>ERZ1066128.746-NODE-746-length-11388-cov-5.723904_pt1 | contig 11388 bp, 10 predicted proteins | sample MGYA00382775_ERZ1066128 | MGnify/ENA primary metagenome ERZ1066128 (study PRJEB33369, sample SAMEA5778358) | biofilm metagenome | biome: Industrial cooling water; feature: Water cooling tower basin; material: Biofilm | place: United Arab Emirates | collected...
ATAAAAGTAAGTGCCGCCTGCCATGATGCCGAGTAACAGCAATCCGCTCAACCACCACATGGTCTGGGCGGAAGGCGGCGGAGCGGCCACCACCACTTCCGGAAAGGGCAATGTCGGTTTGCTCAGCGCCACGGGCTCCGCAGGCGCAGGCGGCTGTGGCTCAGGTGCCGACGGAGGAGAACTGTAGAACGGCGCGGGCGAGGTGACACTGACCTGGCAGTGCGGACAGTTCGCCGTGGTAGGTGGCAAATCGTGAGGGATGTAGATCAAGCTCTTGCACGAGGGGCAAGGGAAGGATCGTTGCGCGGAGGCTGGCATGGCAGGGAGGTTGATGGGCGGAAACGACGCAACGTTTCTGCAAGAATCAGTGCTTTTGCAGGGCTTTGACCAACTGGCGACGCACTTCCACGGCATCGAGTTCACCCTGGTGCTTCCACAAAATCTCGCCACCCGGAGCGACCAGCACGGTGTAAGGCAGAGCACCGTTCCAATCCTTGCTGATGGCATCAGCCACGGCATCGAGCTCCCCATCCTTGACTTGGTAGTTGTTGGTGCTGCGATTTTCTTTTTTCATCGCAGCCTCGCGCGGTTTGGGCGTGGCGACGTTTTTCGCCTTGAGCACCGCGAGCACTCGTTTGGCGTCCTCCGCGGGATCGGTGCTGATGGTGATCAGTTCAAACGGACGGTTCTGGAAGCGTCGCATGGTTTCGACGAGGTCTGGCATTTCCGCCACACAGGGGCCGCAGGTGGTGGCCCAAAAGTTGATCAAGCGCACTTTATCGGTGTCGTTGGCGACGATGGACTTGGCCACGGCAGCATCCATGCTGGCGACGGTGACTTCGCGGTTGACCCAGGCCTCGTTGTCCTTGGTGACACTATCGCGCTTGTAGGACCATTTGGTGGAACATCCGTACGAGCGGGTGGTGGGTGTGGTGACTTCTTTCCCGGCCAGCAGGGCCTCGATGGCATCGCGCATCTGGCTTTTCTCAACAGGACCTGCCTTGCGATAGCCCTCGTCCATGCGACCGGTGTAGCGCAGTTTGCGTTCGGCATCGAACACGAACACGTGCGGCGTGGACTGGGCACCGTAGGCACGGGTGACGGCTTGCGTTTCGCCATCGTAGAGGTAGGGGATGGTCCAGTTGGCTTCTTTGGCGGCGAGTTTCATTTCCTCGAAGGAATCGCCATGCGGAGCGTAGCCGAGCTCATCGGCGCGCAGGGCGAGGGGATCGTTCCCGGAAATCGCCACCACCGCGACACCTTTGTCTTGGTAAAAATTCGCGGTTTCCTGGATGCGGCCACTGGCGGCGTAGGCCTCGGGGCAATGATTGCAGGTGAAAACGACAGCGAGCACTTTGGCGGAGGAGAAATCCTTGAGGGAGTGCGTCTTGCCGTCCACGCCGGGCAGCGAGAAATCCGGCGCGGCGGCACCGATTTCCAGAGTTTTGACTTCAAAAGGTTCAGCCGCGACGAGCAACGAAGCGGTGCTGAGTGCGAGTAGGAAGTGTCGGATCATGGCAATGGATGTTACGTGAGGAAGGTGTGAATGTTTCAATCAGTGCAAAAAGCGGATGGACCAGGGGATGCGGGACCATTCTCCACGGCTGGCCTGCACGCAAGCCATGATCTCAAATACCACGGACAAAATGCCGGCGAAGATCACGGGGATGAAAAACAGGGGACCGAAGCAGAAAAAGATGCCCACGAAGATGATGGCACCGCAGATCAGGTAAAGCATGATGAAAGTGATCTGGTGGTTGAGGCTCTCACGGGCATGGTGATAGACATAGGCCGATTTGTCCTTTTGGGTTAAAAAGAAAACGAGCGGACCGACAAAGCCACAGACACCACCGCCGAAGATGAATCCCAACAAGGCGGTGAGATGGCAAAGCACAGCGAGATTTTTCTCGTCATTGCTGGGGACCACGCCGGACTCCAAGGGCGCATCAGGGGGAAGCTGATCTAACATGATTATTCGGGTTTAGCGGTGATGAAATCAACGAGATCCTTCCGCATTTTTTTCAAATCCGGAGGGTTGAGGTAAAACATGTGACCACCTTCATACCAGGTGAAGCTGATGTTTTTTTGCAAATGCGCAGGCAGGCCCAGCATGTGGCGGGTGGAGTGCAGCATGCCGTCGGCTGGCGTGGCGAGATCGGTATAACCGCATTGCACCAGAACACGCAGTTGTGGGTTGTCGCGGATGGCGCCGGCGAGGCGGGAGGTGAGATTGACGTAGCCATTGCTGGCATTCCAGCGCCAGGGGTGAACCTTGCCGGTGAGAATTTCGTAAGGCTGGTTTTCCTGCCAGTTCAATTCGGTGGTGAGGTAGCTGAGCATCGCGGTGCCAAATGCTCCATACGCCAGGGAATAGGAAGGATCATAGTCCGCTTGGGCTTCGCTGCGATCCATGTCATCCCAGGCCACACGGGCGTCGAAGCGGCCGAGGATCTTGCCCTTCGCTTTGAGCAGTTCACCACGGAAACGGGTGGTATCGATGCGCAAGTCGAGCTCCTCGATCAGCGGGGCGGGTAGTCCGGTGAATCCTGCCAGTTTGGTGGCGATGGACTTTTTCTCAGCAGCACTCAATTGATTTCCCTGCAACAGCGCGGTTGCGTAGGGGCCGAAAGCAAAGGCGCGGGCTTCCTTGACCAAGGCATCGCGATCTCCTTGCAGCACTCCGTGAAAATGCGCCACCGATGCCATGGTCGGCAGGAAAATCTGATAGGCCAGATCATTCCCTTGAGCAGGGGACAAGGTTTGGAAATCCATCAAGGTGGATAGCATGACCACGCCATTGAGCGACATGGCGTAGCGGTTTTGCAGGAAATTCGAAAGGCCCGCGGCACGCACGCCACCGTAGGATTCGCCCAGCAAAAACTTAGGCGAGGCCCAGCGCTTGTGAGTGGTGACCCAGGAACGGATGAAGTCACCCACCGATTCGATGTCCTCATCCACCCCGTGAAAATCGCCGGGTTTGGCATCCTTTTCGGCACGGCTGTAGCCGGTAGACACAGGATCGATGAAAACAAGATCGCTCACATCAAGGATGGAGGAGGCGTTGTTGCCGAATTGCGCGGGTGGTGTGATGGGCTGGGTGCCATCGCCGGGGATTTGAATGATGCGTGGTCCCAGCGCGCCGAGGTGGAGCCACACGGCGGAGGAACCCGGGCCTCCATTGAAGGCGAAGGTCACGGGACGGTTGGCGGACTCTTGGTCCGAACGCAGGTAGGAAACGTGAAAGATCGAGGCTCGGGGCGTGCCGTCATCCTTATACAAGGTGAGCTTGCCGGTAATGGTCTTGTAGGGAATCTTTTTGCCATCAATCATAACCGTGCCCTCGGTGGTCACCTCCTTGGGCGCCTGGGCGGCCTCGGATTTTTTCGGTTCCTCTTTCGGTTTCTCGCCGGCAGGCTTTTCCTGGGAGAAAAGCGGCAAACACAGTGCTGCAAAGAGAAGAGGTCGTGACAAGTGGGAAAGCATGGGCGCAATGTAGAGTGAATGACGCCGCTGGCAATAGAAAAGCTCGGGGAAAAACGGTGTGAAGGGCGTCACTTCAGCGCTTCCATCCACTGGTTCCAGCGTTTTTTGAAGGAAGGGGAGCTATCACCGAGCTTGGTGGCCGCGGTTTGTGCGGCATCCTTTTCCCCGCTGAGCCACTGGAAGCAGATGGCGTTTTCATGCCGCAGGGAAATGTTGGCATCGGTAGGGCCGCGCTTGATTGCCTCGCGATAGATGGCGATGATATCAGAGGCGCGCAATTGATTCCACGGTAATGATGCTTCGGATTCGCCGCTGATCAGGGTGACCAGACCTTCGCTGGCACTGATCACACGGCTGAAAGACCTGCCGTCCTTCGATTGCAATCCCACGCTGATCGGAGATTTGTTCACGTCTGCCTCCAAGTCCGAGAGAAACACCCCGGCTGCCTCACAAAGACCCAGGAATGCCGCACGTTTGACCGCCTCCGCGTCGTTGGAGGGAGCGGATTTTTTGGTCAACTCCACGGCATCGAGATAGCGGTAATTTCCGCACAGCTTGATGATTTCCCCCAGATTCGCGGCCAGCGTGTTGCCCTGTGACGTCGGGCTCGTCGGCTTCTCTTCCAAGCGTTTGGCCTGCCGCTCCAGTTGCACCTGCCAGACGCGGATATTGAATTTCGCGCGCCCCCGGGTTTCCAGATTCTCAATGACGACGTCGAGTTTTTTCGCCTTGTCACGACAGAGTTCCGGCGTCGCAGGCATGGGCTCCGGACGCTGCGCGTTCAATGTCACCGCATCCTTGAGATAACCTTTCGCCTTGGCCTGATAGAGGCCCACGAGCGAGTTTTCGTCCTTGATGGTGGCATTCGCCACCACTTGGAACAGGGGCAGGGAATCCTCAATCCGGCCCTGCTCCCAGTTCTTGCAGGCACTGGCCATGCAGGCCATCAGATGAATCAAATCGGTCTGCGGCTTATCGGAAGCCGGCGGTGTCAATACCGGCGGCAGATCCTGGATTTTTTCCAACCATCCGGTCAGACGGCGACTCATGGAATCAGGGGCGGAACCGCTGGCAAGATGCTGCGACAATGCCTTCGCATCATCGCGTGCGGCTTGGGAATTGCCATTCATGAAAGAGGACAGCATGGCTTCAAATCCACACCAAGATCGTGTGGGTTCCTGTACTTTCGGGTTGTCGCGCAGACTCACAAAACTGAGGTGGGCGGCATCGTAGTTGGAAGTTTCCTGATCCTTGCGGGCTTTCTGATAGAGGGCTCCGATCTCCACGCCGGACTGATCATTGGCAACCGGTGTGACTTCGGTGGAACCGGGATTCGGAATGTTGGTGATGGAGGCAGTGCTGCGGGAGATGACTTTGAAAATGATCCCCCCGATCAGCGCACAGACTGCCAAGGCAACCAGACCGGTCATGAGCTTTTGCCGCTGAGCCTGCTTCGCCATGCGCCGCCGATCACTGGGCGTGATGGCGACAGGAGGCCGAGGCGCGGGGGCGATGCCCTTGCGGATGTTTTTTTCCCGCGCATTGACCACCAACAGAGCGGTTTGCAGGGACTCGATCAGTTCGTCGTAGGATCTGAATCGCGCCATGGGGTCGTAGGCCATGGCACACTCGATGACCGCACAAGTTTCCAGGGCCAGCTTGGGACAGGCCATGCTGAGCGGCACAATGTGTTTTTTCGCTTCCCGCAACTGGGTGGTGACCATGCTGGTCTCCGTGCAGGGAGGTTTGCCCGCCAGTACATGGTAAAATGTGGCACCGAAAGCGTACACATCGGCGCGATAGTCCTCCTCCAGTCCTTCAATGGTCTCCGGCGGCACGTAGTAGGGGGTGGCCCACAGCTCATCCGGCTTCGCCACACCGCCCTTGGTCATCAGCGCGAGGCCGAAGTCCACAATCTTGGCACTCCCTGCCGAATCCAACAAAATATTACCGGGCTTGATATCGCGGTGGATCAAGCCCACCAGATGGGCGGCCCGCAGACCTTGGGCAACCTCGATGGCCAACTGCAGTGCCTCGGCTTCCGGCAACGCACCGCGCTCGCGGATTTGATGCTCGAGGTGCCCTCCCGCGACCAACTCCATGGCAATGTAAAAACGCCCGAACGCTTTGCCGGTTTTGAACACCTTCACCACGTGCGGATGGGAAATGGCAGCGGTAATGCGCGCCTCCTCCTCGAAGGAACTGATGCGCTTTTCATCCGCACTGAAGTCCTCACTCAGAATCTTCAAGGCCACCTCGCGGTCCAAGGTATTGTCGTGTCCCACAAAAACCATGCTCATGCCGCCGATCGCATGCCGCCGCAGGAGCGTGTAGGGACCGAATTCTCGCTTCACCCGCGTGTGTTTGTGGCAACTGGGACACTCCACGTTGGTAAATGGCGCCACCTCGGTGACGTCCATCGCCGCTCCACAGGCGTGGCAGTAGGCGACAGTATCATCAGAGAGGGACATGGGCGAACTCTATGCAATAGTTACGATTTGTGAAATGATTTTTATCATGCAAATCATGCCTTACCGTGGGAAAAATGACGCTTGCAATTTTCACTACTTTCTGAAAATAATGAACGCGCAATGAATGAAGCACCCAACCCCGAGCCGGAAACACCCGCAGTCCCCGAGAAAAAACCATGGTTTCGGCGTTGGAATCGGTGGATGGCATTCGCGCTGTTTCTGGTAGTGAGTTTCGTGCTCTATCGCTCGCTGGTCATCAGCGAAAAAGAGCAGAGCTCGCTGATGTTCGTGGGGCTTCCCACCGTGCTGGCCTTGCTGCTTTGTGCCGCGCCGCCCTCGAAGACGATCACGGGATCGATCATGAAAGGGATCACCATGTTTTTGCTGATGCTGGCGATTTTGTGGATCGAGGGTTTCATTTGCATCCTGATGGCCGCGCCGTTTTTCTATTCGATCGGTTTCATCATCGGGATATTCGCCGATAAGGCACGCGCGCAAAAACACATTTCCCGCATGCACTGCACGGTGGTGGCGGTGATTTTGATGTGTAGCCTGGAGGGCGTCAACGAGCGCTTGTCCTTTTCTCGCCAGGAAATGATCGAGGTATCCTGCCTGTATCCGGGCACTGTGGCGGAGGCGGAAGCGGAGTTGGCGCGCGGGCCCAGCTTCGACTGGTGGGAGCTGCCGACCTATCTGAAAATGGGCTTCCCGTATCCGCAGCGCATCCAGGGCGATGGTTTGAAAACCGGCGACCGCTGGCAGATCGATTTCGCCGGTGGCGAGGGCAAGCCCGGTTCACTGGTGGCGCAGGTCATGGTCGCGGAGCCCGGGCATTTCGTGGTGACAAAAGTCACCGATGGCAGCCACATCGCACACTGGATGGAGTGGCAGCAGGCGGAGTGGTTTCTGGAGCCCCAGGTGGATGGCACGACGAAAGTGCGTTTGCAAATGTCCTACCGCCGCCTGCTGGATCCGGCATGGTATTTCGGCCCGGTGCAGCGCTACGGCGTGCGCATCGCCGGGGAGTATTTTCTGGATCAAACGTTTTCCAAGGATTGATGTCGCGCGAGTGGATGATCCAGTGCGCGGTGCTGTATCTGCCGGTGATTGTCACGGCGGTGCTGTTAGCCATCGTGCGCGATGAGTCGAGAAATCCGGCGGCCTTGCTGATGTCCCTCACCTGGCAGGCGGTCCTTGTGCCCGTGCTGGATGCCGCATGTCAACAACTCGGATGTTGGCAATATCAGGCCAGCCCGTGGATGGCGTTGCGCATGCCGCTCGCCATCCATCTGGGCTGGATGATCTGGTGGGGTGCCGCGCTGCCGCTGATGCTCGAATGTTTCGCGATGTGGCTGCCGCGTAAGAGTTCCTTTCTGGTCGTGGTGGCTATCGCTGTGGGGCTGGACATCGTGCTCATGCCCTTGCTGAATCCCGTGCTGGTGCTCACGCCGCGCTGGCTTTTGGGCGAACTGGGGCTGTGCCTGGCTACGCTGCTACCCGGACTGTGGCTCTATCAACTGACTCGCGATGCCCGCCTGCCGCTGGTGCGCGGGCTGATGATTGCGCTGGCCTTTGCGTTGCTGGTATTATGGGTGTTGCCGGTGAGCACGCTGGAAACGTTGCCGGCGCTCTCTATGCGGCGCTGGGTGATTTTCCTGCTGGGGTTACTCCCCGTCATAGCCATCGGAGTCTGGGCCGTGTGGCTGTTTGGTGTGGAGGGGCAGGGGACTCCCATTCCCTTTGATCCGCCCAGAAACATGGTGACTTCCGGCATTTATCGCTGGCTGGCCAATCCGATGCAAACGTCCATCATCCTCGCCATGCTTTGGGTGGCATGGTTTCTCGGGCACAAAGGCCTGGCCATCGCGGCGGTGAGCACATGGGTGTATTCCGTGGGAATCGCACGCTGGTCGGAAAACATCGATCTCACCCAACGCTTCGGTGAGGCATGGCTGGACTATCGGCGCAAGACACCGAACTGGTGGCCACGCCGCATCAGGTCGCACTCTCAGAAGCCCACGGATTCCAAATAGAACTGCCACACGCGCCAGCCGCCGAACAGCCAGGTCAGGCCCGCCAGCACCAAGAACGGTCCGTAGGGGAGGGGCTTGCCGAATCCCACACGCCCTAACACTGCCGCAATGATGGCGTAAAACGCGGAAAACGCCACCGTGAACACCACCGCCGGACCACCGAGCAGCGCGCCGATCATCCCTAACAAATGCGGATCGCCCATGCCCATCGCCTCGCGGGGAATCGTCGCCTTGGTGGTCATGCCGGAGAGACTCTTGATGCTCTCCAAGGCCACCACCGTGCCATCCGGCAGGGTGATTTCCTCCGCACGGATTTCTAACAGACCGCTGCCGCGCGGAGTGTGATCGACGAGGATTTCCTGGCAGTCGAGAAGCAAACGATCGCTTTTCCGATAGAACAGATCATGCCACGGGATGTCATCGCCATCGCAGCGGAAGACCAGCGGGTCCTCATCGGTGGGGGCGTCGATGATCTCCCAGGCCGTGGATTTCTCAAACGTGATGACTTTTTTGCCCAACAGCATTTTTCCCAACAGCACCACCGACCACAGCAGGAAAAACCCCAGCACCCAGCCCAGTGCCGCATCGCGCAGGCCCTGCCACCACAGCACAGGTTCGGTGTGCGGAGCGGAGAGATGCAGCAGTTCAGAGGAAAAACACGAGAAAACCAAGGCCGCCGCCGCGCCCAAGGTTGTCAGCACCAGCGGGATGATCTGGTGCTCGGCATCGATGAACGTGATCGCCACCACCAGCGCGATGAAAAGAAACAGCACCGGGGCAGCAATGGGACTGTGGAGATGCCAGCAAGCGGCGAACAGCAGCGCCGTGATGCATTCCACCAGCCAGTAGCGAAAGGGAATGCGTGCATGGCAGGAGGCGCAGCGGCCGCGGAGTTGCAGCCACGAAATCAGCGGCAGGTTCTGCCACCACGGAATCGACGCCCGGCATAGCGGGCAAAATGAGCGCTTCGGATCATTCACCGAAAGACCCAAGGGCACCCGGTAGATCACCACATTGAGAAAAGACCCGATGCAAGCGCCCAGTGCCACCACCGGAACATACCACCAAAGGGAGGAAAAATCGAGAACGAGCGAGTCCATTGCTAGGTGATCCCTACACAGATTGAGGAGTGCTTGTAAAGAACAGCTTGTCAAAGAAGGGCCGTCTCCTATGGTTCATGGAATGATGTTGCCCCAACCGCCAATTGAACCATTTGTGGATCCATTGCTTGATCCCGTCTGCAAAAGGGCGAGAGCCAGTTTTTACTGCGGGCTGGCAGGATTTTTCCTTGGGCCGCTCGCCGGAATCCCTGCTATCGCCATGGGGCATCTGACTCGGGCAAGTATCAAAAAAGCTGGCCGTAATGCCCGTGATTTGCCGTATGCATGCTACGGCTTGATTCTGGGATACACCAATACGTTTATCCTCACCGCGCTCGTTGGTTATGGATTCTTGGGAGGCATCCGAAGCAGAAATTTAGTTTTTACAACGCAGACTTCTCATGTTGCCACTAACATTGCAGGGGCAGTCGATTCATTTTATCTCGATTATGGCTCATTTCCGGTCTCAGGCTCTGTAGACACGACGTTCGATTTTTTAAATCACGCGAGCAAATTTGATGTCTTGTTGGGTTCTCCGTCCGGTGCCACGTTCAGTCCTTCAACGCCTCGCTATCTCTCCCTAAGGGCCGCGAAAAACGGTAAACACGGCATAGTGTATGATGCGTCAGGCACGAAAATCATGGGGATATTCGACGCGTGGGGCAATCCGTATCGAATTCGTCTGGATTTGGATATGGACGGTACTATTCACGTGAATGGCAGACCCGTTCACGGAAAACATGCCGTTGTCTGGAGCGACGGGCCAGATCAAGTTCCTAATACCACTGACGATATTTTGAGCAAATAGCGAAAAACAAAAAAGCGATCTCCACATCAAGGGAAGATCGCTAATTGGTAAAGGGAAAATAGAGCGATTCTCAAGCTTCGCTGCTTTCCTCGGCAGGAGCCTCGACAGCGGCTTCCGCCTCAGGAGCCACGACTTTGGCGGCTTTCTTGGCAGGTGCTTTTTTCGCGGCTTTCTTGGCGGGAGCTTTTTTCTCAGCCTTGTCTGCTGCGGCAGCGGGAGCCTTCTTCACAATGCTGGCTTTTTTCACCGATCCACCGAGCTTGGCTTGCTCATTTTTGCGGCGCAGATATTCCTTACGACGACGACGTTTGATTACTTTTTTAATTTGTTGGCCCATAGCTGTGCGCTTTGCTACAGTTCCCGCCCCCGCGCATCAAGAACAATCTTTCGCTTTTTTCCAAATCAATCCATTATGGCAGGTCTCATCATCGCCCCACGGGCACGCATTTTCCACGGACACGACTGGGTGTACGCCACTGAAGTCAAAAAATCCTTCGGCGATCCCCAGCCGGGCGATGTCATCACACTCAAGGATTTCCGCGATCGCCCGCTCGGCACCGCGATCTACAATCCGCAGTCGCAAATCATCGCCCGCCGCTTTTCGCGCCGCCGCCAGGATCTCGACCTGGAGTTTTTCACCCGCCGCATCCGCCAGGCGCTGGCCTATCGGGAAAGCCAGCCTTTCGGCGCCCAGCTATGCCGCGTGGTCTGGTCCGAGTCCGATGGCATCCCCGGCCTGATCGTCGATCGCTACGGCGACCACCTGGTGATGCAAACGCTGACCCTCGCCATGGATCAGCGCAAGGACATCATCAAGCAGGCCCTCATCGATGTGCTCGCGCCGCGTTCCATCGTCTTGCGCAACGATTCTCCGATCCGCCGCGCCGAGGGTTTGGAGCTGGAAGTCATCCTGTTTCACGGCGAAAATCCCGGTGCCTTTGCCGTCAGCATCGATGGCATCGCCTACGAAGTGGATCTACTCGATGGCCAAAAAACCGGTCTCTACCTCGATCAATTGCAAGCGCACCAAGAGCTTGCCCGCTTCGCCAAGGGCAAACGCGTGCTCGACTGCTTCACCAACCAGGGCGGCTTCGCGCTCGCCTGTGCCAAGGCTGGTGCCGCCAGTGTGACCGCCGTGGACATTTCCGCCAGCGCCTGCGAATCCGCTCGCATCAATGCGCAGCGCAACGATGTCGCCATCAAGGTCATCGAGGCCAACGTCTTCGATTTCCTCAAAGAAGCCGAGCCGAACTACGACCTCATCGTGCTCGACCCGCCGTCTTTCACGCGCAACAAAAAAACGCTTACCGATGCCATGCGCGGCTATAAGGAAATCCACCTGCGTGCCCTCAAGCTGCTGGAAAAAGGCGGCATCCTCTCCACCTATTGCTGCTCGCACCACGCCTCGCGCGGCATGTTCCTGGAAAACATCGCGGAAGCGGCTAACGATGCGAAAAAATCCCTGCGCCTCATCGCCACCCACACCCAACGCG
>ERZ1066128.751-NODE-751-length-11318-cov-9.082926_pt1 | contig 11318 bp, 9 predicted proteins | sample MGYA00382775_ERZ1066128 | MGnify/ENA primary metagenome ERZ1066128 (study PRJEB33369, sample SAMEA5778358) | biofilm metagenome | biome: Industrial cooling water; feature: Water cooling tower basin; material: Biofilm | place: United Arab Emirates | collected...
CAACATGGATGCCCTACGAAACTGGGCGGCTTATTACAAATCGAACCCGCAATCAACGCTGGATCGCTTCATGGGCGAGCCGGGCTGGCGCGATCTGCTTGAAACCGTTGGCGCAGACCAAGCGGCTTCGCGGCTTCGAAAGCGATACGAGGATCGGCTGCGGGAGCGCTGCAGGTATTCGTTCTTCGCGTATCAGAGAGTCCAGAACAGTCGAGACCGTGACATTTACACTCTCGTCTACGCTACGAAGGCCAAGGCTGGCATCAAGATTTGGAACAACGTGGCAGGAATCGATGAACAAGGTCAACGAAGCTTCGTTTTCAATGAGGACTAGCCGATCACCCTCTTCCCAAAGTCCAGCTTCATCGCCGTCTTCGCCAGGTACAGCGTCTCCTCCGCCACCATGTTCGCCCGCTTCACGCCGTCTTTGATGATGTCGATGATGACGTCGTCGCCGCCGGGCTTTTCGTACTCGGCGCGGCGGGCCCGCATCGGTTCCAGCAGGGTGTTGATCGCCTCGGCGAGTTCCTGCTTCACGTGGCCGTCGCCGAGGTTGTCGCCGCGTTGGTAGCGGTCCTTCAGCTCCGCGACACGGGCCTCGCTCGTGATAAACGCATCGACGAACTGGAAGAGCACGTTGGTCGGGTCGCCGGGCTCGGTCGGGCTCTGGCGGCCGGTGGTGATCTTGTTGATCTTCTTCTGCACGTCCTTGGCGTTGTCCGACAGGAAGATCGCGTTGCCGAGGCTCTTGCTCATCTTCTGCTTGCCGTCGCCGACGCCCGGCAGGCGGCCGACGCGGCCGATGAGGGCCTCGGGGATCGGGAAGACGCCGCCGGCGGTGACGTAGTCCTTGTCCTCGGTGCGGTTGGGCACGTTGCAATAGAGCTGGTTGAACTTCCGGGCCGCCTTGCGGCACATCTCGATGTGCGGGGCCTGATCCTCGCCGACGGGGACGTAGACCGGTCGGAACGCGAGGATGTCGGCGCACTGGCCGACGGTGTACATCGGGAAGCCGAAGCTGTGCTGATCGCCCAGGCCCTTGGTCTCGAGCTCGTGGATCAGCGTCGGGTTGCCCATCACGTCGTTGAACGAGAGCAGCATCGCGAAGAACCACGTCAACTCCGCGATCGCGGGGATCTCGGTCTGGAGCACGATGGTGGACTTCTTGGGGTCGATGCCCGCCGCCAGCCAGTCCTTCACGATCTCAATCGTGTCTTGGCGGATGTCCTGCGGCTTGTCAAACCGCGTCGTGAACGCGTGCATGTTGGCGAGCAGGAAGTAGCAGTCGTACTTGTCCTGCAACGACACGCGGCGTTCGACGCTCCCAACCCAATGGCCCAAATGCAGCCGCCCGGTGGGCGTGTCGCCGGTGAGAATGCGGGGCTTGCCAGACGCGGAAGGAGCGGAACTCATGGGAGGCAAGGGTAGGTTTCGAGAGGGTGCGAGGCATCGGCGCATCATCGGGTGCCACTGCCCAGCGCTTCACTGGGCAGTGTGGGTTTGGCGTCGAGGACACGGCCACACTGCCGAGCGAAGCGCTGGGCAGTGGCACCCTTGGGCCGCGACGCATGGCTTCGGCCTACTTCTTCATCGTCATCGCCAACACCCGCAAGCACTCCGCCACGCTCCATGCCTGGGCGAAGCAGCCGTCGGGCCTGCGCGGGCGTTGGGGCGAGTCGTCGGCGTCGTAGATCTCGGGGATCTGGCCCAAGGCCGGGCCGCCGCTGTCGGAGGTCTCGCTTGGCGAGATCATGTCCAGCAGCGGCTGGATCGCGTCGCGGGCCAGCGCTCGCGAGCGTTCGGAGAACTTACCGACCCGCAGCACCGCTTCCGCGTACGGGCCCAGAAGCCAAGGCCAGACCGTGCCGTTGTGGTACGCCCGGTCGCGCTCGAAGAGCGGCCCCTCGAAGCGGGCGACATAGCCCTTCTCGGTGGGACTGAGGGTGCGCAGGCCGCGGGGCGTGAGCAGGTGCTCCGCGACGACTTTGACCACCGATTGCTGACGCTCGGGCTCCAGCGCCGAGTACGGCAGGCTGCACGCGAAGATCTGATTCGGGCGGATCTCGTCCACACCGACGAACGCGCCCGAGCGGGGCGACAGCACGTCGTACAGGCAGTGATCCTCGTCGTTCCAGAACTGCTCGCGGAAGCTCTTGCCCACGCGCTCGGCGATCTGCCGCAGCTCGCGGCTGCGCCTCGGCAGGTCCTTCTCGCACAGGTCCGCGGTCACCATCAGCCCCGAGTACCACAGCGCATTGATCTCGACCGGCTTGCCGTGGCGGGGTGTGAAGACTACTCCGTCGCGCTTGGCGTCCATCCATGTGAGCTGCGTGCCCGTTTCGCCCGCGGCGATCAGCCCGTCCTTGGCATCGGCGCGGATGTTGAAGTCGGTGCCGCTCTGATACGCATCGATGATCGCGAGGCACGCGCGGCGGATCGGCGAGCCCTCGGCGGTTGGGTCGCTGTGACCGGCCTCGGTGCAGGCCTTGTGGAGATTGAACGCGGCGTGCAGGTACCAGAGCGAGGCGTCGACGGTGTTGTACTCGGCGGCGCCGGTGCCGTTGTCGAAGCAGTTGGGTACCAAGCCGCGGCGTGTGAGCGCGGCGAAGGCCTCCATCACCCGCGTCGCCTCGTCGAGGCGACCGGTGGTGAGCAGCAGACCCGGCAGCGCGATCATGGTGTCGCGGCCCCAGTCGCTGAACCACGGATACCCGGCGATGACGGAGTAGTCGTGCGGCTCGGGTTTCGTACTGGATGAACCGGCCGACTTGTCGGTTAGAGCGCTCACGACGCGCGTCTGTGCCGGCGTTCGCTCTCGTCGCACCACAAACTGATCGGCGCTTTGGGCGAGGAGCGAAACGACGACCTTCTCGTCCTCGGACAGGGCGCGTCCTCCCAGCCCGATGGTCGTCGCGGCAACCAGCCGCTCGAGCCGCGAAGCCTCGGACGCCGCGATCTGGTCGCGCGTGATGGGCTTCAGGGGCTTCTTCAACGAGCGGAGCGGTTCGCTGTCGAGTGCGGCGATGATCTCGATCGAGTGTGAGCGTCCCGCGGGCAGATCGAAGGTGAAGACGCCGGGCGAGAAGAGGTCTTCCTGGCAGTCCTGGCCGCGTTCGAAATCGCGCTGGTACCGGACGTTGTACCACCACTGGCGGTCCTGAACGAAGGACCCGGGAGCGGAGCCATTGCCGGGAGCCATCTGGAGCCGCGAGCCGCGGCACGCAACCTCGCAGGCGGTCGCCCCCGCCAGAACGCTGTAGTCAGTCCCGCGCTCGGTGGCCTTCACCAGCTCATGGAAGTCGCGCAGCGCGGTGAACGGGCGGAGCTCGAACCGGGCGGCGTGGCGCTCCGCGTTGACGTGGTATCGAACAACGCAGACGTTCTCGTGACGCTGCAGCGCGAGCTCACGGCTGAACTCAACCGGCCCGTAGCGATAGAACCACCGGCATGTCACGTCCTTCTCGAAGCGCTCCAGATGGGCGTGGCCGCTGGGTGCAAACACAAACGGCGACACCGACTCCCCGGCACGCGTCTCGCCTCCCGGGAACATGAACGAGGAGAACTCCAGACGCTGTTCGGCGGCCGGCGCCCCGGGCTTGGCAGCCGACTTGAGCACCACGGTCTCGAGCATGCCGCCCAACGCCGCGATGCGGCCCACGGGCGGGCGGGTGGCTCCGTTGAGGAAGTTGTGATAGCGCCGCTGGGGAACGCCGAGAACGGTGCCGCTGGCGAAGCCGCCCAGGCCATTGGTGAGGAACCACTCGCGGCGGAGCATGGCCTCGCGCTGCGTGGGCGAGAGGCGGGTGAGATCGATCGAGATGGTGGGAAGTGACATGGTCGCTCGCGTGAGATGCCGGCGACCTTTGGATGTTCCGCCGGTGCCGCCACGTCGCTAGGGTAGCGGCCGGCCCGTCGCCGACGCGGTCACTCCGCGGGCGACAGGTGTTCCTGCAGCAGGATCGGGGGCAACTGATCGAGCGTGCGGGCCCGAGCGATCTCGGAATCGCCGACACGGGTGCGGCGGAGGTGCGTAAGCACGCCGCCGACGCCGAGAGCAGCGCCCAGATCGCGGCCGAGGCTGCGGATGTAGACGCCCTTGCCGCAGCGGATGCGGAGCGTGAGCGAGGGCCAGTCGTACGCCAGCACGTCGATCGCGTGGATGGTGACGGGGCGGGGCTGGAGGGGGGCGACCTCGCCCTCGCGGGCCATCTCGTACGCCCGGCGACCCCCGATCCGCATGGCGGAGTACTGCGGCGGGGTCTGCTGGATCGTGCCGATGAAACGAGCAATCGCCGCGTCGATCGCGGGCCGGGTCGGGATCTGCGCCACCGGGACGTCGGTGAGTTCGCCGCCGAGATCGTCGGTGGTCGAGAGGCGAGAGAGGTCGATGGTGGTCTCGTATTCCTTCTCCGCGGCCATATAGCGGGGGACGAGCGTGGTGGCCTTGCCGATAAGCACGACGAGCACGCCGGTGGCGAGCGGATCCAGCGTGCCGGCGTGGCCGACCTTGATGCGTTTGGGCGCACCGCCGCGGCGAAGGCGGGTGCGGATGATGGCGCACACGTCCATCGAGGTGAACTTGGGCTGCTTGTCGATGATGAGCAGGCCGCGGGGCGTCGGCAGCGGCGTGGCCGCGGGTTGCAATGACGGAGCATCGTTCATCGCGTTTCCCCCGGCGAGGTGACCGAAGTCTGCTCCGGGATCACGAGGACGGTCTCGCAGCGGCCGCGGGCGATGTTGAAGCCGCGGAGGCGGATGGTGTTCTCGGGAAGTGTGACGCCGCTCTCGCGGGCCACGCGTTCCGAAAGCACAGTGTTCTGGAGCGGGCTCGCTGCGGACGGGCGTTCACCACGCGCGGCACGAGCGCGGGTCAGGAAGAGCAGGCTGTCTTCGTCGTAGCCGAACAGAGTCGGGGCGGCGGGCGCTGCGAACGCCGCGACGACCCGTGAGGGCAGCGACAGCGCGGCGGGCGCGACAAGCTGGAAGAGCGTCCAGTAGGAGAGCGTGACGCCGAGGATGCCGCCGAGAATCGCGACGGTCACGCGGCGCTGGCCGGCGAGCACACCCGACCGGAACACGAAGGCGAAGGCGATCACACCGAGCCCGACCTCGACGGGAATCGCCACGGCCGAGGGCTCCCAGTTCGGGCCTTCGATCCAACCAAACTCGCGCCACCACGGCATCGACGCGCCGAGGGCCGCGATCGCGGTGATGACCACCAGCCCGGTGCCCGCCCAGAAGCGCTTCCAGTGCAGGAACACGCCGGACGCTCGCCGGGCGGGCAGGCGCGTAACCAGCACGGCGGCGCGAGCGAGGAGCAACGCCGCCGCTGGAAAGAGGGGCATGGGATAGTGCGGCAGCTTCGTGCTGACGATCTCGAAGACGATCCACGCCGGCAGCAGCCACGCGAGCAGGAACGCGGTCGAAGCATCACGACGCCAGCGGCGGCGGACGCGCGCCAGCGCGTGCGGCAGCGCGAGCGTCAGCGGCCAGAGCAGGAACACGAACAACAAGGCGTGATAGCCGGGCGGGCCCCAGTGGCCTTCCATCGGCTGCTTGCTGCGCCCGATGGTCTCGCTGTAGACCTCGTTCAGGTAGTTGGAAAGCCCGACATGCTGACCGACGGCGATGACCCATGGGGAGACCCCCGCGGCCAGGATGAGCACGCCAACGAGTGGCTGCAACCGCCAGAGCCAGCGCCACTCCCCGCGGATCGCGCTGCATCCGATCGCGCTGAGGGCCGCTATCATGGGCGTGATCGGCCCCTTGGCGAGCACGCCCATCGCGACGCTCAGCCAGAACGCGAGCACCAGACCCCAGTTCGTGCGAGGGCTGGAGTAGATGCGCCACAGGAGCGCCTGCGTCGCGACGACCGTGAGCAGCAGCAACTGATCGGCACGGGCCTGGTGCGCATCCACCACCACCAGCGGGCACGCGGCGAACCCGGCGGCGGCGAGAAACGCGGCGCTCCGACCGATCCCGGGCATTGAGGCACCCAGCCGAAACAGCAGCAGCACCGCGCCGATGGTGCAGAGCACGTTGGGAACGCGGTACATCCAGATCGCGTCCCGCAGCGGCTGGCCGCCGGTGAAGGCCGCCGCGGATGCGGACTGAAGCCAGTAGACGAGCGGGGGCTTGTTGAGCCGCGGCGTGTCGCCGACGTAGGGCACCGCGAGGCCGCCGGAGTGCAGACCGGACAGACGCTGGTCGGCCGGGAGCGCAACGCTCTCGAACATCTGGCGGCTCGCCTGCGCGAAGCGGGACTCGTCGCGATCGATCGGCGGGATGCTGAAGAGCCCGGGGAGGTACGCGGCGAGGCAGATCACCACGAGCCAGAGCGGCGCGAGGCGGCCGGTGAGACCACCAAAGGGTCGGGTGCGGGATGGGTCGAGGAGATGCGGAAAGCGGGGCGTCACGCGGAAGCGAACGGTACGCATCGCACCCGGCGTGTCCGTGCCGCGTGATCGGATCGATGCCGCGGCGGAGACCGGTTCAAGGTCGAGCCGAACACCGCGCGTGCACGGCAGGCTCCACCAACAATCCCGCGTGCAGGAAACACTCGATCTCGACAACCCGGTGACGCGCAGGCGGCGGCTGGTCTTTGGGCTCGGCTTGATCGCGCTGGGCCTAGCCGCGGTGCCGCTGGATGGATCCGTGCGGGATTTCCTGTGGACCCGGCGCGTCGGCGGCGACGTCAAGCGGGAGCTCGAGTTCCTCCAGCAGTTCGGGGCGATCTCGTCGATCGTGCTGATCGCGCTGGCGATCCTGCTCCTGGATCCGGCGGACGGACGACTGAAGTGGCGGCGGATCGCGGATATCGCCGGTGCGGCGGCGCTGAGCGGTTTGATCGGGAACTTCCTGAAGATGTTCTTCGGTCGCCCCAGGCCGCTCTTTGATGATCCGATGCACCTTCTCGGGCCGCTGGGCAAGTACCCCGTTGAGACTCCCAGCGGCGGCGTTCGCCTGATGTCGGCGTGGGAACTCGGCGCGAAAGGGGTGAGCGACCTGTGGTCCATCCCCAGCAGCCACGCGATGGCCGGCGCGTGCTTGGCGTTCTGCCTTTCGGCGCTGTACCCGAAGCTCCGGCCGCTGAGCGTGGCGCTCGCGGTGATCGTGTGCTCCGCCCGCGTGCTGCTGAACGCACACTATGTCAGCGATGTGCTGATCGGAGCGGCACTGGGCTGGATGATCGCGGCGTTCGCCCTGCGGAAAGAACTGGGCTCGCGGCTGGCGACGCTGGCGGCCCCCAGCCTTCGCCCCAACGCACGACCGGCGACGGACTGACCGTGCAAGCGTCCTATGCCTGATTTCTCGGACACTGGCGGACGAGCCTTCAGCCCGCGACGGTTCTACACTTTGCCCCTTCGCCGGAGAGGTGTCCGAGAGGCTGAAGGAACGCGACTGGAAATCGCGTAAACGGGCAACCGTTTCGGGGGTTCGAATCCCCCCCTCTCCGCTTGCCACGACAAGCCCGTTTTTCGGGCTTTTTCATCGCGCCCCGATCGCCGCGATCCGCTTCCGCATCATTCGGTAACCGCTTTGCTGCCGCATGGAGCCGCGGCCGCGACAAGCAGTCGATCGGACGGTCTACCCGGGGGATCGCCGTCTCTTCGCCCTGCGCGTCGCTGAGCGCGCACCACGGCTTGCCGCCGAAGGCGCTGACAACGCCCGCTCCCGTGTCCCGCGGGTCGATCTGGACCAGCAGTTCATCGACGCCGCTGGTGGCTGAGTCGCCCGGTCCCCAGATGTACATCGCACAGACGTACGGCGCGCCGGCGTTGAGCACGTTGCTGCCCGGCTGGCCGGCGTACAGCTCGTTCGCCATCGTGATCGCGTCGCCCTCGTCGGTGGTGAGGAGCGGATCGGTGATCAGTTACTGTATCCGGCATGTGCCGTCGTAGAAGAAGCGCTCCGAGCTACGACGCTATCTTCGAAGGACCTTCTCAATCTCGTCGCTGATGACGTACACGTTTCCAAGTCCGCGGAAACCCTTGAGTGCTGGGGGCTCTGGAACCAAGTTCTCGAACTCATCCATGTACAACTTGGCGAACGGGTCGTAGAACGCGTGCGGCGTCACGTCGCGTGGCTGCAGAATGTCTGCAACCCCGATCGTTCGGAACTGACCGTCACGCCAACCGGTCGCATTCATCAACTGCGGCGGGATCAGGGACGGCGTGTCGGTCGTCAGCTTGTGGAAATCGTCAAGCGTCGGCTCCGACGGGAACTCCCGCCCGAAGAAGTTGGCGACGATGATCTTCTTGACGACACCGACGCTCCCTTCGGTCGTCGTGATCTGCCCCAAGAACCAGCGTGATGGCTTCACGCAGAACGTAAACACTTCGCCAGGGCGCTTCTTTCTGCGGTCCTTTCCGAGATCCACGAAGATGGAATCAATCTTCACCATGGCAGACTCGGCATGTTCTGCGAGGCCCATTCGAGTGCGTCGGCATAGTACTCACGACCTGCAGACATCGGAGAAATCTTGTTCTCGAACTGACCAGTCGCCTTCATGGTAAGGTAGATCGCGGTCTCGATCGACAGTGCTTGCAAACGCGTGTATGGGCCGCCAGGCAGTGCGATGACTCGGAATCTGTGCCTGTGCTCGTTCCGGCGCCGCTCTACGTCGTTCGTGATTCCGACGTATACCGGCACTCCCTCTTTCCACCCCAAGTACACCCATGTGTTCTTCGGGCCGCTATGGAATGCGTCAGGGAGTTTGGATGCCGCCTTCCCGACCCGCGCGGCCCCCTTCGCCACCAGACCAGCGACCGCCGCGGCCTCGTATGCACCGCGGACCTTGCCCAGCATGACCCCGGCCTTCGCGAGTGCCTTCGCTTGCGCTCCGCCCGGCACGATCGCCAACAAGTCCCACGCCGAGAAGTTGCCGGTGGCGAGGTTGTAGCCCGCGACAGCCATTCCCACGGCAGGATGCAGCTGCGCTACTTGCCACGCAATATGCAAGCCGCTGTTGAAACCACCGCGCAGTCGCTCCATAAACGCCGCTTGCTGCGCGGCGTTGGTGGCGACGAAGTCATCAAGCATGTCATCGAACGGGTCCCATGACAGGCCCATTGGGTCGGAGCGTGACAGCGGGTTCTGGCCGAGATACCCGAACAAGTTCAGCCCGTCACCGGCACGGCGATTCGCGTCAACAAGAATTGAGATCGCGTCGGGTGCTTCGCCGTGATATCGACTGTCTCCAACCGTCGATGCGCCAGCTCCATTCGGATCCTGCTGCAGCCACCGCCCAAGCCCCGGCGAATACGTCCGATTCGTCGTGTGCCCGATCAGCGTCGCGCCGGGCTGCAGCCTTGCCGGTTCCGCGGCGGTCCATGTGTACATGTCAAAGACGAGCGGCCCAGCGTTCAGTCTATCGACGAACAGGCCCTTGTGCCCCACGTTCAGCGGTTGGTGCGGGTAGAACTCCTCGTACGTCAGCACCTCGCCATAGGGGCTCCAGGTCCACTGCGCCGTCACCGCAGCAGCGGCTGTGCCCCCCACCCCCGGCGGCTGCACCAGCGCGGCGACATCGCCCTGAGCGTCGTACGGCACCAGTCTCGGGTACTCGACCGTCGCCCCCGACGCGTTCTTGGTGATCTCTGTCACCCGCAGCAGCTCCAGGGCTCCGCTCGTGGGCGAGTCGCCCGGGCCCCACACGTACTGCGTCTTGAGCCGCGTGAACTCCCCAACACCCTGCGGCGGCGGCGTTAGGATCTGCTGCCCGATCGTCGGCACATCGCCCTCTTCGTGAACGATCACCGGATCGGTCACGACCTCCTGGATGCGGCGCGTGCCGTCGTAGAAGAAGCGTTCCGAGCGTGTGAACGCGGTGGCGCCGGAGTTGAAGATGTACGACTCCGGCAACGACGCGGCATCGATCGGCGAGGTGGTGCGATAGATGCGCCCCACCCCGTCGTAGTTGTAGTGCTTGACGACGGGGCTCACGATGTCGGTCGTACCGTGATCGTCGTCTCGTTATTCAGAGTCGCCGAACTCTGGGATTGCCTCAATCGGAGTGTCTCGCACCTCGACCGGATCGAGTTCGCAGTTTATCAAGATCGGATAAGTCAGTGCGCTCGCTATCGTCTCGTCGACGAGTATCCAGTCTTCCGTAAAATGTACCCGTCGATCCGTTAGTGTGCGGCGCAGCACATAGATGGGGTTGGTGTGAACTCCGAGACTGGCGACGTGGCGACCACAAACCTCGCAGACCCGGTACATGCGACGCTCGCGACTACCAGCGCCTCCTCGAAGGTCGACCCACTCGCTTCGCGGCACATGCACTGTGACATACTCATCAAGGCACTTGCCCGACGTGAGAAATACAGGACCCGGCACCATGGACGGACATTCTCTCAACAACAGAGTGAACAAGGACTTCGCGATCACTCTTACATATGCGCCACTCGCCATCGAACTCCGCGGCGACCGATCGATTCTACACTCGATCGGAGTCGGGTAGATTTCAGGGCGAATTGCTCCGCATCCGTGGCATGCATAGCGAGCCCTTGCTTTGACACGCCATTCCGGCAGCACTGGCAATGAGCCGTGCTTTCGCGATCTAATCATGAATAGCATGTTACAGTCCAAGTGCAAAACCCTGCCGCGCCATCTCTGCAAAGAGATCCGCCTCCATGTCATGCCGGTTTTGATGCGGAAGTCGCGAACGGATTCAATTAGCGCTTCTCGACCTTCGCCGTGTCGTTGAGTGTTCTTCTCCAACCACGGGCCCCAGACGTCGAGTCCCGCATTTTCATTCGGTAGAGTACGCTTCTTGAGTGCTTTCCGCAGCAGTTCGTGGTATTCATCATGATGCTTCGGAGTAAGGGTGATGACCTTTCCCTTTGCCCACCCAGTCATAAACATCGGTACAATGTGATGTCGCTCGATGATCTCTCCAGCTTCGCGGGCGGCCTTGACCGTCTTTTTCGCCTTGTAATAGCTCGAGAATATCCTCCCAGCAAACTTGCCCCCGAGGTTTCCGCCTGGGACGAAGCTCAAGAGGTCGGTGGCTCCGAACTGGCCGGTCGCGAGGTTATAGCCCGCCATCGCAATGCCGACGGCAGGATGGAGCTGCGCGACCTGCCATCCGATATGCGCCGCGGAATTGAATCCGCCGCGAAGTTGCTCCATGAACGCTGCCTTGCTCGCAGCGTCCTCGGCGACGAAGTCGTCCACCATATCGAACGGGTCGTAGCTCAGACCTGTCGGGTCGAATCGCGCCAGCGGGTTGCTGCCGAGGTAGGCGAAAAGACCAAGGCCGTTACCGAGGCACCCGCCAAGTTCCGCGCTCACTGTCCACATGCCCGGGGCATGAC
>ERZ1066128.755-NODE-755-length-11257-cov-12.436618_pt1 | contig 11257 bp, 9 predicted proteins | sample MGYA00382775_ERZ1066128 | MGnify/ENA primary metagenome ERZ1066128 (study PRJEB33369, sample SAMEA5778358) | biofilm metagenome | biome: Industrial cooling water; feature: Water cooling tower basin; material: Biofilm | place: United Arab Emirates | collected...
GCTCGATACGCTCATCATTCTGGCGCTGCTCGGCGTGATGTTCTGGCATAGCCCGTTGCTGGCAGGATCGGTGTTGCTGGCCGGGCCGGCTATCGCGCTCGTGGTGCGCTTCGTGAGTAAGCGCTATCGCGCCATCAGTCGGCGCATTCAAGCCTCGCTGGCGGACGTTACGCAGATGGGCCAGGACGCCATCCTCGGCGAGCGTGAGATCAAGATTTACGGTGGCCAGCAAGAAGAACGCGAGCGTTTTGCCAAGGTCAATGAACACAATCGTCGCCAGCATCTGAAAGTCACCGCAACCAATGCGATGAGCTCGGCGACGGTGCAGGTGCTGGCCGCGAGCGCGCTGGCGCTGGTCGTCTTCCTGGCAACCCGGCCGGGAGAACTGGAGCGCCTGACGCCCGGCGGCTTTACCGCGTTCATGACCGCAATGCTGGCGATTCTGCCCTCGCTCAAGCGCCTCACCCAGGCACAGGCGCTGATCCAGCGCGGCATGGCGGCCGCCGAGTCGGTGTTCGAAGTGCTCGATGAGGCGCCCGAAACTGATCTTGGTACGCTGCGGCCGGCGCGCGTTCGCGGCGCGGTGAGTTTCGACAACGTCACGCTGCGCTATTCAGGTCGCGACGAGCCGGCGCTGGATGGCGTTTCGCTGCAGGTTGCGCCCGGCGAGACGCTGGCGCTGGTGGGGCGTTCGGGCAGCGGCAAGTCGTCTTTGGTGGCACTGCTGGCGCGACTGCACGAGCCGGAGAGCGGCTGCGTGCGCATCGATGGCGAACCGGTGCAGGCTTACGCGCTCGCCGCGCTGCGCGCGCAGATCGCATTCGTCAGCCAGCAAGTGGTGTTGTTCAACGACACGGTGGCGCACAACATCGCCTATGGCGCGCTGCGTAGCGCACCGCGCGAACGTATCGTCGCCGCCGCAACGGCAGCGCACGCGATGGAGTTCATAGACGCTTTGCCCGATGGCCTGGATACCGCCATCGGCGAGCGCGGCTCGGCGTTGTCGGGCGGCCAGCGGCAGCGCCTGGCGCTGGCCAGAGCGCTGCTCAAGGACGCACCGATCCTGATTCTCGACGAAGCCACCTCGGCGCTCGACAACCGCTCCGAACGCCTGGTGCAGCAAGCGCTCGGCGAAGCGATGCGCGGGCGCACAACGCTCGTCATCGCACATCGTTTGTCGACCGTCGAGCGTGCAGACCGGATCGTAGTGATGGATCGCGGGCGGATTGTCGAGATCGGCACGCATGCCGAGTTGCTGGCGCGGGGTGGTCATTACGCGGCGCTGGCGCAAACGGAACTGAGCGCCGATGCGTGAGGATGTCTGGCTGCGTCGTTGGTACGGACAAGATCCGCCGCCTTGGCATCTGCGCGCGTTGAGTTGGGTGTATCGCGGATTGCGCGCGTTGGCGCTGTTGCCGGCGCGTTTCAGCGCGCCGCGGCCAACGCCCGTTCCGGTGATTGTCGTCGGCAATCTCTCCGTCGGCGGCAGCGGTAAAACGCCGCTGGTCATCGCGCTGGTCGAGGGACTTCGGGCGCGCGGATTCAGCGTGGGCGTCGTCAGTCGCGGCTATGGGCGCATCACGCACGATGTGCGTCTGGTCGATCGCGACGCGAGTGCGGAGATCGTTGGCGATGAGCCGCTGATGATCGCCAGGCGCGGCATCCCGATAGCGGTTGGCGTCGATCGTGTCGCCGCGCTCCGGCGCCTCACCGATGCAGTGCCGCTGGATGTGGTGATTGCCGACGATGGCCTCGACCATTGGCGCCTGGGCCGCATCGTCGAGATTGCGGTGATCGATGGCGCGCGCGGATTCGGCAACGGCTGGCTGCTGCCCGCTGGCCCGCTGCGCGCGCCGCCGAGTCGACTGCGGCGCGTCGACGCCATCGTGCGCAATGGCGGCGATCCTGCGAGCGGCGAATACGCGATGCGCGTGGTCATCGATGGTTACGTGGCGCTGGGCGGTGGTCGGCGTGTCGAGAGCGATCATTTTCGGGGCCAGCGCGCGCACGTGATCGCTGGCGTTGGTAACCCGGCGCGCATTTTCGACGCCTGCCGTGCCCGTGGCATCGATGTGATCGAACATCCGATGCCGGATCATGTCGCCAGCGACGCGCTCAACGCGCTGCGATTCGACGACGATTTGCCGCGTATTTACACGGAGAAAGATGCCGTCAAACTGGCGCCGGGTGCGTCGGGCTGGCGGATGTCGACGAGTACGCAGATCGATGCGCGATTGCTGGATACTTTGGTGGGACGGCTTCAAAAGTGAAAGGCATGAGACTTACAGCGTTGCTTGTATTCGGGGACGGCGGTTACGTTGCCACCAACCCCGAGACCGGCACCACATCCCAAGGCGACACCATCGAATCGGCGCTCGCAAATCTCGTCGAAGCGACCGCTCTTTATTTGCAAGAGTTCCCAGCGTGATCACCATCGCCATCCCGGCGCGCATGAAAGCGACGCGCCTGCCGAACAAACCCCTGCTCGATATCGTCGGGCGCCCCTTGATCGCGCACGTCATCGATTGTGCGCGGCGTTTTGACGGTGCACAGATCGTCGTCGCCACCGACGATTTGCGCATCGCCGAAGTGGCCGAGCGCGAGGGTGTCATGGCGGTGCTGACGCGCAGCGATCACGCCACCGGCAGCGACCGGCTGGCGGAAGTGGCAGACCGTCTGGAGTGGACGGACGATCAGATTGTCGTCAATTTGCAGGGCGATGAACCGCTGATGCCGCTGTCTTGTTTGCACGCCGTGGTCGCGGCGCTGAAGGAAGATTCCGGTGCCGCTGCGGCAACCTTGGCGATGCGCATCGACAGCATTGCCGAAGCGCTCGATCCGAATGCGGTCAAAGTCGTCAGCGACGCGCAGAGCAGGGCGCTGTACTTTTCTCGCGCGCCCATCCCGTGGCCGCGCGATGCGTGGCGCGAGTCGCAGCGGGTATTGCCGGACGGTGCCCTGCGTCGACATCTGGGGTTGTACGCCTATCGCGCCGGCACGCTGCGACGTTTTGCTGCACTGCCGCCCGCGCCGCTGGAATCGATCGAGTCGCTGGAACAATTGCGCCTGTTGCACCACGGCCTGAAGATCGCTGTGCGCGATACCCCTGAGGCCATACCGCCGGGCGTCGATACGCCGGAGGATCTGGCTCGCGTGCGCGCGCATTTTGTCGGCGAGCAAAAACAACAGGTCGATCACCGCTGGCTATTCATGTGCCTTGGCAACATCTGCCGCTCGCCGCTGGCGGCCGCGTACGCGCGCAAGTGTGCGGCCGAACAGGGTCTTCGGGTGCACGTCGAATCCGCCGGGACCTTAAGCTCGCACGCAGGCGAACGCGCCGATGGCGGCGCTCGCGAGTTGGCCGCGATCGAGGGCGTGGATGTATCGCAACACCGCGCGCGCCAGGTCAAGATAGAGGATTTCGAGCGCTTCGATCGCATTCTGGCGATGGACGATCGCAACATGGCCGACTTGAGCAAACTTTGCCCGCCTGAGCATCGCCACAAACTGCAGTTGCTGCTGGACTACGCGCCGCACATCGGCCGCCGCACCGTGCCCGATCCGTACGGGCAGCCTTTGAGCGGCTTCCAGCGTTCCTACGAGCTGATCGTGGCCGGTGTCGATGGCTTGGTGATGGCGACGTTGAAGTAGCGCTCCATGGAACGCCGAGTTGTACTCGGCGCTTCTTCTGGTCGATTCAGCAAGACCATCGGCAAGGCCGTTTGCAACTCGGCGTTCCATCGAAAAGCTATCTAGAATCGGCGCATCCATCGCACGGCGCGCCACCATGCCCAATGACATCTATCTCTCCGAATTGCCGAGCGATCTGAAGTTCATCAATAGCGAGGAAGTGCCGAATCTGGCGGACTTCCGTGGCAAGGCCCTGCTGTTGAATTTCTTTACCGGCGCCAGCATCGCCTGCGAGCAGCAGATTCAGGAGATCAAGCAGCTGGAGGTGAAATACCAGGATGGGCTTGTGGTCCTGGGCATCCACACGCCCAAACACGCCACCGATGCCGACGACGAGCAGGTGCTGAAGATCGCCAACCGCCTGCACCTGCGACATCTGGTTGCAAACGATCGCGAATGGTTGTTGTGGCGCCAATTGGGTATCGAGGTGTGGCCCACCGCGGTGTTGTTCGATCACGACGGCAAGCTGGTATCGGTGTACCAGGGAGAAGCCCGGCGCACTGAGATCGAGGCCAAGGTGCAAGAGATCCTCGACAAGGCGCAAGAAGCAGATTGTCGCAGTTACGAGCCCGGCCCGGCCTCGCGCCGCCCGGAGGATCGGGGCGTGTTGCGCTTCCCCACGCGTCTCTGCGCCAGCGACAACTACTTGTATATCGCCGACACCGGCTACAACCGCGTGCTCGAAGTAACCTGGGATGGCCGCGTCAAGCGCCAGTTCGGTTCACAGAATCCAGGCTACTGGGATGCCCGAGAATCCGAAGCGGGATTCCGCAGTCCCGTGGGTTTGGCCCTGACCCGCGATTGGCTGTACATCGCCGACACCGGCAATCACATGCTGCGTCGCGCTCGACTCATCAGCGGCGATGTCGAAACGCTGGCGGGCGTCGGCCATTGGGAGCGGCCGTCGTCTGCCGACTATGCCCAGGCCAAAGCTGCGCCGATGGCCTCGCCGATGGACGTGGCAGTGCATAACGAACGCGTCTACGTTGCCCAGGCCGGCATCCATCAAATCTGGCAGTACGATCCGCTGCGCAATGTGCTGATCAGCTTTTGCGGCAGCGGCCGGGAAGATGTGCTCGATGGCAATGGCTTGTTCGCCACGCACGCACAGCCTTCCGGGTTAGCGATGGGCGCCGATGCGCTTTACGTCCTCGACGCCTCCAGCAGCGCGCTGCGGTCCATCCGTTTGTACGATGCCAAGGTCAGCACGTTGGTGCCGGGCGGCCTGTTCTCCAGCGGCACGACAGACGGGCCGGCGATCAGTGCGCGCATGTGTCATCCAACGGCGCTGCATTTCGATGCGGCGCGCGGCGTGCTCTGGATCGCCGACACGCTGAACCACAAGCTGCGGGTTTTCTCGATTGCCAAGGGCGAGATGAAGTCGCTGAACATCAACTACAAATTGCGCTCGCCGTCGGGTATTTGCGTCGCCCAAGGGTGCGTGTTTATCGCCAATACCGATGCGCACGAAGTGCTGCGGCTCGATCTTAAGACCGGCAAACTGGCGCGGCTGGTCCTGACCTTCCCATGACCGAGGCGTTCGACGGGCGCGCCTTCGCGCGCACGCTGACGCAAGAGCCCGGCATCTATCGCATGCTGGGCCCTGACGACGCGGCTCTGTACGTGGGCAAAGCGCGCAATCTGAGCAAACGCGTCGAGAGCTATTTTTCGAATCGGCCGCAGGATGCGCGCATCACCAGCATGGTGATGCAGATCGTACGCATCGAGGTGATCGTCACCCGCACCGAAGCCGAAGCGCTGCTGCTCGAAAGCCAGCTTATCAAGGCGCTCAAACCGCGCTACAACATCGATCTGCGCGACGACAAAAGTTATCCCTGGATTCGTCTGACCAGCGATGAATACCCGCGCGTCGCTTTTCACCGCGGAGCGCGCAGCGCTCCAGATCGCTACTTCGGGCCTTTTCCCAGCGCCTGGGCAGTGCGCGAAACGCTCGATTTGGTGCACAAGGCCTTCCAGATCCGCAGTTGCGAAGACAGCGTTTTCAAGCATCGCTCGCGGCCCTGTTTGCAGCATCAAATCAAGCGCTGCAGCGCGCCGTGCGTAGGCCTGATCGACAGCCACGACTACGCGGCAAGCGTGCGCCATGCGGCACTGGTGCTGGAAGGCAAGAGCCCGAGCCTGATCGACGAGCTTTGCTCCGAAATGGACCAGGCCGCGGCCGAGCTCGATTTCGAGCGTGCCGCAAAACTGCGCGACCAGATTTCGGCGCTGCGGCGGGTGCTGGCATCGCAGTTTGTGCAAGGCGAGCGCGGCGATCTGGATGTGGTTGCCTGCGTGGCGCGGCGCGGCAAAGCCTGCGTCGAGGTGCTGTTCTTCCGTGGCGGCATGAGCCTTGGCAACCGCAGTTTCTTCCCGCGCTTTCTCGGCGAGGCGCCGGAGGCCGAGGTGCTTCGCGCCTTCGTATTGCAGCACTACACTGGGCAAAACCTGCCGAACGAACTGCTGATCAGCCACGAAATCGAGGATCAGGATCTGGTCGAAGAGGTGCTCACGCAAGCCGCCGGGCGGCGCGTCAAACTGATCGCCAATCCGCGCGGCGATCGCGCCAAGTGGCTGGAAATGGCGCAGCGCACGGCGGAGGCGGCACTGGCAACCGAGTTGGCGGCCAACGCAACCGTGCGCGCGCAGTGGGAAGACATCACGCAGCTGCTGTCGCTGGATGAGCCGCCCAAACGCATCGAGTGTTTCGATATCAGCCATACCCAGGGCGAGGGCACCGTGGCCTCGTGCGTGGTCTTCGATGCCAATGGGCCGTTGAAGACCGACTATCGGCGCTTCAATATCGAGGGCATCGAACCGGGCGACGATTACGCCGCCATGCGCCAGGCGCTGCAGCGGCGTTTCGCAAGGTTGGTCAAAGGCGAGGGCGTGGCGCCGGATGTGCTGCTTATCGACGGTGGGCAAGGGCAGCTTGGCGTGGCGCATGAGGTGCTCGATGAGCTGGGCGTGTCTGGATTTGCCGTGGTGGGCGTGGCCAAGGGCCCCGAGCGCCGCGCCGGTTTCGAAACGCTGTTGCTCGATCGCGGCCAGCGCGAGTTGGCGCCGGGACCTGCGTCCCCCGGATTGCACCTGATCCAGAAAGTGCGCGATGAGGCGCATCGTTTTGCGATCACCGGCCATCGCGCGCGTCGTGCGAAGGCGCGGCAGCGGTCGACCCTGGATGATGTGCCGGGTATCGGCGCCGTGCGGCGCCGCGCGCTGTTGAAGGCCTTCGGCGGATTGCGCGGCATCGAGCGGGCCGGCGTTGAAGAACTGACGACCGTCGCCGGTATCGATCGTGCACTCGCGCAACGCATCTATGACATGCTTCACGCATGAACGCGCCCATTCGATCGCTCGTGCAGATCAACTTCGCCACCGTGCTGACGATGATGCGGATCGCCATGATTCCGGTGCTGGTGGTGCTCTTTTTCCTGCCGTGGAACTGGACGCATCAGGCCGCCGCGATGGTTTTTCTTGCGGCGGCGCTGACCGATTGGTTGGACGGCTGGGTGGCGCGGCGCTTCGATCAAGAGTCCAAATTCGGCGCGTTCCTGGATCCCGTCGCCGACAAGCTGATGGTGGCCGTCGCCCTGGTATTGATCGTGCAAAAGAATCCCCAGCCGTGGCTGGCGATCGTCGCGGCGATCATCATCGGCCGTGAAATCAGCATTTCCGCACTGCGCGAATGGATGGCCGAACTCGGCGAACGCGCTCAGGTCAAAGTCGGCAGCATCGGCAAGATCAAGACCATCGTGCAAATGACCGCGCTGACGATGCTGCTCTGGCAGGACAAACTGTTCGGCCTGCCGATTTATCTGCTCGGATTGATCCTGCTGGTGGTCGCCGCTGTGCTGACGTTGTGGTCGATGGGCCAGTACCTGAAGGCCGCCTGGCACGTGCTGTCGCGGTAGCCCTGGGAGCGCGGACGTCCCCGTCCGCAGCTTTTGATTTTTGAGAAATCCTGGGAGCGCGGACGTCCACGTCCGCAGCTTTTGATTTTTGAAGCAGACGACGACGTTGGCGAAAAGCTGCGGACGTGGACGTCCGCGCCCCCAGGGACGTCCGCGCTCCCAAAAGCCGATTGAGGATTTCCGGTGAAATCCGGTCGCGCCCCATTGGCAGCGCTGCGCGTTGGGATTAGCGTGGGGCGGACGCTCACTTAAGCCATCGCCTTGCGCCTCGCTCACCGCGTTTTCCTGCTCTGCACCACCATCGCGCTGATCGCGATCGGTGCGATGTGGCTGGTGCACCAGCAGAGCTTCAGTCGTGGATTCCTGGCGTACGTCAATGCGCTGGAGCACGACCGCGCAACGCGCATCTTGCCGGCGCTTGAGGCTGAGTATCGGCAGTTTGGCTGGCGCCGGATGCAGTCCAACCCGATGATGTTGCGCTGGATGCAAGATCGCGTCCAAGGCGAGGGGCCGGGTGTGGTTCTGGGGCCGCCGCTGCGGATGAATGGCGATCACCCACCGCCGGGAGACCGCCCGCGACCGCGCGGCGACGGCCCGCGGCTGGGGCTCTACGACGCCGATGGCCACGCCGTCATCGGGCCACCCGAGCCGTGGCCCGATGCGTTCGCCATGCCCATCGTGATCGACGGCAAAACCGTGGGCGCGTTGTACTCGCGGCCCCTGCCGCAACTGGAAAATCGCTGGGATATCGATTTCGCCCGCGCGCAAACCTACACCGGACTCGGGACCGCAGCGATCGCCATCGCGCTCTCGTTGCTCGGCGCGTGGCTGTTGGCCGATCGATTGGCGCGCCCGGTGCGTGCGCTTGGGGCGCAAGCGGCAGCAATCGCGCGCGGCGACTATCGAAGCCGCGCCAAGGTTGTCGGACGCGATGAGTTTTCGGAGCTCGCAACCGAGTTCAACGCCATGGCCAAGGCGCTCGAAGACCATCAAGATGCACGGCGCCGTTGGACCGCCGAGATGTCGCACGAGCTGCGCACACCCATCGCCGTGATCCAGGCCGAGCTCGACGCGCTCAGCGACGGCGTGCGGCCGCTGAACAGCGACGCTGTGGCCTCGCTCGCAACCGAAGTCGAGCGGCTGTCCTCGCTGGTGGGCGATTTGTACCAGTTGTCCCTCGCCGACGCAGGCGCGCTCGACTATCGGTTCGAGCCCGTCGACCTCGCGGTCCTGGTTCGCGACCGCTGCCGCGCATTCGCCGCGTCCTTTGCCGCCGCTCAGATCGAGATCGAATTGGCCCACATCGACGCGGCGCACATCGAACGTGGCGACCAGAAGCGCCTGTCGCAACTGATCGACAATCTGCTCGCCAACGCCGAGCGTTACACGCAGGCGCCGGGTCGGGTGCGCGTGACGCTGCAGACAGCGCCGGTGCGCTTATGCATCGAGAACACGCCGCCGGGTGTGGACGCGTCTTTGCACGAACGCATCTTCGAGCCGCTGTTCCGCACCGAAGGTTCCAGAAGTCGCGAACGCGGCGGCGCGGGCCTGGGGTTGGCCATCGCGCGGCGCATCGCGCAGGCCCACGGCGCTCGCCTTTACGCCGATCATTCCGCCTTGGGTGGATTGGCGGTGCATCTGGAATGGCCGACATGACTCTGCACGGCATGCGCGTGGCGATCGTTGAGGACGAAGCAAAGTTGGCCGCCGTGCTGCGCGACTATCTGATTCGCGACGGCGCCAACGTGGCGATCTACGGCAACGGCAGCGAAGCGCTGGACGCGCTGCTGCCCGCGCCCCCGGATCTGGTGCTCCTGGATTTGATGCTGCCCGGTACCGATGGCATGAGTGTATGCCGCGCGCTGCGCGAGGTTTCCACGGTGCCGATCATCATGCTGACGGCGCGTGTGGAGGAGATCGATCGCTTGCTGGGCCTGGAAATCGGCGCCGACGATTATCTGTGCAAACCGTGCTCGCCGCGCGAAGTGCTGGCACGCGTGCGCGCACAATGGCGCCGTCGCAACTGGCACAGCGCGCCGCCGGCCAAAGACGGGCTGGTGCTCGACGAAGAACGCTTCGAAGCGCGCTGGCGCGGCCAGCGCCTGGACGTCACGCCCGTCGAGTTCCGGCTGCTGCGCGCGCTCAGCGCCAAGCCCGGCCGCGTGTATTCGCGCGCACAACTGCTGGAGCACCTGTATCTCGATCATCGCGTCGTCAGCGACCGCACCGTCGACAGCCACGTCAAGAATCTGCGCCGCAAGCTCGAAGACACCGGCGTCGATCCCATTGTTTCGGTGTATGGCGTCGGCTACAAGTATGATCCGTCAACGAGCGACTCCGAGCGCGAGAAATAGCCGGCATGACGGGCTAGTGTGGTGTCCCAGAAATAACTGGAAGAAATGTCCGATGGATTTCGGCCCGAGGCAAGGCGCGAGAAGAAGTCATAGCAGCGCTATGGCGACGACGAGCAACGCAGCATTCGGGTCGAAAGACGCGGACATAATTCCAGTTATTTTTGGGACACCACACTAGATACCGCTCGCGAAGCGGTCGGCCGGGGTTATAGAGATACGTTGGTTGCCGGCGAGCGCAGGCAACAATGCTCGCCAGTCTGAGGCTAAGCCTCGCAATAAAAAGGGTGCGTCATGCTGCTGATGATCGACAACTACGACAGCTTTACCTACAACCTCGTGCAGTACCTGAGCGAGCTGGGTGAAGACGTGCGCGTATTCCGCAACGATGCGCTGTCGATCGCCGACATCGAACGCCTGCGGCCGGACCGCATCGTCATCTCGCCGGGCCCGTGCACGCCCAACGAGGCCGGCGTGTCTTTGGATATCGTGCGGCTATTGCAGGGACGATTTCCAATCCTCGGCGTGTGCCTGGGTCACCAGGCCATCGGGCAGGCCTTCGGCGGCGAGGTGGTGCGCGCGCGCAAAGTAATGCACGGCAAAACCTCGTTCATGCACCACAGCAATGTTGGCGTGTTCGCCGGCTTGCCCAATCCGTTTGAGGCCACGCGTTACCACTCGTTGATCGTGCGCAAAGAGACCTTGCCCGCATGCCTTGAGATGACCGCGTGGACCGTCGATGAGCACGGTGCGCCAGATGAAATCATGGGCCTGCGCCACCGCGAGCTGGCCATCGAAGGCGTGCAGTTCCACCCCGAGTCGATCCTTACCGCGTGCGGCAAACAGTTGCTCGCGAATTTCGTCGGCTCAGGTGCCGTCCGCAAAGTGGCGTGAACCAAGTGGCGCAGTAACGCGACCCGAACGCAAACCCAGCGTCGGACCACCGGCGCCATCATTCGCGCGGGCTTGCCGATCGGTGCCAGTCGGCACCGAAGCGCTTGCGATGCTTCGCGGACCTCTCGTGATGCTTCGCGGACCTCTCTCGATGCCTCGACGATCTGTCGCGAGACTTCATCGACCTCTCGCGAAGCTTCAGCGACTTCCCGCAAGGCTTCGCCGAACCAATGCAATGCTCCAACGACCTCACGCGAGGCTCCGCCGAACCATTGCGAAGCTTCGACGAACTGTCGCGAGGCTTCGCCGACCTCTCGCGACGCTTCGCCGACCTCTCGCGACGCTCCGCCGATCTCTCGCGACGCTCCGCCGATCTCTCGCGACGCTCCGCCGATCTCTCGCGACGCT
>ERZ1066128.757-NODE-757-length-11210-cov-8.824742_pt1 | contig 11210 bp, 2 predicted proteins | sample MGYA00382775_ERZ1066128 | MGnify/ENA primary metagenome ERZ1066128 (study PRJEB33369, sample SAMEA5778358) | biofilm metagenome | biome: Industrial cooling water; feature: Water cooling tower basin; material: Biofilm | place: United Arab Emirates | collected...
GCTTTTACTTTAGTAAAAGTAAGGTTCTTGTAAGGCTTTTGCTTTTACTTTAGTAAAAGTAAGGTTGGCAAGAGAAGCAAGTTTTACTGTTGCTTTATTTAATCTTTCATTAAATAAAGTTTTTAGTACCTTTCCTGTTCCTAACTACCAATATATCTAAACAAAGTTTAGATAAATAGCTTTATTTTTACCTTATTACCAAAGGTAATAAGGCCTTTAGGCAAAGGTTAGGGACAGGAAAGGTAATACTTGCTTTTGTTTTTACCTTATTACCCTTACCTCCGAAGGAGGTAGGCATAAGCCTAACAAGCTTTGCTTGCTTTTGCTTATTAACTTCCAACCTCCTTACTTACCTCCAAAGGAGGTTAGTAGGCTAACCTCCGAAGGAGGTAAGTAAAAACAATAGCCAAAGGAGGTAGCTTTATTTTTACCTTATTACCTTTGGTAATAAGGCCTTTAGGTAAAGGTTAATAAGTTAGGTAAAAACCCTAAAGGGGTAAGTAAGGTAAGGAGGAAAAGGTAAGGGTAAGAAAGGTAAAGGTACTACGGTGGCTTATGCCTACAAGCTATGCTTGTAAGGAAATAAAAACAAAGCCTTACTGTCCGCCATTTTTCTTTTGCTTTTATTTAAGATGATACAAAATAAGTTAATATAACCTCTAAAAATAACTTATTCTGTTTTTGAAAAAAAAGCAAAATTATTTTGTATTTACTTAAAAAATTAATCTATTTAATTATTAAATTTTGCGTTTAATATTATCTTTGCTCTTGTTTTATTTAATCTACTTACAAGAACCTCACTTATTACCTTTGGTAATAAGCAAAAGCCTTACAAGAATTACAGAGCAAAGCTAGGTAACCCCTATCCCCTTACCTCCTTCGGAGGTAAGGGGATTGGCAAAGCTTGTAAGGTAAAAACTTTATTTTATCTTCGATAAAATAAAGCAAGAGCTAAAGTGAGGCCCCTATCCCCTTTGGCTAATGCCGACCTCCTTCGGAGGGAGGGGATTGGCAAAGCTTGTAGTTCCACTGGAGGTGGAAATAACCTTTGCTTACCCTTACCTTTGCTAACCCCAACCCCCTATACGGGGGTAGGGTAACCTAGCTACCTACCTAGCGTAGCTAGGTAGCTTTACCTTCAGGTAAAGGCTAGGTAATTCCTTTAAAATTAATAAATATAAGGGGTTAGTATTTATTACCCCTACGGGGTTATTAAACGAAGGAGGTAAGTAAAAGTAAGGCCTTTAGGCTTATTTCCACCATAGTTCCCTCTTATTTTTTTATTTTTAAGAGGGAAAAGGAACTACCTTTGATAACCCCTACGGCTTATTTTCCTTATCCCTTACCTTTCTTACCCTTACAAGCTTTGCTTGTAAGGGTAAGAAAGGTAAGGGATAAGGTTAAGGAAGGAGTTTGGTAATAGATTTTTATTTTTACTAATTTAAAATTAGTAAGGAAAAGGAGTCCGTTTTATTATTTTTAATTTTAATTGTTATTATAGATTTAAGTTTTAAATTTAAGAAAAAATATTTAAACAATGTTGATGAATAATATAACCAACTATAATTTTATTATAACCAAATATTCACCAAATCATTCTTTATTTTATTGCTTCCAGCCCTTATTACCGAAGGTAATAAGCAAAAGCCCCTACTCTCACTCTACAGGGCTTATCTCTCCTAATAAAGGAGAAGAAGGAAGTACTTTAGTAAAAGCAAAAGGGAGAGGCAATAAAAGTAGGAGATATTCTCTATCACTATCTAGTAGGTTAACACCTAACCTTATTAACGAAGTTAATAAGCAAAAGATAGTTAGTTCCCAAGAATTACCTACGGTTACCCTAGCCCCTTACAGGGGCTCGGTAACCTTTCCTTCTGGAAAGGTAATAAAAACAAAGCTTGGGAAGCAAGCAACTAATTTGGGAAATAACGTTCCACCTTTTTTTAATTTTACTTTTGATAAAGGTCGTTTAAAAAATCTCGTATCATGGACTCTTGAAAATTATGGGGAATATAAAACGGTTGAATTATTAGAACAATTAAAAAAAACAGGGTTTGAATATGCTACAAAAGCAGGTATTTCTTTAGGAATTGAAGATTTAAAAATTCCACCCAAAAAAACGTCATTATTACTTGAAGCTGAACAGTTAACAAAATTAACAGTACACCAATATCAACGAGGTGATATTACAGCGGTTGAACGTTTTAAACGATTAATTGATACGTGGCATCGTACGAGTGAACAACTTAAACAAGAAGTTATTTCATATTTTGAAGAAACAGATATTTTAAACCCAGTTTATATGATGGCTTTTTCAGGAGCCCGTGGGAATATATCACAAGTACGTCAATTAGTAGGTATGCGAGGATTAATGTCCGATCCTCAAGGACAAATTATTGATTTCCCAATTAGAAGTAACTTCCGAGAAGGTTTAACTTTAACAGAATATATTATTTCTAGTTATGGTTCACGTAAAGGAATTGTAGATACTGCTTTACGTACGGCAAATGCTGGTTATTTAACACGTCGTTTAGTTGATGTTGCTCAACATGTAATTATCCAACAATATGATTGTGGCACACAAAGAGGCATTTTTTTAACAGATATGAAAGAAGGAAATAAAACAATTTTATCTTTACAAAGTCGTTTAATTGGCCGTGTTTTAGCAAAAGATATATATAAGCATTCTTCTAGTTCTCAAGCAAAGCTTGGAAGTAAGGTTGGTTCTTTTGTTAATGGTATTGTTAAAAATCAGCAAGAATTAATTAAAATCGCTCCACGCAATCAAGAAATTTCATCAAAGTTAGCTTTAGAAATTAGTACAGTTACAAGTAAAGTTTTTGTTCGTTCATCTTTAACTTGTAAAACAACAAAACGGATTTGCCAATTGTGTTATGGTTGGAGTTTAGCACAAGGTAAACTTGTTTCTGTTGGTGAAACTGTTGGTGTTATTGCAGCACAATCAATTGGTGAGCCCGGTACTCAATTAACAATGAGAACATTCCATACTGGTGGTGTATTTTCAGGGGATGTATCAGATGAAATTAGAGCGCCTTATGATGGTTTTGTTGAATACCAAAGCTCGATACCAGGAATACTAGTTCGTTCACTTGATGGTAAAATTGCATTTTTAACAAAATCAGATGGTATGTTAATTCTTAAAAAAAAAGATTCTGTTAAAAAAGATATTAAACAATATAAAATTCCTCCTTATACTGTTCTTTTCATGCGAAATGGTGGACAGTTTTTTAAAAAACAAGTCATAGCTCAAATTACAAATGTTTCAACTCAAACAAATGCACGTGATACTGTTGAATTTACGATTTATGCTGATTTTGAAGGTCTTTTTTATTCAAAAAATTTAGATTTACAAAAGAAAATTATTGGTCCATTTCCAAAATCTTCTTCCAAAACAAAAGGCTTTTTGATCGATCCAAAAGCTATGCATTATGAGCTTGAATCAAAAAATTGGAATTTTGCTTGGGTTTTATCAGGTAAAAGTTATGAAATGCCTTTTTTTGCAAATTTATATCCAATTTTAGGAGACTTTGTTAGTTCAAAAACTATAATGACTCAAAATATTTGGATTAAAAATACACAAGGTTGGTTAAATCGTTCTTCCCGAGAAAAGCTTGGGAACTACACACACTTTCAACCTTTTTTAAATCCAAATAATAAAAAATATCACTTACTTTCCACTATAAGTGGAACTAGCTCTTTATTTACTCAAAAATTAAATAAACTAAATAAGCAAAAACAGGTAACCCCTATCCATGTAGGAAAAAGCCAGTTATCTTCTTACTTACCTTTGCTAACCCCTACGGGGTTAGTATTTACAAGCAAAGCTTGTTTAACAAAGGAGGTAAGTAAGAAGGTTAGCACAAGCAAGCAAAGCTTGTTAAAATTTTTAGGTGAACATAAAAGTTTTAAAAAATCTGTTAAAAAAAATGCTTCCGTTGTTATTTTTAAAAATCTTTTATCTTTAAACGTTAAAAAAATTAGATATAATAATATAGGTTACTTTTTTAACCAAACAACAAATAATAATTTTTTAAAAAAAATAAATAGTACATTTTTAAAGCCTCCTACTTCCCTTCCTTTTACCCTTACTGGAGGTACGAGCACAAATGTGCTTTTCTTTTCCACTGTAAGTGGAACTCAAAAGAGCTTATTTCCACTTTATAGTGGCTTATGCCTACCTCCTTGGAGGTATGGAAAAGAAAAAGACGTAAAAGCAAAAACAAGTAAAGCTTGTATCCCTTTTAATATTAATAAATATAAACCAATTGATTGTTTTTATATGACACCTGTTCAACTAGAAACAAGTCCCTTTAAAAAAAAAAAAATTAGAAACTTTAACAAAAAAAACTAAAATAAAAAATTTAAATTTTTTATTAGAATCTAATACAAAAACTTTAAATTTAAACAATTTAATTTTTAATTTTGTTTTTTGCAAAGCTTTTTTTGCAAAAAAAGTAATTAATCAATATTCTAAAAATAATGTAAAATCTCAAATATCTAATCCGGGTACTAAAGTTCGTCTGGGTGTTACAAATAATAAGAATAAACCAGTTGTACATAACTTAGTTACAAAAAAAACAAAATCTTCTTTAAAAACTAATAGAACAATTTTAAATTTTAGAGGACAAATTTATTTAAATTTTTTCAATCAAAAAGATTTTTTTGTTAGAAAACAACTCCCTGGTTATTTATTTAAAATTTTAAAAAATAAGCAAAATTATACAGATTTAGAAAAAAATTTAGAAGATATTACTCTTAAATCTAAATTCTTACAAAACGAAAATAATAAAAAAATAAAATTAGCAATCAAACTTGATTTTTTACATAAATCAATTCTTAAAGCATTTTTAAAAGCTACTAAAAAAAAATCTTTAAAAGGCCAGAAAAAAAGAGGGTTAAATACGTTTGATCTTAACTCTCAAAGCATAATCCCTGTGGGCGATAAGCCAACATTAAAAACGAATAATTCTTTTGGAATTACATCTCTTGGTTACAAAAATTTTGAAACTTTTAATCATGAACAAAAAATTAATTCTTTTATTATTCAATTAAAATATTTATGTGAATATAAATATAAAGAATTTTTTAAATATCTTAAAAAACAAATTTTAAACCCAAAAAAAATCGAAAAGCAAACAAAAAATCTTAAAAAACAACTAGAAAATATCAAAAAGAAAAAAAGAAAGTTTATATTAAAGATAAAAAAAATCCAACAAAATATAAAATTTTTAAATAAAACCCTAGTTGAATTTAAAAAACAAAAACAAACAAACATTGCCAATTTAGAACAAAAATTATTATCTGTTTTTATATATAAAAATAATCTAAAAAAAATGAAACAGCATTTTTTCGCACCAAATTCTTTTAGTTATAAAATCCCTGCTATTGTTTATAAAGCAAAAGCAAGTTTTGCTTCTAGTTCCCAAGAATTACCTACGGTTACCCTAGCCCCTTACAGGGGCTTGGCAAAGTTTGGGAAAACCACTTATGTTGGCTTATTTCCACCAAAGGTGGAACTACCTCCTTGGAGGTATGGAAAAGAAAACGGACAGGACGTAAATATTATTTCTCAAAAAAATGCATATTTTAAATTTTTAAAGCCTTTAAAATCAAAACTAAAAAAACAAAAAACTAAATCTATATCAAAACATTTAAAAAGATGTTATCTGAAGGCAGAACAACAAAAAGAAATTTTTGAAAGAAAAACAAAATCCCCAATAAAATTACTAAGTAAAAAGTCCCCATTTAGGGGCTCGGCTCCCTTTTTCAAACAAAGTTTGCCTAGCAGAGCTAGGGAAAACGAAAAACCTTCTGCCTTAATTACAGAAGGTAATAAGGTAAAAAGAAAGGCAATAAATACAAAGCTTGGTTTGTGTCCACCTTCGGTGGAACAACTCTGCTTTTTATCAAGTGAAGCTAGAGGTTATAGTGTTTCTCCGTTAATTCCTAAAAAGGGAGGAAATTCTAGTATTAACCTACATAAATGTTATAACAATTTCTTTAATTTAAAAAATAATCATTATCAAAGCATTTATAACTATTTATTTAAGTATAAAAACATAAGCTCAAAAGAAGGAACGGTAATGGAATCGTCTAGTAATCCTCGATTACCGGCAAAAGTAACCGGTCTATTTACTAAAGTACTTATCCCTTACGAAGATAAGCAGAATAAAATGTGGCATTTAGCTTTTAGTCTAACTGTTAGTTTTTCTGGTAAGCGCGCCCTAACTATGTTAGGAAAACCACTTACCGCGGCTTCTGCCTACCTCCTTGGTCCTCCGAAGGAGGATACTTACTTATTACCTTCGGTAATAAGCACAAGCCCCTTTAGGGGTAAGAAAGGTATGGAAAAGAAAGCTAAAAAACCATTAAAAAAACGAAAAAACAAAATTTTAAACTTATTTTTAAATAAAAAACGTAAAATAAGAAAAAGAAAAACTAAAAAAAATCTAAAATTTTATAAAAAAGTTAAAATAAAAAATAAATTTAGTTTTTCTCAAATTCAAAATTATATTTTTAACAAAAATAAAAAAATCAAACACACTAGTTTTTTCTCTTTAGGGAAACTTAAAAAGGTAAAACTAAAAGATTTTATGACTAAAACTAAAAAACAGAATGTTTCTCTAAAAAAATCTAAGAAAATAAGAAAGAAAAAGCATAAATTTAATAAAAAAATAAATTATAGTTCTTTTTGTATTAAAGTAAATAAAAAAATAAGCGCTACAAATCTCCCTATAGCGCTAATCCCAATACCGACCCTCGAAGGAGGAAGGGAGAAGGAAAACGAAAAAGTACAAATTAGCAGAGAGAATAATAGTTATTTTATCCAAGAGATAAAAAAAAATAAATATTGGATTAAAAATAAAAAATGTAGATTTTTACAAAATGAAGATTTGCTTAAGTTTATTAAATTACCAGAAAATAATAAAGTTAAAGATAGCAAACCAATTAATTTTAGTAAAAATATAATTGAACCAAAAGATTTTAAAGATGATAAAACGCAATTTTTAGAAATAACAAATAAAGATAAAAAAAATATTTTTTTACTTTTAAATAAATTAAATTATCCTGCTAACACGTTCCCAAGAACCTCACTAACCTCTTTCAGAGGTAAGCAAAAGCTGAAAGTGAGGCCCCTATCCCCGGAGGGGATTGGCAAAGCTTGGGAAAGCAAATCTTCTAAAAATAGACTTATATTAATTAAGAAAAATTTATTACAAGAGTCCTTAATTTCTAATAAAGTACCGGTAAAAAGGACAATAAACAATTTTTTCAATAAACAAAAAAAAACATTAACACTTATTCCTACGTTTGGAAATATAGATTTAAAAATAAAATTAGAAGGATCTTCTAAAAATAAAAAAATAATTACATACACAAAACCTTTATCTTTTGATTTTAAATATCAAAAACCTTTTTATCAATTTGTATCTAAAAATATTATTAAAATGCCGAGTTATTCCGATAGTGTTTTTTCCTACCTGTATTCAGAGCAAAGCTCTGTTAGAAGTAGGAGGTCGGCAATAGCCCAAAAAAAATTTGTAAGATTAAAACAGCCTTGTTTAAATATTTCACTTGGTTTTATGAATAAAATCCCTGAACCAAAAAATGCTGTTTCTTGTTATATGGATAAGAGTAATTTATCTTTTTACCCTATAACCAACTTTAAAAATAAAAACAAAGATAAAATAAAGCAAGAACAAAATAAATTTTTATTTAAAAATTATTTTAAAAAGAAAAATATAGTTCCTTTTCCTTACAAAGTAAGGGACAATGCACTTTCTGCAAATAAAAAAGTATTGGTTACAAATTATTTATCTCCATTTTTGGGAGAATTTGTTTATACAAAAAAAGATAAAAAAACATATGAAGAAAATCCTTATCAAGATCAAGAAACAGGTTTAGATACACAAAATAAACCAAAAAAACGTCGAACTTTAGAAGAAAAAATGCGTGTTGCTTTATTTAATTTATATTTAGAGAAAAAACAAAAAGCTTTATTTAATAAAACTGGTACTTATTCTACAACTAGATTAATTAAAAAAAATAAAGAAACTAATTCTCATTCCGTTCTCAAAAAAACAAAAATGTCTCGTTTTAATTTAATTTTAACAAAAAAAGATTTAATTCGTTTAGAATATTCACATATAAACTTAAATCACAGCACAAAAGCAATAGTAAATGGTCTAAGTTTAATTAATCCTTTTATAAGTTTAGATATTTGTAAAAATGAGAAATTAACAGTATCTCAATTTAATAAAGAAATGCATTTTAACCGTTTAAATAATTTAAATTTAAATAAATTACCGTTTTACAATACACATTATTTACCTCTTTCTATCCCCCTTCCTCCTACGGAGGTAGGCAAAAGACAAAAGGGGACAAACCCTCATCAAGTAAAATTACCTTTCTTTTCCACTATAAGTGGAAAACTACCTCTGCTTCTAAAAGGTAATAAGAGAGGTAAAAAGAATAAGGTAATCAAAAAAGCAATGAAGGGGAATTGGAGTCTTTTAAATTTAAAAGCTAAATGGTTATATTTAAAACAAAAATATATTATTCGAACAAACCAGGTTGGAGATTTCTTTTTCAAAGGTTCGCCTTTTTTAGAAAAGGGAAGAAAAAAAACAAGTTATTCAATATTAGAGCAAAACAAAAAAAATAAGTTAAAAATACAAAATGAATATTATTTAAATTCTATTTTTGATTATAGCCAATCAAAATATCGTTTCTTTAAAAAATTAAGCTCACAATACTTGGTTCCTGTCAATCGCCACTATGCTGATTTAAATAAAAAGCAAGTACCTAATATGGAAAAATTGGCAAAAACTGAATTATTTTTAGTGTTTAATCCAAATAGACAAAAATATAAATATTTCTCAACAATTTTTATTGAGAAATTGAAAAACACTAAACAGGGCAATACAAAACTAAGCAATATAAAACCAAGCCCGTTACAGGGATATTTAAGTGAGGTTTTTGATAATGCTGCTTATAAAATGCCAGTAAAAAACTTAAAATCAACTAATATTGGGATAGGGTTCGGAAAAACCCAAGAATTACCTACCTCTCCCCTTCCTCCTTTGGAGGTAGGCCAGTTATCAAAGATAACAGATACAAACAAAAGCCCAACCCCCTATACGGGGGTAGGGCCTCACTTTAGCTTTTGCTTACCTCTGAAAGAGGTTAGTGAGGTTCCTAAAAATAATAAATATGGGGGGGACGGAGTAAGGGATAAAAAAACAATCTACGTTATAAAAAAATCAGGACAATTAATTCATATGAATGAAAGCACTATAACAATACGAATCGGTCAACCTCTTGTAATTTCACCGCGTAGTATTATCCATAAATACCATGGTGATTTCGTAAGCTTTAAAACGCCAGTTATTACACTAACTTATGAACAATTAACAACTGGTGATATTGTTCAAGGTATTCCAAAAATTGAACAATTATTTGAAGCTCGTACAACAAAACGTGGACGTTTATTTCGTGATAATTTAACAAATTTATTAACAGGTTTATTTTTAAAATATTTTATTAAAAGTTCTTATTTTTTTAAAAAAACAATACAAACCAAATATTTAAGTTCTCCTTTAGGAGAACAAAGACAAGATATAATAAGATATGGTTTAACAAGTTCTGTTATCGCATTAGCACAAGCCTTAAGATGGTCTGTCAAACAAAGTTTTTATAAAATCCAACAAATTGTTGTAGATGGTATTTTACGTGTATATCGTTCTCAAGGTGTAAGCATTTCAGATAAACATGTTGAAATTATTGTAAAACAAATGACTTCTAAAGTAAGAATTATTAATTCAAACTCTTTAAAATTTAATGAATATTTATTTAGCCTTCAAAGTGTTAATAATCAAGAATTAAATAGTAATGCTAGAAATATGGAAAACCTTTTATTTGAAATATTTAGTGATACTAAAAATGAACCACCACTAGGTTTATTACCTGGTGAAATTGTGGATTTAGATTTTGTAGAAAAAATTAATACAGTTTTATTACCTTCAGTATTTGAAAATGTTTTACTTACACCCTCTCCCCTTCCTCCTTTGGAGGTAGGCAAAAGCCCTACGGGGGACGGGAATAAGGAAGCAAGTTCTTTTATTCCTTCTGGAAAAATTATTAACAATACAAATAATACGGAAAATAAACAGAATAAGGAGTTAAAATTAAATAAATCTAGTAAGAAATCGCAGAACTTTTTATCTTCAACAAAACCTCAAGTTGCTGGATTTAGTTTAGATAAACAAATTGCTTTTGGTATTGAACCTATCAAATATGAGCCAATTGTTTTAGGTATTACTCGAGCTTCTTTAGAAGTGGATAGTTTTTTATCTGCTGCTAGTTTCCAACAAACAACTCGTGTATTAAGTCAAGCGGCATTATATAAGAAAAAAGATTTTTTAAAAGGTTTAAAAGAAAATATTCTTATTGGGAATTTAATCCCAGCTGGTACGGGTTATATTTCAAGTATTAATCTTTAATTTTATATAATTTTTCTTTATTTTTAGTTTTACTTTATTTACCTATTACCTTTCCTCCTTTTTCCCCTTATTGTTATCTTCGATTACTGACAAAAGCAAGAATTACCTAGCATAGCTAGGTTACCCTATCCCAGTAGGGGATTGGCAAAGCTTGTAAGGAGGTAGGGGTACAGGACGGTAATAGGTAAATAAAGTAAAACTAAAAATAAAAAGATTTATCTAAACTTTGTTTAGATATATTGGTAGTTAAGGAAGGAAAAGCCTTACTTGTTATCTTCTTACAAGCTTTGCCAATCCCCTACCTCCATAGGAGGTCGGCAAAAGCCGAAGGGGATAGGGCCTCACTTTAGTGAGGTTCTTTGTGCTTATTACCGTCCTCCTTACCTTACTTACCCCTAAAGGGGTAAGTAGTTATTACCCCAATCCCCTTATATTTATGGATTTTAAGGGGATAGGGTAACCTAGCTACCTACCTAGCGTAGCTAGGTAGCTTTACCTTCAGGTAAAGGCTAGGTAATTCCTACGGGGTTATTAGACAAAGGAGGAAAGGTAATAAGTCCTTCTATTGCTTTTTCCTTTCCTTGCTAACCCCTACGGGGTTAGTATCCCCCTACGGGGGAACTTTGGCTAATGCCTACCTCCTTTGTCTAATAACCCCGTAGGGGTAATAACTACTTACCCTTATAA
>ERZ1066128.758-NODE-758-length-11206-cov-11.448121_pt1 | contig 11206 bp, 23 predicted proteins | sample MGYA00382775_ERZ1066128 | MGnify/ENA primary metagenome ERZ1066128 (study PRJEB33369, sample SAMEA5778358) | biofilm metagenome | biome: Industrial cooling water; feature: Water cooling tower basin; material: Biofilm | place: United Arab Emirates | collected...
CACCACTTCCACACCCTAGCCGCCGCGAACCGCTTCCACAAAGCCCAGGCCACCGCCAAGGCATCCGATCTCACCAAGTCCCAGCTCATCCGCAAGGAACTCAACAAACAACCCGCCTAACAGATCATGAAATCACTCACTGACCCATCTCATACATCGCTCGGAGAGGCAGACCAGCCACAAGCCACCATTCCTGCAGCAGCCAGCGCACAAAATGCTCAGGACTCACCGCAGGCTCACCTAGGGCAGGAGCTGTCGCATTCAACTGAATCAGCGGCATCCAAAATTGCAACACTGTATTCAGCCTCACAAAACGCCACAGCTGCGCCTCATCAGAAATCGTGGCGAGGCTCTGCCCCCATTGCCATGCTGCTAGGCTTGCTTCGATTTCTTGATCGACGCCTGCACAGCGCAATCGTGTTTCTTTCAACACCGCCTCAAAGCCCATCTCCCTCGCCGGAATTGATCGCACATGTCGATGCACAATTGTCCGCGCTTTGGTCTCCTCATCCAGCAGACGCAGTAACTCCATCAAAATCAAATTCCAAGGATTTTTCATCACCCACATTCTATCACCCAGGTCAATACCTGAACTGATCACTGCTCACTAGCCACTGAACACTAAATCCACCATGCACACCCTCAAACCAGATTTTATTGCCACCGCCCGCGCCGCCCGTCGCCACACAGAGCGCATGTTCGATGCCCTTGCCCAAGGCAAACCCACGCATCTGATCTTCGCACGCAAAGAGCGCCTCTACCGCCTCTACCAATCCCAAGTCAAAACTCCAGCCTAACAGATTATGAAAATTTACAGCTTTTATCCCCTGAGACTTGCCTGGTATTATTTCTCAGAAATGATGTCCGCTCGGTGGCATCACGCTACCTGGAGCTTGCGGAGGTGGGTTGGGAATCGGCAGATTGTGAGCGCGCAGCCGCTCCACCAATATGGCGATGTATCGGGCATCACGCACTTGTGCCGCACGGAGCTTTCTCAAATCCCGCGTTTGTTCCTGCAGTTCACGCATCAAGACATGCTCCAGCTTGGCTTCGCTCTCCGCCTCAAGCAGCCCTTGTTCTCCATGGCCCACTTGCCCGGCATGATCCTCGGCATCGTGAGCGGCTGCGCCCTTTGGCTTACGCTTCCAAAACGCGGCCAAGCTCCACAGCACAGCCAACAGTCCCCACCCGCTCAGCACTTCTCCCAGAGTCACGTTCACAGCCATCAACTTTTGCAGCCAAGCACCAGCCCAGAAAACGCAAACCATCAGAGCAGCAAAAGAGCTACCCAGCAGCCAGAATAAAAGATTCCCGCCCAGATTATCCAAAGCTCCATGCCAGCGATCAAGCAACCATCGTTTCATCCCCACCACCCTACCACCCCCGTCAATCCATGAAGCCACTACTCCAGCTACCTCTCACCAAAATGCTTACGCCCCAAGCAGTGCATATCTGGTGGGGCGTGAAAAAAATCCATGCAGGCCGCCGCCCCTGGTGCCCAGGCGGCGAAGTTTACTGGTATCCATTCGCCAGCGGCAACCGCATCGAGATAGCGAGTGAAACCAAGGAATCCGCATTGGAGGCCGGCCGTTGGTTCCAAGGTCAAAAACCTTCTCACTGGTTCAAATTTCCGGGGCCACTTCCCACTGCTCACTGATCACTTCCCACTCTCCACTCAATCCGTAAATCCGTGAAATCCGTCGTGAAAAAAACAACCGCACTCCTAACAACCCCCGTCACCAGTCCACCAGTGACCAGTGACCCGATACCATCCATCAACACCCTCCACGCCGCCGCCACCCAGCTCGCAGAGGAAGCCCGCGCCAAGGCCAATGCCGCCACCCAAATGGCACTCGTCATCGGCCTCAAGCTCATCGCCCTCAAAGCCAACACCCCCCACGGCCAATGGGAAAAACTCTTCAAAGGCGCGGAGAAACGGGTCAAAGAATCAAATGGCGTCCATGGAAGCCATTTGGACATGACCCGCGACGTAGCCCGCAAATACATCGCCGTCGCCACAGAAATCACCGCCCGCCGCCTCAGTCCGGAGCAAGCCCAGGCCTTGCAGCACATCGCCGCCAGCGATCAGCTCGGCACCGCAGAGGCCGCGCTCCTGGAAGAAATCACCCCACCCGAAACCCTCCGCCAGCTCTACCTCCAAATGGGCATCGTAAAGCCCACCAAAAAAGAACTCCACGCCCTCACCGCCCCCCAGCGCCCAGAGAAAGAAGAACCCACAGAGCCACCCGCGCCCCTCAGCCCCGCCCAGCGCCTCGCCCTCAAGCGCGATGAAGCCCGCTCCTACTGGTTCGGCTCAACCCAGCCGGAGAGCATCGGTCTCGGCTCATTCCTCATGAGCGTCCAGCAAGAACTCAATCAGCCGGACCAAGGCCGCCTCCACTACCTCGAAAAAGCGGACCTCATCACCATGGCAGATCTCCTCTCCCAACTCCTCACCCGCATCAAAAAAATCTACAAGGAAATCTCATGAATCCCGCCCTAACAAAACTTGGCCTCGCCAGCGAACTTCAAGCCTCGCAGATCATCTCCAGCTTGGAATCCGCTACGGAAATTCTCGCCAAAGCCATCGCCGGTGATGACTCGCCCATTGCCACTCAAGCCGCCGCCTTCGATGCCAGCATTGATTTCGCCACTGCGGCTAACCAGTGCGGTCACATCGCCAAAACTCTCCGCAACCCACCATCCCAACCAGTGACCAATAAACCAAAACACCAACCATGAAAAGCACCCACCCATTCCCCGCAAGCCTCTGCCGCCGCATGAGCCGTAATTACCTCATCCTCAGCATTGCCACCATAGGGGCAGCCATTCTGAGCACTGCCGCCACCGCTGCTGCCCTCTACGGCATCGCAAAAAAACCATCAGCATCCCTCGTCATCATCGCCCTGCTCAGCCTCATCCTCGCAGACGTAGCCCGCTGCCACGCCCTCCGCGTGTTCCGCAGCTACCAGCTCTGGAAAAGCTACCTGAGAGACTCACGGCTCGCACCTCCCTGCTCCCAGCTCCCAGCTCAACCCCACTGATCACTCCACACTTTTCCCCATGCTCTCCGATCTCACACCCGAAGAATTCCGCTCGCTCGCTGCCGCGCTCCACCTCGCCCAGCAGACCGGAGAAGCATCACCTCCAGGAGAAATCTCCTACCGCGAGCTGGCGGAGTGGTACCACACCACCCCTGCCGATATCAAAAACGAGGAACTCGCCGCACTCGAAAAACTCCGCAACCTTCTTCACCTATGAGCACCGCCCTCGCCCTCAAATCACTGCCCTTCGTGCCGCCCACAGACGCCGCCGAATACGCCCAGCTCTCCGCCATCGTCAAACAAAAGGCAGAGGCCCTCTACGAGATCGCCCGTGAAGTCGCCGCCGCCCCACACAAACAGAAAGGCCAGATCTACGAGGCGCATGCCAAGGCCCTCGGCGTCCACATCAACACCGTCGCCGGTCCCATCCGCAAATTCCTCAAAACCCGCGATTGGCGCTGCCTCGTGGATCGCCGCATGGAGCCATCTCTCTGGGTGAAGGATTCCAGTGATGCCCTCCCATACGAATTCCTCGAATACTGGCGTGAACTCGTGGAGGCAAATACCCGCTGCACCAAAGCCGCTTACGACATCCTCATGGCGCGGCTGCGTGCCTGGCGCAAAGGAGACATGGCCGCCCGCATCCCTGGCTACCAAACCCCGCCGCCCAATGCACCAGGCCATCCGCACCCACACTCATGGTCCTACAAAACCCTCGGGCGCAAAACCGGCACGGATACCCAAATCGCCGCCGCTCGCGAAGGCCGCAGCGCTGCCATGAAAACCATGCCTGCCATCTTCACCACCCGCAAAGGTGGATACCTCGGCATGGAGTATCAGTTCGATGACATGTTCCATGACATCGAGTGCGTCCACGGCCGCGCCCTCGCTCGCCCTGTCGAATACGGTGCCATCGAGTTCTACTCCGGCTTCTACCTCCCGCCTGGCATCAAGCCCCGCCTCAAACGCATCGATGCCGAATCCAAAACCTCCCACTGGTCTGACCTAACGGAAACAGAATTCGCCCTCTACGCCATCAACCTCTTCGCCACCGTAGGCTACAGCCCACGCGGCACCACCGCCCAGGCAGAGCGGGCCAAGGCAGTATTCCGTGATGCCCTCGCCCACAAGCTCACCCGCTGGACCAACGGTGCCATCAAGATCCCCAAGCCCGGTATGTCCGGAGAAGCGGCATACGCAGGCGGCTGGGCAGAACGCGCCAAAGGCAACGCCAACGCAAAGGCCCTCAAGGAAGGCTTCGGCAAAATCTATCACAACCGCCTCGCCGCCATCCCAGGACAACTCGGCATGTCACCCTCCACCATGCCCGCCGGAACACACGGCATGCAGCGTGATACCGAGCTGCTCCTCAAGCTCTCCGGCGTCATCGGCTCACCACTTCCCACCGCCCACCACAAATGGGAAGATGTAGTCCAGCTCCTCTACCACACCTGCGATCTCATCAACCGGCGCACCGATCACAACATCGAAGCCTACGAGGAGGAAGGCCTCATCATCCCCGAGTTTCATGCCGATCTACACAACGACGTTTGGCTCAACCTTGCCGAGCTGGACCCCACACGCCGCGCCGCCATGGAAATCATCCGCCACTCCATGCCCCACCTTTTCCGCCTCCGGAAAATGTCCCCGCAGGAAGTATGGCAAAGCCGCGCCGGTGAACTCATCAAACTATGCCCCGAGGCCGAGGCAGATTGCCTCTATGATCTCAGCCGCCGCACCGAGGTCGTGAACAAAGGCGTCGTCTCCTGGCGTGACTCCACCCAGGACCTTGCCGAATACCGCTTCCTCGCCACCTACCAATCACCCGATGGCTTCCGCCGCACCATCCACAACGGTGAGGACATCGATGTCGTCTGGAATCCCTTCCGCCCGGACCGCTGCTTCTACTACACCCAGCGCGGCCAATACCTCGGCATCGCCGCTCGCGACTACTCCATCACCCGTGGCGATGTGGAAGCCCGCAACAAAGCCATCGGCCGCCGCGAGGCAGACTACAAAGCCGCCATCGCCGCCACGGAATACCGCCACGGCATGCGCAAAGAACAACACCTCAACGAAGCCACCCGCGCTCTGCTCGATCACCTGCAAGGCACCACCCCCAAACGCTCCACCACCGCGCCGGACATCCCCGATCTCTACTCAGAGTCCGATCTCCCCGCCACCACCGCCCCATCTCCCCAAGCTCCTAACCCTCACGATCTCCTCTAATCATTATGCAACCATCCCTAGCAAAACCAATGACAACCACCCATCCCTGGAACATCACCATCGCCCAACTCCAAGAGCGCATCTCCCACTGCGATCCGGAGAACCGCAAACTCCTGGAATCCGCCTATCGCCTCAGCGGTGAACGCGACATGACCGTCAGCGAATTTGCCGATAGCGCAGGCATCAGCTCCAGCACACTCGCCAAGATCCTCGCAGGCACCTACGTCAACCCGCGCAACACCTCCGAGCGCTACGACCTCCCCGCCAACATCAGCGAGACACTCCGCACCTGGCAAACCGGCATCATCGAGCGCATGCCCACCAACGTCTCGTTCGTCTCCACGGAAACCAGCCGCAAGGTCAACTTCAACTGCGAGCTGGCCCGCGAGTCACGCACTCCCGTCTTCATGCAAGGTGCCTCCCACATCGGTAAAACCACCGCCCTGGAAAAATACGCGGATGCCAACCCGCACAACACCTACCTCATCACCATCACCGCTGGCATGTCCGCCAAGGGCCTCGCCACCGCCATCGCCGAGGCCATGGACATCGCCGCCTCAGGCAGCGTGGATGCCATCACCCGCCGCATCCGCAAAGAACTCACTCGCGACAAACTCGTGATCCTGGATGACTTCCACGTGCTCACCCTCTCCGCCACTCCTCGCGGATTCCTCAAATGCATGGAGCTGCTCCGCGCCCTCTACGATGCGGACAAATGCGGCGTGCTATTCAGCACCACGGACCTCGATTTCGGTCGCATCTCCAAGGAATACAAAACCGCCCTGCACCAGCTCCTACGCCGTGGCATCCACCGCCCGCACCTCGGCCTCGCTCCGCTCAAGAAAGACGTGAAGGCCATCCTCGCCGCCCACGGCCTGCCATGGCCCGCCAAGGCCCTGCAGTGCGAAGCCTACGGCACCACCTATCGCCCCGCCACGATCCTGGAAGAACTGGCCAAGCAATCCGGCCTTAAATCCATCACCGAGCGTCTCCGCTACGCCCTCAAGATCGCCGCCCGCAACGCCGAGGCCATCGGCTGGCACCACCTCTGCCAGGCACAAGCCCTCGTCTCCTCAAACGACTCCATCCCCACCGATGACTGGAATGACTAACCACACCATAGACCCAAACTCTCTCGCCGACATCATCACCCGCATCCGCGATGGCTTCATACGTGCATTAGAACTCCGCGACAAAGACCTCCCCCAATCTGCTGCGGTGGAAGAACTCACCGCCACCCGCCTTGCAAACCGCACCATCCTAGACCTCGAATCCACTGCCAAGTCCAACACCAAAAAGATTCCCCACTGATCACTGCTCACTCCACACTCACCACTTTTTCCACATGCTCGACATCGCCACAACCCGTGAAGAACTCGAAGAACTCGCCACCGCTGCTGACCACATCGCCCGCACCGGCCAAATCTACATCAGCGAGCGCGCCGTAGATTTCTGGAAACGCAAAGCCGAATTCCTTCGCGGCCTTAGCGATGTTCTCAACCAACTCGAAACCCAAGACCTCACCCTCCCCAACCTCCAAACCGCCGCCGAACAAGCTCTTATCCATTAACCTCAACACCACACTACCATGCCATCCAAAGCCGAAATCAAAGCCAACCAGAAAGAAGCCCGCGAGCTGAAAAAAATGCTCACGTCCAAACAACGCGCCAACCTCAAAGAGACCAAGGCCCAGCGCGCTATCATCCGCAAGGCCGAGCGCAAAATCGCCGTGCTCGCCCTGCAGCAAGACCTGTTCGCCAAGAACGTCAACCGCCGCCTCGCCATCCTCGAAGGCCGCAACGAAGCATAACGCTGGGAGTATGGCGCGGGAACTAGCCGCGCAGGACTCCGAATCAATCACCGACTTGAACGGCTAGTTTCCGTTGCCATCACTCCATTGTTGTGCCTCTTCCAAAATACCAAACGACTATGAATACAGGAATCGAAATGATCGCCGCCGAACGTGAACGGCAAATCACCGCAGAGGGATACACCGCTGCACATGACGATACGCACACCCTTGGGCAAATTGCAGGAGCTGCAGCGGTGTATGCGCTTCATGCGTGCGGGTTCAGCGATCCAGAATGGATCGAAGCAAAGTGTCCGCCAGTGACCGGAAAAGTTAGAGTGTGGCCGTGGGCTGACGCATACTGGAAGCCATCGGACGATCCGGTTCGGAATCTCGTCAAAGCTGGTGCGCTCATCGCCGCCGAAATCGACAGGCTTTCTCGGCACAACACCATGATCACTCATATTGCATACTGTTGGGCATCTGGCCGGATTCAGGTTGGAAAAAAACTACCACCTGGAGCGATTCAACTTGCCACCGGACCACGGTATCGGCTGCGCAAGGCCGTGGACGGCCTATGCCGATGGGCCTACGACGGGAAAACACGTCTCGTTCCCGGCGTGCCCGAAGCCTCGCTGATGGGCTGGGACCCAGTCCAAAAAGCGAAAGAATTCTCCGCACTCCTCTCCCGAAGATTCCAACCATAACCCCAAACTCATCTCCCATCATGACACCAGAACAAATCGCCGCAGATATCGCCCGTGGGGAATTCCTCAAAAACCGCATCGCCCAGGACACGAAGGAACTCAAACTCATCGAGAAACGCCTCGAAGAAGCAGGCCTCGCCGGTCCACACGTCCCCCTTGAAGATGCAGCACGCGAAGGCAAACAACGCCTGCTCCAAGCCAACGGCCGCATTCTGCCGGTCCGCTTCGAGAGCGATCTCCTCATCGGCAGCTTCGCCCACGGCAGCGCCATGCACGACAATTGCAAAGTCCTTCTCGATAATGAGCCGGTGGAAAACATGTTTGAAAACACCCTGTTTGACCAACTCTTTAAAGAGGTTCACAGCTACGAGCGCCGGATCGACGACGGGAAAAAATTCCGCGAACTGGCGAAAAGCATCATCCCCACGGAACAGGGATATCACGCCCTCATTCACCTCCTCAAAAGCCGCGACAAAAAGACCGGCATCGTGAAATCCAAAACCGTGATCGCCTGGGATCAACTCACCAAAGCCCCGGCATGAAAGCATTCCAATCCCGCTCGGTAGCTTCGGCGAAGGAAAAGTGAGCGGGCCTGCTGGCAGACCAGGGCAATTGAGCAGTCTGCCACCACATCAACCAATCCCATCCAATGAAAACTCAAATGCACATCCTGGAACTCTTCGGCGTGAAGTTGGCATTCAAGTCAATGAGCACCGCGACGACGGCAATGACAGCCCTATCCAAGGGCATCGAGATCGATAACGATAGCGAATACAAAGACTTTGTGATTACGCCAGAGGAAGATGCCAGGTTTAAGAGTCGCATGCGGCTCTATGTTGGCAAAGTCGCACAGCCCAAAAAGGTAAAACCACTCGGCCTGCCAGCCCCCAAGCGCAACACTGTCGAGTGCCCATTTTGCGAGTCCGTCACCGTTGTGCGCGGAACCAACTGCCAATCCTGCGGAGAATACGTGTCATGAAATGCAAGTTCAATATTTCAGTGATCAATGGCTGCCTGCATAGGAAACTTGTCGGCACCTGGGAAGTCACAGTGAAGAACGGCGACCCTTATCTGCAACCTACAAGAATAGCAGCGGCGGTATTGGATCAATTAGGAAAAACAGAAAACCTCGAAGGTCAGCGGATTGTTTTCACATTCTCTCTACCAAAGAAAAAAACCAAATGACCTGCCAATGCCGCCAGTGCCGCAATGAAGCCACCTGGTATCGCCCCCAGGCGATCCACGGCTGCGCCAACGCCCTCTGCGATGGCTGCATGATCCGGATCTATCACGGCTACCCGCACCACGTTTCAGCGTGGGAAAAAATCCAACAACTCCAGCCCACCACCCCGCAACCAACCCCGAGCGAACCAGCTCACCAACCCACTCTTTTCTGAATTATGACTCTTAGCCCGGAAGAAAAAACGGCCATTGCCGCCCTAAAACGACTAGCCAAAAAATGGCCTCCCTCGTTATGGATTTTTGCCGACGGACAATCGCTTTCCGTCCTCAAAACTAATGACCAGGGAGACCGTGTGATGACTCGGCTCGGCTGCGTTGATCCCGACTTCGAAGTCGCCTCCCTGGATATCCCGAATGACGGCGGGGACTGGTAAATCCGAAATCTCTTGACTCATGACCAGCCAACGCAAATTCCATTTCAACCGCGTCCGCACCGCCGCCCGCGCCGATGGAAAACATGGCCTCAAATTCGGATTCTCCGTGGGCTATTGGCCCTGCATTCACGCCCCCTACATCCAGCTCTTCTTCGGCACGCACATCTACAATCTCTGGCACGGCCTGCCCAGCTACACTCACGAGAGCAGCACAAACAAAAAAGCCTGATCCCATGCCCTGCGACTACAAAAATTACCCGCTCGATTGGCATTCCAGAATCCGCCCTGCGATCCTGGAAAGAGCCGGACATCGATGCGAAGAATGCCACGCCCCCAACTACGCCATCGTCGCAAATCCAGACCGCGAACTCATTCGCAAAAACACCAGCTATGCCGAGGCCAAGGCCGCACTCCCACTCTGCTGCACCAGTGACCGTTGTGACGGGTTCATCATTATCGTCCTAACCATCTCCCACACAGATCATTTTCCTCTAAACAATCACCCCTCCAATCTCCGAGCATTGTGCCAAAAATGCCACAACACCCACGATGCTAAACACCGCGCCGCCAAGCGCAAACTCCATCGCCAAAACGCCCTCGAAGCCATCGCTCCCAGCCTACCACTCGTCACCTCCATCATCACAAAACTATGAGCATTCTATCCCGCCAATCCGACGCCGAAAAGCCCGCCCGCAAACCCAAGCCAGCGGCCGCACAAAACTGGGTCACAAAAGGGCTGACAAACCCGCAAAAAGCCCAGCTCAGCATCGCCGCCCGCGAGGCCTATGACGTACAATCACAGCACGGCCTCACCGGCGATTTGAGTTATGATGACTGGCGTCACGCCGAGACCAAAGTCGCCTGCGGGAAAGAGAGTTTCCTCAAGTGCACCAACAAAGATTTCCGGAGCATCCTTGCCCGATTCTACGCCCTCGCTGGTCGCGAGAAAGATGCCGCCGCACTCTGGCAAAAAACAGGCCGCGTCAAAGGCTCAGAAGAGCTCAACGATACCCACGAAAACCGCGAACTTTGCCGCGCTCTGATCCGCGATAAAATCGCCGCCTCAAATGGTCGCATAAACGATGCCTACGTGGCCGCCATTGTCCGCAATAAACACCAGGGCAAAACCATTCACGATCTCACCGCCAGCGAGCTGCAGCAGCTCGTCTACACCATCACCGCCCGCCTCGCCAAAAAAGAATGAGCGATCAGCTCCAACTGGACTTTGAAGCCAAGCCGCCAGCGCACGATGACATCGAGCGACTGGCGGTTTGGCTTTATGCCCAAGGTGCCAAATGGACCACGGCCAAAGAGATCACGGAAGCCCTCCATTTTACCGACCGCCAGATCCGAAAACTTGCATCAGAATCCAACGGCCTGATCCTCTCCGGCCCCGGCTGCCCAGGCTACCGCCACGTGCGCCGCGCCACGCCCGAGGAGGTCCAGGATCCACCGCGCAAAACGCCAGCGGCTCGGCTCGCAGCCTGAAAAACACAAAACCTCTGTCACATCGCCCTGATGTGGCAGAGGAATGACAAAACCTCCCGATCTCCTCCAGCCCGCTGCACCCCCTGATTTTAGGCTATTTCAGCCTCTTTCAGGCATTTTCACAATACACTGCACCTCCTGTCCCTGTGCGGATTCGGGTGGTGATTGGATTGTCGTTCGGCTTTTGCTCGAGGGCGAAATCGATCGTCGCACTGGCGATGAGCGGGGTGATGTAGTTGATCGCGGTGAACACAAACAGTGCCGCGATGGCCCACGCATACTTGCCACGGAAGCCGCGCATCTGCTGCCAGAGCAGGGTGATGGGAATTGTTT
>ERZ1066128.759-NODE-759-length-11204-cov-10.052381_pt1 | contig 11204 bp, 13 predicted proteins | sample MGYA00382775_ERZ1066128 | MGnify/ENA primary metagenome ERZ1066128 (study PRJEB33369, sample SAMEA5778358) | biofilm metagenome | biome: Industrial cooling water; feature: Water cooling tower basin; material: Biofilm | place: United Arab Emirates | collected...
GTCAAGTCTCCGCGTTGAGGCTCGCAAGTGGATGGCTGGCAAGCTCAGGCCGAAGAAGTATGGCGAGAAACTGGAGCTCTCTGGTAGCCAAGAGAGCCCACTGAGCATAACTGTGATTGAGCGCAGGATTGTCCGTCCTTCAGCTTGACACGCCGGCTGTTTTCGAGCCTTTGCTGGCTCCAGCGCGGTACAAGGGAGTTCATGGTGGCAGGGGGTCGGGCAAGTCGCACTTCTTCGGGGAGTTGTGGCTTGAGGAAAGCATCGCGGCCAAGACGGATTTCGTCTGTCTGCGCGAGACGCTGAAAAGTCTTGAGTTCTCGGTGAAGAAGTTGCTGGAGTCGAAGATCCAGCAATACAACGCAGGGGCGTACTTCGAGGTTCAGGATCGCAGGATCATCTCCCGCAAAGGCGGGGTGACGATCTTCGAGGGCATGCAGAACCACACGGCGGACTCGATCAAGTCGCTGGAGGGGTTTGATAGGGCGTGGTTTGAGGAAGCACAGGCAGCGAGCGACAAGAGCCTGACGCTGCTTCGCCCGACGATCCGCAAGCCGGGCTCGCAACTCTGGTTCTCATGGAACCCGGATCAGCCGACCGACCCGATCGATGTACTGTTGCGGGACGTGAAGCCGCCGCCGAACTCCATCGTGGTCGAGGCGAACTACACCGACAACCCGTGGTTTCCGGACGAGTTGCGCAAGGAGATGGAGTACGACCGGGCGCGAGACCCCGACAAGTACGCCCACGTTTGGGAAGGCAAGTACCGCCAGAACAGCGAAGCGCGGGTGTTTCGCAACTGGCGGATTGAGGAGTTCGACGTTGAGCCCGAGTGGGTCATGCGCCAAGGCGCGGACTGGGGTTTCTCGGTCGATCCCTCGGTTCTCGTGCAGGTGGCCATCGTTGGCCGCACGTTGTATGTGGCGCACGAGGCGTACCGGATCGGCTGCGAGGTGGACTTTCTGCCCGACCTATTCCGATCGGTTCCCGAGGCTGAGCGCTGGGGAATCACGGCTGACTCAAGCCGTCCCGAGACGATCAGCTATATGCAGCGGCATGGATTTCCGCGCATGACGGCGGCCGTCAAAGGCGCCAGAAGCGTTGAGGAAGGCATCGAGTTCCTGCGGTCCTTCGACATCGTTGTTCACCCACGGTGCAAGCACACGATCGAGGAACTGCGCGCGTACAGCTACGACACGGACCCGTTGACAGGCGCCGTACTCGCCAAGCTCAAGGACAAAGACAACCACGTCATCGACTCGCTGCGCTACGCATGCGAGGGCGCCAGACGTGCAGCGGCTGTGATCAAGCGGCCAGTTCTGGAAACAATGCCCGGACAAGGTTCGGGCTGGATGAATGGATAAGCCATGAGTCTCAAAGAAACCTCGGCCTGCCTGGGCTATCAGCAGATCACGAACCTTGCGGCATCGACTGGCTTGACGCTGCCGGTGGACCCAAACAAGGGTGTTCCGACGTTCGCCATCATCCAAGCGGCGGCTCAAGCTGTGCGTTGGCGTGATGACGGTGTTGCTCCGACTGCGACCGTGGGCATGGTGCTGCCTGCTGGCGGTGAGCTGCGCTACGACGGCAATCTCAGCGCGATTCGCTTCATCGAGTCTGCGGCGAGCGCACAGCTCAACGTGGCGTACTAATCATGATCGACCTCGCTAAACGTGCGGCAGAGGTCTATTTCTACTGCCCTGCGACCGGGACGATTCGCTGGAGGATTGCCAGCTATCGAAACGTGCGCAAGCCGGGTGACAAAGCTGGCGGGAAAAGTGGACCGGGTTATGAGATGGTTTGGATTGACGGCAAGAACTATGGCGCTCACCGTGTGGTGTGGTCCCTTGTTCATGGCGAATGGCCCTCTCAGGAAATCGACCATATCAATGGCGACCGCAGCGACAACAGGATTGAAAACCTGCGATTGGCATCTCGTCAAGAAAATGCTCAAAACCTTGGACTTCGCGAGGACAACAAGTCCGGCGTCAAAGGCGTCTTCTGGCACAAGAACATCGCTAAGTGGTGGGCATACATCAACAAAGAAGGGCAGCGTATGACGTTGGGCTACTTTGACAACCTCTTTGAAGCCGCTGCTGCCAGGAAAAGTGCCGAAGCACGCCTGTTCGGCGAATTCGCGAGAACCTAATCGTGGCTGACAAGTCCGCCGACATCCTTGCGACGGCCAAGGAGAGGTTCTCCTACGCCATCGAAAGAAAGTCGCACAACACGACACGGCAGAAGGAGGACATCCGCTTCGCCGCGTCCAGCCCGGATGACCCGTGGCAGTGGGACCAGAAGACGCTGACCCAGCGCAACCTGCATGGGCGTCCGATCCTCACGATCAACAAGCTGCCGCTGCACATCCGCCAAGTCACGAACGACATCCGGCAGAACCGCCCTCAAGTGCGGTTTCGCCCTGCGGACGACAAGGCAGACCCGGAGGTCGCGGACATCCTGAACGGCTTGGTGCGCCACATCGAGGCTCATTCGCAGGCTGACATGGCCTACGACGCTTGCGTGCTCAACCAGGTCACGCACGGCGAAGGGTACTTCCGGGTTCTGTCGGACTACGTGAGCGATCAGTCGTTCGACCAAGACATCTTCATTCGCCGCATCGATGACACATTCCGGGTGCATCTGGACCCTGATCGGCTGGATCCCGTGGGCTCTGATGCGAAGTGGGGGTTTGTCGAGGACGACTTGTCCGAGGACGAGTTCAAGAAGCAGTACCCCAAGGCTGAGCCTATTGATTGGAAGTTCGCCTCCGAACCCGGGTGGTTCATTGAGGAAGGAAAGCGCGTTCGCATCGTTGAGTACTTTGAGGTCGATGAGCAGGAAAAGACGCTGTACCTGTGGGCCAATGGGTCAACTTCCTTCGAGGGCGATCCGATGCCCAATGGCGTGTACATGGGTGAGATGCCGATCAAGGAGCGCAAGTCCACCAAGTGCAAGGTGATCTGGCGCAAGCTCAACGGCCAGCAGATCCTTGAGGAGCGCGAGTTCCCGTCGAAGTACATCCCGATCATTCGGGCGGTCGGTAACGAATGGAAGGTTGAGGGGAAAACCTACATCTCGGGCATCGTGCGCAACGCCAAAGACTCGCAACGTATGTACAACGTCGCGCAGTCGGCGATTGTCGAGCGCGTGCTGCTGGCGCCAAAGGCTCCGTGGACGGCTTCTGTCGAGGCGATCAAGGGATACGAGGCCATCTGGAAAACGGCCAATACCGATCCGCATTCGTTCCTGCCGCACAACCACGTTGACGAGTCCGGCAACCCGATTCCTGCCCCGCAGCGCACACAGCCCGCCACGGTTGAGCCCGGGCTTTCGCAGATTGCCATGGGCGCGTCGGACGACATCAAGTCCGAAACGGGGCAGTTCGACGCCTCGCTGGGCCAGAAGTCAAACGAGACGTCGGGCAAGGCGATCATGGCTCGCCAGAGGGAAGGCGACACGGCAACGTTCCACTACGTGGACAACTTCGGCCAGGCCGTGCGCCACTTGGGCGTGATCATTCTGGACATGATCCCTCGGGTGTACGACACCCGGCGTGTTGCCAAGATCCTCGGGGAAGACGGCGACATGGCGACGGCCTACATCGATCCCAAGCAGGGCGAGGCGTTGACCGAGATGCGCGACGACAAAGGCGCGATCAGCCGCATCTTCAACCCGAATGTGGGCATCTATGACGTCTACGCGACCACGGGGCCGAGCTACACCACTCGCCGTGTCGAGGCGGCCGAAGCCATGACGCAGATGGTGCAGGCCAACCCCGAGCTCTGGGGCGTCATCGGCGACCAGATCGTGAAGTCGATGGACTGGCCCGGTGCTGAGGACATGGCCGAACGCCTGAAGTTGACCTTGATTCCCCCCGTGCAGCAGATGCTGGGTAAGGACGAGGGAGAACCGCAAGTTCCGCCACAGGTTCAGGCTGCGATGGATCAGATGCAGCAGCAGGTCCAGCAGCTTGACCAAGCCATCCAGGCGATGGAGCAGGAGCTCACCCAGACGCAAGACAAGCAGCGTCAGGCGGAGTTGAAGGCGCAGATGGAGGAATCCAAGCGCATCAAGGCCGAGACCGAAAACTACGTTCTGAAGGCCCAGCAGGAACTGGAATCTGCAGAGCAAGAAGCCATGCAGCGCGTGCAGCAGGCCATGACTCCATCTCAGCCTGTATCACCGCCCGCAGATGAGGCTGGCAAGGCCGCAGAAATAGAGGCGGAGGCGCAGGAAATGGCGGCACTTCAAGATCTGGCCGGGATGGTGCAGCAGATCGGCGCTCAGAACGAGCAGGTCATGCAGGCCCTGCAAGAAAGCACGCAACTCACCGTCCAAGCCATCGCGCAGATGCAGGACGCCATCGTCAGGGCTCAGACCGCACCGAAGCGTGCGACGTTGAGCAACGGGCGAGTCATCACGATTGAAAGCGGCCTCGGGGCCTGAAAGGTAGTCAATGGCAGCATTCACCAAACTTGCCGGCAGCCGCGAAGCGCTGGTGGAGTCGATCAACGCGGGCTCCGATCAGTGGGCCATTGCGCTGACGAACACCATCCCCGGCAGCACGACCTTCACTGCGGGCACAACCGACCTCGCCACGGGTGGCGGGTATACCCAAGGCGGGGCGACCTTTGACTTTTTGGTTGAAGGCGTGCAGCTTTTGGGCGGCGGCCCCGGCCTTCCCCGGAAGAAAAAGCGCGTCGTCCGCACCGACCTTGACAAGGACTCGTACCTCTACCGGCTGCTCTCGCCTGAGCTGCGGCAGGAGGTGCCGCCCGAGGTGGCGGAGGTCATCGAAGAACAGGCCGCTCAAGCCGTCGAGCAGCCAAAGAAACCCGCGCAGGCGAAGAAAGCCCTTCGATCTGCGCTCAAGGACGAGGGCATCGCATATCGCGAGGCCTATCGAGAGGCGCTGACCCTGGCCATTCAGGAGATGCAGCGCCAGGACGACGAGGAAGAAGAAGCCATTGCGGTTGCCCTGGCCTCGTTGATTTAACCGTACCTGTCCGGTTCGACAGGGGTCGAAAGACACCCACACCATGACCACTGAAACGCAAGTTGAAGTTGCGGGCACGCCCGCGCCTGTCGAACTCGGAGACACGAAACCCGAGGTACAGAACACGCCCCCGGTGACTGCTGCCCAAGGGGAGGTGGAAAGCCAAGAGCAGGCCAAGGAAGCGGAGAAGACCTTCAGGCAATCTGAGGTCGATGCGCTTATCCAGAAGCGGCTTCGCAAAGCAGAGCAGCGATTCGCGCGGCAGCTCCAAGAGACGTTGGCCCAGCGCCAGCCGCCTCAAGAAGCACCCAAGCGGGAATCGTTCGCTGATGACGAAGCGTTCATCAACGCGCAGATCGAGCACGAGGCGGAAAGACGCGCCCAGGCAAAGCTGGCAGAGCGCAAGGCGAAGGAACAGCAAGAACGCGTGGCCGAGAGCTTCCGCGAGAAGGCTGAGAAGGCGTCCGAGCGTTACCCCGACTTTGACCGTGTGGTGGGTAACCCCACGCTGCCGATCAACGCCGCGATGGCCGAGTTCATCGCCGACTCCGAACTCGGAGCCGATGTCGCCTATTTCCTCGGGAAGAACCCCGAACGGGCACAAGACATCTCGGAGATGAGCCCCGTGCGAGCCGCACGCGAGCTGACCCGCATCGAAGCGGAGTTGGCCGCAAAGCCCAGAGCAACACCGAGCAACGCGCCCGAGCCCATCAAACCCGTCGGCACGCGTGGGAAATCGACGTCTTCGGCTATGCCGAGCGATGACGACCCCATCGATGTGTGGATGAAGAAAGAGCAAGCCCGCGTGCGAGGTCGGTGAATACACCACCCCCTGAGAAGACCGCCCTAGAGGCGGTTTTTTCGTTTCCGAAAGAGAAACATGGCCAATTCTCTCCTGACCCCCACCATGGTGACGCGAAAAGCGTTGCAGATCCTTCACCAGAAGCTGAACTTCGTCGGCTCCATCAACCGCTCGTATGACGATCAGTACGCCAAGACCGGCGCCAAGATCGGAAGCACGCTGAAGGTGCGACTGCCCAACGAGTTCACCGTTCGCACCGGCGCCAACCTGTCCGCGCAGGCTGTGTCGGAGCAGAGCGTTGACGTCGTGATGGCGACCCAGAAAGGCGTGGACGTGTCGTTCAGCTCGGTCGAACTGACCCTGCAGCTTGACGACTTCGCCGAGCGCATTCTGGAGCCCGCGATGGCGGTTCTCGCCTCCAACATCGAGGCCGACGCCCTCAACATGGCGCTGGACGTGTACCAAGCGGTGAACAACATCGGCTCGCCGATCACGCTCAACCGTGCGCTGACCGCTCGCAAGATGCTGGTTGACTCGCTGGTGCCCACCTCGGACCGCACGCTGCTGCTCAACACCCAGGACAACCTGGATCTGGTCGATGGCTTGAAGGGTCTGTTCCAAGACTCGACGGAAATCGCCAAGCAGTACCGCGAGGGCATGGTTGGTCGCACGGCGGGCTTCGGCTCGATTTATGAGAACACGCTGCTGACCTCGCAGACCACCGGCACCGCAGCCGCCACGGGCTCGTACACCGTCAACGGTGCCGTGACCGCCAACGGCTCGACCTCGGTGACGCTGGCTGCCGGCACGGCGGGCACGTTTGCTGTCGGCGACGTGTTCACCATCACCGGCTGCAACCGCGTGCACCCCGAGACCAAGGCCGACACCGGTATCCCGATGCAGTTCGTGGTGACCGCTCCGAAGACCTCGGGTGCGGGTGCCATGTCCTTCGCTCCGGCGATCTACACCTCTGGTGGCCGTCAGAACGTCACCACGGGCGGCATGCCGAACTCGGCGCCGCTGGTGAAGGTGGGCGGCGCCTCTGCGGTCTACAAGCCCTCGCTGGCCTACCACAAGAACGCGTTCACCTTCGTGACCGCCGACCTGGAGGACGTGAGCCAGTACGGCGCCTGGGGTGCGCGTGAGGTCTACGACGGCATCTCGATGCGCGTGGCCCGTCAGTACGTCATCGGCACGGACACTGTCCCCTGCCGTATCGATGTGCTCTATGGCTACAAGACCCTGCGCGCGCAGATGGCCGCCCGCATCCTCTCCAACTAAGAGGAAACGCCCATGGCTGGAATCATCATGGGCAACGTGCAGGGCTTGGGGGTGGCTTCGGTCACCCTCTCGCCCGCACTCGTTGCGGCCAACACCACCGCCGAGCAGATCTTCACGGTCCCCGGCGTTCGCGCATCCGATGTGTGCGTTGCCGTCAGCAAGCCCACGGCCCAAGCGGGTCTGGGCATCGTCGGCTGGCGCGTCTCGGCTGAAAACACGGTTGCGATCACGTTCTCCAACAACACCGCCGGCGGCATCACTCCGACTGCCTCTCAGGTGTATCAGTTCGTGATCCTGCGACCCGATTCGACTGCCTCTGGCATCGCGCTGTGAAAGAAGGCCCCGGCTTCGGTCGGGGCTTTTCACTGGAGACAAGCATGGACGAGTTCCAAGAGTTCCCCAAGGTGATTTTCTTGGGTGGGAACCCATCCGCTGAGTGCCGCGTGGTGTTCAGCGCCGATGAAGAAGCGCTGGCTGAGGGCTATGCGGTGGCGAGCTTTGAAGAAAAGCCCGAAGAACCCGCCAAGCGCAAGCCCGGGCGTCCGCGCAAAGAGGCTGACTGATGTCCACCGCGCTCGATTCGATCAAGCGGGCCATGCGCTTGTTGGGGGTTCTCTCTGTGGGAGAAACGCCTTCGGCTCAGGAGTCCTCGGACGGCCTGGAAGCGCTCAACGCCATGCTGGAGTCGTTCTCCAACGACAAACAGGTCATCTACGCGCCCACGCTGGACTCGATCGCTTGGGCGCCCGGCACACCGAGCTACACCGTGGGTCCCACCGGGACCGTGATCTCTGGGCGCCCGATCACGCTGCTGTCGAGCTGCTACTTCATCTGGGGTGACGTGAGCTACCCGCTCGAGCCGATCACGGTCGATGAGTACAACACCATCCCGCTCAAGGTGCTCAACAACACCATTCCGCAGTTCATCTGGTGCAACCCGACATTCCCGGACAGCACGATCACGCTGTACCCGACGCCGAGTGAGGCCATCACGCTCAAGCTGTGGTCGAACAAGATCCTGCAGTCGTTCCCCACGCTGACGACGGACATCGCCCTGCCTCCGGGGTACAAGGATTTCATCGACTACAACTTGGCCGAGCGCTTGGCACCCGAATACCAGGTTCCGGTTCCCGGTGACGTTGCCAAGCAGGCGATTCTGACCCGCAAGACCATCGCACGCACGAACTTCGTGTCGCAGAAGATGGAATACCCCGCTGCCACGGTGCCAAGCGGGGGTCAGTTCAACATCTACTCCGGCTTTCCGCTGTGAACGTCAAGCCGGTCCCGCTTTTTGGCATTGGCAACAAGGCCCGCTCGGTCGTCGTCTCCGCTCAGGAGAGGCTCAACGTCTATGTCGAGCTCAACGACGACCCAGAAAAACAGGTCATTACCCTGTACCCGCGTCCGGGACTTGTCTCGGCTGTTGACTTCGGCGCTTTCCCGATCCGCGGGCTCTGGCAAAAGGGCGACTTTCTCTATGTGGTGCAGCGTGACACCTTGTACCGCGTGGCCAATGACGGCTCCACGACGGCGCTTGGCACGCTGCTCACGAATGCCGGGCGCGTGGACATGTCGGACAACGGCGTGCAGTTGATCGTGGTCGATGGTCCCAACGGGTACATCTACCTGTTCTCTCCCACCGCACAGGCCATCTCCAGCATCACCCGGGTCACGACCACGGCAACCCTGACCACGGCTCAGCCTCACGGGTTGATGACGGGCATGCAGGTTACGGTTTCTGGTGCTACCCCGGCCCAGTACAACGGCACGTTCACGATCACCGTCACAGGAGCCAACACGTTCACCTATGTGATGGGATCGGACCCCGGGGCCTCTGCGGCGCCTGTGGGTTCTTACACCATCGCCAGTGCGTTTGCCCGAATCACTGACCCGGATTTTCCCGGGGGCGATACCGTCACATTCCTCAATCAGCGATTCATCGTCAGCAAGCCAGACTCGGGGGAGTTTTATTGGTCGGCTCTGATTGATGGCTCGTCGTGGGATGCGCTGGACTTTGCTACCGCTGAAGCATCGCCGGACGATCTGGTACGCGTCTTTGCCGAGGCCGGGCAGTTGTACCTGTTCGGCGACACCACAACCGAGATGTGGGGTGACTCCGGGGCGGCAGATCAGGCATTCGTGAAGATCGGCGGCGGGGCGGTGGAGTGGGGCCTTGCCGCTCGGTGGTCCCTCGTCAAGTACATGGACTCGATGGCCTTCCTGCGAAAAAACAGGCTTGGCCAGGTTCAGGTGTGCGTGATGGCTGGGTCTGTTGCGCAGCCGATCTCCAACCCGCAGATCGAGGTCGAGTTCACGTCCTACGGGGATGTGTCCAACGCCACCGCACTGGCCTACATGGTCAACGGGCACGCGTTCTACCAGATCAACTTCCCCACGGTAGGCAAATCGTGGATGTACGACGCGCAGTCCAAGGCCTGGAGTGTCCTGGAGTCTTTCGGGGGGATGCACCGGGCATCGATGTCCGCTCAGTTGCTGGGCAGCATCTACGCCGCCGATTTCGAGAACGGCAAGCTCTACACGGTCGAGCCGGATGTGTTGACCGACGACGGTCAACCGATGGTGCGCGAGTTCACGGCCCGTCATCAATCTATTGGTGACTTCACAAGAGTGGCTGAGTTGTGGCTTGAGATGCAGCCTGGTGTTGGCAATCAGTCGGGCCTCGGTACTGATCCGCAAATCATGCTCAGAGTGTCGAGAGATGGCGGAAACACTTACGGCAATGAACTCTGGACATCCATCGGCAAGGTGGGCGAGTACCGAGCCCGAGCAGTCTGGAGACGCTTGGGTCAGGCTCGGGATTGGGTGATGAAGTTCCGCGTTACTGACCCCGTGGTCTCTGTTTTCGTGGCCGCGTGGGCGAGGGTCATGCGATGATCTTTGACTTTCCGTCGAACGACCCGCTCACCGACGACAGAGGGTTTGCGTTTCGCACGTGGGCGCAGTGGCTGAACTACGTCCACATGACGATCACGGCGGTTCGCCAGAGTGGCGCGACGGCTGACAGGCCGACGACGCTTCTGTGGATCGGGCGGCAGTTCTACGACACGACGCTGAACAAGCCGGTGTATGTCGCTGCTGTTCGGCCTACGGTGTGGCGTGACGCATCCGGTGCAATCGCCTGATGGCGTAAAGGTTCCGGTCATCGTCAGACCGGAGTATGTGGTCTACATCGAGCAGCAGCAGGTGCCATTCCTGCACTGCGACGTTCATCGGTGGTCCCCGTCGATTCAGCGGGCGTACCAGCGCGATCTGGATGCGCTGTTTGCCCTTCATGGCGGGCCGTGGTTTGCGCTGAACCCTGAGCCGGGCGCGGCCAAGCGGGCGAAGTTTCTACAGCTCTCGGGCTTTCACCTGTTCGGTGAGCGCGAGGGCTATGTGTTTTTCAGGAGATCGTGATGGGTGGACTTGTTGGTTCCGTCGTTGGTGGCCTGATCGGGTCTTCTGGATCGAAGTCAGCCGCGAAAACGCAGGCCGCTGCGACCGATCGCGCGACCGAAGCGCAGCGGGAGATGTTCGAGCGTCAAGTCGAACTGCAGGCCCCGTTCCGCGAGGCTGGGCTGACGGCAAACAACCGCCTGATGCAGATGCTCGGGCTTGCTGCTGGGGGTGAGGACAACGGGTTCCTCATGCGCCGCTTCGCCATGCAGGATTTCGAGACCGACCCCGGGTATCAATTTCGCATGGAAGAAGGTATGCGCGGCGTGGAGGGCTCTGCTGCGGCGCGTGGCGGCCTGCTCTCAGGCGCTGCTCTAAAGGCCATCCAGAAGTACGGCCAAGGCCTCGCATCGCAGGAGTATGGCAACGCCTACGGTCGCTTCAACGCTGACCAGACGAACCAGTACAACCGCCTCGCCGGTCTGGTGAACACCGGGCAGGGCGCAACTAACCAAGTGACCAACGCAGCCGGCCAGTTCGGGCAGTCTCAGGCAAACAACCTGATCGGTGCCGGGAACGCTCAAGCCTCCGGAATCATGGGCTCCACAAATGCCATTGTGGGCGGTATCAACTCGGGCATCAACAACTGGCAGCAGAACAAGCTGATGGACATGATCCGCCAGCCCTCTGGCGGTGGCTGGGGCGGATCGTCCACGGCAGGCATGCGCCCGA
>ERZ1066128.761-NODE-761-length-11178-cov-10.236267_pt1 | contig 11178 bp, 10 predicted proteins | sample MGYA00382775_ERZ1066128 | MGnify/ENA primary metagenome ERZ1066128 (study PRJEB33369, sample SAMEA5778358) | biofilm metagenome | biome: Industrial cooling water; feature: Water cooling tower basin; material: Biofilm | place: United Arab Emirates | collected...
TTGGTGGAGGGAGCCATCGCGACTGAACTCACCATCCAGCGCCCCGCTGTGCCAATCGGAAAGGTGACGGTACCGTCACTCTCCGTGTAGATGTTTTGCAGGAACGTGGTACCGTTATACGAACTCCATACCTTAACCAAGGCATGCTTTCTCAGTTGGCCATTCAGCCAAACCTGACATTTCATGTAGGCGCCTGGCTTTATGGCGTAGGGGTTTAGCAAGGGCACAATCTCATGATCCAATCCTGCCCTTTTCATATACGTATTATCCGTGGTCGGCCCCACTTGTACGAGTAACTTGGCAAAACGCGTATAGAACTCGCGCACCGAATCTTGTACATTGGCGTGCTGGCGTTGCGCCAAAACATCCTCCAGTCCGTCCTCCTTCAGGTAGGTATTAAAGTCACTACCCGACAATTTGATAAAAGCTGCATTACTCCGAAGCGTCACCAGATGGGTACCCGCCCGCGTGAACTTGTAACTGAGGTGGTTGTCTTTGGTTGCTTTCACCGTTTTGGTGAGATCGGCCGGCCCGACCGTTGTGTGCAGGGTTACGTTCTCCGCCTTGTGGCGTTTCATATCCCAGAGTTCACCCTGAAAGTTCTCGCCCACGCGAAAGTTCACATTCATCACTTCGCCCACGGCAAAACGAAATTTTTTCGGCTCCAGCCAGAATTCATGGCTCTGCAGCGTGAGCGCCAGAAAGATCATCGATGCCAGGGGAAGGACGCGAAGCATGTTACCTGGCGTTCATCAGATCTTCAATCTCCTCGGCTTCCAACGGAATGTTTTTCATCAGATCTAACAATCCGCTTTTGCCAATCACGACATTGTTTTCCAACCGGATGCCGAGTTTCTCCTCCCGAATGTAGATTCCCGGCTCCACCGTCCACACCATGCCCTCCACCATTTTGTGGTACATATTGCCCACATCGTGAACGTCCAGGCCTAAATGGTGCCCCGTACCATGCATGAAATACTTCGCCACCACCGGTTTTTCCTTTGTCTGGTTTTTGATGTCTGTCTTGTCGATGAGTTTCAGCTTGAGCAACTCCGCTTCCATCAAGCGCTGTACCTCCCGGTGATACTCGAAATACAATGCCCCGGGGCGCAGTAGTTTCATGGCCCCGCGCATCACCCTCAACACCGCCTGGTATACGTCCTTCTGGCGTTTGGTGAAGCGCCCGCTCACGGGCACGCAGCGCGTCATATCAGCATTATAGTTGCCGTATTCGGCACCCACATCCAATAACAATACATCGCCCGGTTTGCACGCTTGATCATTTTCGATGTAATGCAGTACACACGCGTTGGCACCGGAGGCAATAATGGGTGTATAGGCAAAACCGCGTGAACCATGGCGAATAAATTCATGAACAAACTCGGCCTCAATTTCGTATTCCTTCACCCCGGGCTTCACAAACCTCAATACTCTTCGAAAAGCGAGGTTCGTAATGTCGCAAGCCTTTTGAAGTTGTTTGATTTCTTCGGGTTGTTTCACGGCCCGAAGTTCGGCCAGCAGTGGTGCCGCACGCTCATACGTGTGCAACGGGTACTGCTTTTGGCACCACTCGATGAAGCGGGCGTTGCGTGTTTCCACCACCACATCGGCCCGGTAGTGCTCATTTGTATCGAGGTAGACTTGCTGCACACCCCCCATAGCCATCAGGTGATGGAACAATTTGGGGAATTCGGAAAGCCACAGCACCGTCTCCACCCCGGAAAGTTGGCGCGCCTCCTCCTTGGTCAGCTTGTGGCCCTCCCAAATGGCAATTTGCTCACTCGTTTCGCGCAGAAACAAAACCTCGCGATATCGTTTGTCCGGGAAATCCGGACAGAGCATGAGGATGCTTTCTTCCTGATCAACTCCACTGAGATAGAGTAAATTGTTATTCTGCCGGAACGCCATCGTACCATCGGCATTGGTCGGCATGATGTCGTTGCTGTTAAACAACGCCAGTGAATTTGACTTCAGTTTTTGAGTTAACCTTTTCCGGTTTCGGATGTACAAGGCAGCTGGGGCCGGTGAATAGCGCATAGGTGTAAAAATCAAGAGCTGAAAATTACTCGAATTATTGCACAATCACCTGACCAAACCGATGCTTGACCTTAGAATAAAATGCGGGCATTTTTAAAAACCCACATTAAAATCAATTGTCAGCCGACCACACCGAAGCGAGTGCCGGAATGTTCCAAGCTATCGGAACCGGGATGACAGGTAAAGGATTTTTGAGCCGCCCACCAACGGCTTTCGCAACACCGGCTCAAAGCCGTGTTACGACTCGGTCACTTCATCGGTATCCACGTAGTTAATCAGCACGAAGGTTACCAGCAAGCCGCTGAAAACACCTTCAAGCGCTACGATGAATGATGCCATGTAGGCATTGAGATAGCGCCCCATCGGTTCGTTTTCAATGATGGATGCCATCAGCGAAGCATCCGCTTTCATCCAAATGAACATGAAAACGGCAAACAAAATTGAACCAATGGCGCCCGTGGCTACTCCCGTCACCAACCCGCGGAAGTAGTTCATGTGATCTTCGTGTGTTTGCTTAAATTTTTTGAGGGCAAAGTAAATGCCAGCCGCCTGTATAAGCAGGTTGAGCAGCCGCAATTCTACATGATGGCCGAGGCCTGCAAAATGCATGACAACAAAATACACCGCGAGGCCTCCGGCAATGCGTAGCCCATAGTTCTCCGGAATGCGGTTGGGATCGGTAAACAAGCTCATAGGGTGGGATTAAGTTTCCCTAAGTATCAACTTTTTTCAGAGAATAGCAACTCAAGGCAGGTTGTTACGTGGGGCCCTTTCGGAGATTTAAAAAATTCATATTTTCGTTACCCCCAAAACCTAACCCCCAACTCTATGAAAGCCCTAAAAACCCTCGGTTACGCGTTTGCCGGTGTTGTGGCTATAATTGCTATAGTACTGGTTTTAAAATCTCCCCAAAGTCACATGCAACGCTCGGTGGTCATTCAAGCGCCCCCGGCCAGCGTGTATCAACAACTCATCAGTTTCAAAAACTTCAATTCCTGGTCACCCTGGGCCAAATTAGACCCCAACACCCGGTATACCTACGAGGGACCTGAAAGCGGAGTGGGCGCCAAGATGAGTTGGGTGAGCGAAAACCCCAACGTAGGCAGTGGCTCACAATGGATCGTTGAAGCCGTTGAAAATAAGATGGTGAAAAACGGAATGGCGTTTGGCGACATGAAAGGTGACTATTTCGCCACGTTGGAACTGGAAGAAGTGCCCGAGGGCACAAAGGTGACCTGGCATTACGATGGTGACGTGAAGGGAACCGGGATGATGAACTCGGCCATTGGAAAAGCGTTTGGTTTATTTGTCGACCGCGCACTCGGCCCTTTTTACGAAGATGGGCTCAAGACCCTGAAGGAGGTCGTGGAAAGCCAACCGGTACCAGCCGATAGTTTGAATCAATAGAAAAATTAAAACCGCCTGCGCCACACGGTAACAGGCAAAAATAGAATCACTATGATTAAGAAAATCCTGATTGGCCTTGCTGTAATTATTGTGGCCCTGATCTTGGCCGGATTTCTATTGCCCTCAGCCACGGTAATTGACAAAAGCGTAGTGATCAAAGCCCCGGCTAACTACGTATTTGAAGAGTTGAACGATTTAAAAAACTGGCCACGGTGGTCTTACTGGAACAGCATTGACCCAGAGATGAAAACAACGTTCAGTGAACCCAGTTTGGGAGCAGGCGCCCACTACACGTGGGACGGCCCCCATACCGGTAAAGGGAAGTTAACGATTACGGCCAGTGAACCCGATCGCTCGCTGGCGTGTTCCGTGGCCTTTAGTGAATCGGGTGCCGGTATTACCACCCATACCCTGGAGCCAGGCAAAGATGGCGTAACGTTGGTGTCCAACTTCACCTATGAACACGGCATGAATGTCATCTCGCGCTGGATGGGCCTAATTTTTATCTCAGGAGAAGTTTCGAAGGCAATGGATTACGAAGGCGCTAAGCTAAAAGAACTAGCTGAAGCCAAACCCCGATTTTCAGTTTCGATTTCCGAAGTCGAGGTGCCTGCCACACATTACATCGGCCTTTCCCATACGATGAGCACCCAGGATCCAGCCGCTATTGCCGCCCAGATGAGCAAGATGTATGGTGAACTAATGGGCGCCCTGGCAAAAACAAAGACAGCGATGACCGGACCTCCGTTTTGCCTGTACCCACGCTTTGATGATACCAGTATGGATTTTATTGCGGCATTGCCGGTTGGAGCCGATGCGAAATTGCCCGCCAAATACAAAATGATGCAAACCACCGGTGGGCCGGCCGTAAAGGCAATACATCTGGGTGATTACAAGGCGTTGGAAAGTACGCACAATCAATTGAACCAATTTATCACGTGGCGCAAATTGGAAATCAATGGTGCCCCTTGGGAGGTCTACATCACCGACCCGGAGGTGGAGAAAGACACGGCCAAATGGGTAACGGAAGTATACTACCCGGTGCGGAAGTAAGGCATGAATGAAAAAAAATCAGCCGGTTGGAGCCTGTTAGGTTTCGCCTCCTTTGGCATTTTAGCCTGTACGGTCGCCTACTCCATAATTAATTATACAAACCTCTCTTCTGGCGAGGGATGGGGGATGGTGCAAATGGCCGGTTTCGTTGCGCTCGGTCTGGCCGGACTTCTTCTGGACTTTTTCATTCAAAGCCTAACCAAGAGCAGGCAGGTTGCAGACTGGTTAGGCTTGGTCTTATCTTTTCTGGTCGCCTGGTGGTTAATTTCAGTAGTGTTCAGATAGCCCGAGTCGCCCGAATCATGGGAATTCAATTATCTGCCTCATGATCGCGTACCACCTGACTGCGTTGCTTCCAAAGCTTTAGCTCCTCTTCGCGTTGACGTATCTCCTCTTCCGTTGGGTTGTAGGTCAGCAAGGCATTCAAATCCGGCTGCCCACCATCGATCCACGCGGAGTACCACAGATCGGCTGTTGTTTTGATACTACCTCGCATTTGACGCTCGACCATACCCCGCAACGCCCGGTGATACTCGCGCGAGTAGTGGAGCGAGTACACCTTTACGGTCTGCTTGCCGCGTGTTTCAAAACTGAATCGCGAGTTCGGGTGACGCTCGCTGAGCTGCTTTTCCAGGCGAAGCACAGAATCAACGAGCGCATGGGTATGGGCTACCACCCGCCAGATGCGCCCCTGAACCTGTGGTTCATAAGCGGCTACCCCAACAAAAAAGTCGTACTCTTCGGCAAACAACTCTGGCAGGCGCGACTCCCAAAACGCGTGGATACCCTCCTGCCCCGAAAACTGGCCGTTATAGTTTCGAGTCGTATGCAGCGGCACGTGTGCGTCTGCCACATAGTGACCCAGTTCGGCCGAGAGCCGCAGTATTTTGGCCGGATCGCGCACCAAAAAAGCATCGCGCAATTGAAGGTACATCCGGTATACATGCCAGGGCAGGATTCCATGTGCCTGAAGCGTATCTTCCGGGATTCGTTCGACCGCCTGATTCCAATAGCGGGGTAACTTCCAGGCCGCGCTGTCGCCATACGCATCCAGGTCGATGTAATGACGCGGTGCTTCGCCCACCACGGCATAACGTCTGCGATCGGGGTTTACGCTAGCCTCGGCCAGGTATTGAATATTCTTCTTGTAGAACCCCACCATCGGGGGTGGCAGGGTAAATACCGCCAGTCGATTGATCTTGGGATGGGCAAAAAAGCCCCAGCCAGCGGAAAGGGCCGAAACCGTCAAAACGGCCAAAAAACCCAAAAATCGATGATTATTCATCTCCCGAAGATATCCTCGCCAAGCCTATGTACCGGCTTGTCCATTCCAAATCTTGCATGTACCTTTGCGCTCCTTTTAAAGAAGACTATGGCAAACCATAAATCAGCCGAAAAGAGAATACGGGCAAACGAGGCCAAGCGTGAGCGCAACCGCTACCAGCACAAGACCACACGCACAGCCGTAAAGAAGCTGTTGACTACTACCAAGAAAGACGAAGCCCAGGCTTTACTGAAGGACGTAACGGCCATGCTAGACAAGCTGGCGAAGAAAAACATCATCCATTGGAAAAAGGCAGCCAATCAGAAGTCCCGCCTGACCAAAACGGTTAACAAGCTGAAGTAAGCTCATCCTTATTTTTTCCCTTCTCCGCCCCTATGGGAAACCGGAGAAGGGTTTTTTATTGCCTTCCTTTTCAGGCGTTGATAATTTTATACAGAGGCCATCCCGTACATGCGGGAGCCCGAATAATCATTTGGGTATGTGGATAGATTTCGATGGTCATTTCCTACCTTCACCCTCATGCGTGCGCTTGTAGTAATTGTAGCAATTGCGGCCAGTTCACCCCTTTTGGCACAGCCGACAGTCCGCGAGCCGGTGGGATTCGCCCACATCAAAATCTCCGATTCATTCTGGGTCCCGCGGCTGAAGGCCCATGCGACTGCCACACTACCCATCTGCATTGAGCAAACAGAAATAAAGACCGGTCGTATCCGGAATTTCGAAAAAGCCGCGGCCGGCCAAGGTACACACGAAGGCATCTACTACGATGACAGCGATGTTTACAAAGTGCTGGAGGGCATGGCGTATTCGCTGGTGAATAACCCCAATCCTGAACTGGAAAAAAAATGCGATGAATGGATTGATAAGATTGCGGCTGCCCAACAGCCCGATGGCTATCTGAATACGTATTACACGCTCACCGGGATTGATCAGCGCTGGACTGACATGGAAAAGCATGAAGAATACTGTGCCGGACATTTGATTGAGGCAGCCGTGGCCTATTTTCATGCCACAGGCAAGCGAAAGTTGCTCGATGTGGCCATCAAGCTGGCCGATCACATGGACCGCGAATTTGGCCCTGGAAAGAAACACTGGGTAGTGGGGCATCAGGAGCCGGAACTGGCCTTAGTCAAGCTCTACCGGGTGACCGGCAACACGCGATATGTCGATCTGGCTTATTGGATGTTGGAAGAACGCGGCCGCGGCCATGGCCGCGGCCGCATCTGGACTGACCCGAAATTTGGAGCCGCTTATTGCCAGGATGACGTGCCCGTGCGCGCGCTGTCCGACATCACCGGCCATGCCGTGCGCGCCATGTACCTCTATACCGGCATGGCTGATGTTAATATGTTTAGACCTGAGGCTAACTACCTTCCCGCCCTCACGCGCGTGTGGGATGATGTGGTGAACCGTAACATGTACATCACCGGTGGCATTGGTTCGTCCAGAAGCAACGAAGGATTCACCGTGGACTATGATTTGCCGAACGAAACCGCCTACTGCGAAACCTGTGCTTCCATCGGCATGGTGTTCTGGAATCACCGGATGTTCCTGCTCACGGGAGAAAGTCAATACATGAATGTGCTGGAGCGATCGCTTTACAACGCTGCGCTTGATGGCGTATCGCTTTCGGGTGACCGGTTTTTTTATGTTAACCCCCTGGCATCCGAGGGTAACCATCACCGCAAAGAATGGTATGGCACAGCGTGCTGCCCCAGCAATATTTCTCGCCTGTTACCTTCGTTGGGCGACTACCTCTACGCTGTGGAGGGTAACCAGGTTTGGGTAAATCTTTACGTTGCCAGCGGGGGCCGCTTCACCGTTCAAAGCGAGGAACTGTTGATTGAACAGCAAACCAACTACCCCTGGTCGGGCGATATTCAAATCACGTTAAAAAAGGTTGCGCCAAAACCAATGGAACTGCAGATGCGAATTCCGGAATGGAATAAACAATTTCGGGTGATGATAAACGGAGACAAAGTCAAAGCAACACGCAACCGCTTTGGATACGTCTCTATTCTACGAGAGTGGAAACCGGGGGACCGGGTTGAGTTGAAGCTGGACATGCCGATCGAGGTAGTGTCGGCTGACCCGCGCGTGAAGGCAAATGAGGGCAAGCGCGCCATTCAACGCGGACCACTGGTTTACTGTCTGGAAGAGGCTGACAACCCCGGTGTGGATTTTTCATCCGTTCAGTTTTCAGCACGCACCGTGTTCGAGGCCATCCCTAACTCCGGTGTACTGAACAACGTAACCTTGATCCGGGCAAAAAATCTGCCCACCCCTGTTACGTTAATACCCTATTACGCTTGGGATAACCGTACGGCCGGCAAAATGAAAGTGTGGATTGATTACCGTTGAGTATGGAAATCAACGAATCACGTAAGCTCAACATCAAGAACTGGTCGCCTGAAGACCGGCCCCGGGAGAAACTTGTGATGAAGGGAACGGGCGCATTATCGGATGCTGAACTAATCGCCATTCTCATTGGCACGGGCACCACTAAAATAACAGCCGTAGAGCTCGCGCGCCAAATGTTACAACATGTTAACAACGATCTCCATTCCCTGGCTCGTCTTACGGTCAAAGACCTGATGAAGATCAAAGGCATTGGCGAAGCCAAAGCCATTACCATCGTGGCGGCACTGGAACTGGGGCGAAGACGGAAAGAACTCGAGCCCGAAGCGAAACCCAAAATCGCGAGTTCAAAAGATGCGTTCGAATTGCTGCGGGGCGATTTGATGGATTTGCCAAAAGAAGAATTCTGGGTGTTGCTGCTCAATCGGGCCAATCGGGTGATTACGAAACGAAGAATCAGCGAAGGTGGCGTGAGTGGTACAGTGGCTGACCCCAAAATCATTTTTAAGCTGGCTCTGGAAGAGTTGGCCAGTGGCGTCATTGTGGCTCACAATCACCCCTCAGGCAATCTTTCGGCCAGCCAGCAGGATATTGACCTCACCCGGAAATTGAAAGAAGGCGGCAAGCTGCTGGAGATTCAGCTGCTCGACCATATCATTGTGGCTGGCACGCGGTACTATAGTTTTGCAGATAACGGACAGGTTTGAATGAAGGTAATTAACTACGGAAGATTCGGAATTCTTTTTGTTGGAGGTGTGCTTGCGGTCATTCTGCTGCTCACGCTTCGGCAGGGCAACCGTCAGGACGAGGGGTATGCACACGTGCTGATCAATGAGCGAGCTGAAAAAGACAAATTCATGCGCGACAATTCGCAATCCCCGTTCAAAATGAATGGAGTGGCCTACTCCGGATTAACATACTATGAGCCTGATATCAATTACCGGGTACTGGCCCAGTTGGAGTCCATCCGGGAAAAGAAAGTGCGTGTGTTGCCTACCAGCGATGGTAAAGAGAACCGATACCTTGAATATGCCTGGGCGGAGTTCATTCTGAAGGAAAAGAAACTGAATCTTTTGATTCTGGAGTCGATGGAGATGGGGCCGCAACGCGGCATGCTGTTTTGCGCCTTTGCCGATTCGACCAGCGGCCGCGAGACCTACGGAGCCGGGCGTTATCTGGAGGTGAAGAAAATCAAAGGTGCCACCACCCTCGAATTGGATTTTAACAAGGCGTATAACCCCTACTGTGCCTACGTGGATTCCTATTCCTGCCCCTTTCCGCCACGAGAGAACATCTTGCCGTTGGCCATCAAGGCGGGCGAACGAAACTATGCACCCTGACGTAAATTTGGCCTTTGATCCGATCGCACTTCAGGCTCAATCCCGTATTTTTGTCGTTCGTTTTCCCACGTAATCCATGACCCTTTCCTATTCCTGGTTAAAGCAGTACATTGATATTACCGAGAGCCCTGAGCAGCTCGCGTCCATCCTCACGTCAACCGGCCTGGAGGTGGAGAGCGTGGAGCCGTTTGAAACAGTGAAAGGCGGACTTCGCGGTTTGGTTATTGGCGAGGTACTGACTTGCGTAAAACATCCCAATGCCGATAAGCTTTCGCTCACCACCGTTGACGTGGGCGCGGGTCGGATTTTACCTATTGTTTGCGGAGCAGCCAACGTGGCTGCCGGACAAAAAGTAGTGGTGGCGTTGCCGGGCTCAACCGTTCACCCCACGGCAGGCGAGCCTTTTCAAATCAAATCAGCCAAAATCAGGGGCGAGGTTTCCGAGGGCATGATTTGTGCGGAAGATGAAATCGGACTGGGCGCAAGCCACGCGGGTATCCTCGTGCTCCCCGCGAATGCACCTGTTGGCACACCGGCTGCCGAATTCTTTCAGATCGAAAGCGACTATCAACTGGAGATTGGACTGACACCCAATCGGGCGGATGCCGCTTCGCACCTAGGAACCGCACGCGACATCAAAGCGGCCACCGGTCGTGACATCCGCTGGCCCTCCATAGATAATTTCAAACCCGACAATCAAGCACTGCCGATTTCCGTTGCCGTAGAAAATACTGAAGCCTGCCCGCGTTATTCGGGCGTCACCTTATCCGGGGTTACGGTTAAAGAATCGCCCGCCTGGCTTAAGAACCGTTTGCTCTCAATCGGACTTGCACCGATCAACAATGTCGTGGATATCACCAACTTCGTGCTACACGAAACCGGCCAGCCCCTGCACGCCTTCGATGCTGATCAAATCCGGGGAGGCCAGATAGTCGTAAAGACTCTGCAGGCTGGCACCGCATTTGTCACATTAGATGGGAAGGAGCGAAAACTGAGCTCGAATGACCTGATGATATGCGACCGTGAGGCGGGTCTTTGTATTGCTGGAGTATTCGGAGGGCTGAACTCCGGCATCAGCGACAAAACAAAAAATATTTTTCTGGAAAGCGCGTGTTTCGCACCCAGCTACGTCCGCAAGACCGGGCAATTGCACCAACTTAAAACGGATGCCTCGTTCCGGTTCGAGCGAGGTACTGATCCGAACCTAACGGTGTATGCGTTGAAACGGGCTGCCCTGCTCATTCGCGAACTTGCCGGGGGCACCATTTCGTCTGATGTGGTGGATGTGTACCCGACCAAAATTCAGAATCGGAAAATTGACGTGAGCTATGCCAACATCAACCGATTGATTGGAAAAGTGCTGCCCGCAGCGCGCATTCATACCATTTTGCAAAGTCTCGACATCGAGGTCATGCAGGCGACACCCCAAGGCTTTAGTGCCTCGGTGCCACCCTATCGGGTAGACGTAACGCAGGAGGCCGACATTGTAGAAGAAATACTGCGCATTTACGGGTTCAATAACATTGAGCTATCCGAAATCGCGGGCACTGATTACCTGGCGGCATTTCCTGAAAAAGCCTGCCATACCTTCACCCACACGCTGGGCGAAATGTTAAGCGGTCAGGGTTTTTATGAGATACTAACCAACTCGCTGACGCGCCAGGCGTACCAGCAGCGCCTCAATCTGAGTTATGGATC
>ERZ1066128.766-NODE-766-length-11085-cov-13.360834_pt1 | contig 11085 bp, 5 predicted proteins | sample MGYA00382775_ERZ1066128 | MGnify/ENA primary metagenome ERZ1066128 (study PRJEB33369, sample SAMEA5778358) | biofilm metagenome | biome: Industrial cooling water; feature: Water cooling tower basin; material: Biofilm | place: United Arab Emirates | collected...
CCCTGATGCAACAAAAAGAAGGTGTCGAAACTGGCATTACCCCAGCTTTGGTTGCGATCTTGCCCGAACCAATGGGAGGAGAACGAAGCCATAAGTTCGGCTTGTAAAAAAGAGTTGGAGGGGAAGTTGCGATAGACACCTGTTACTTCGAGCGATAGTGAGTTGTCTACTGTCAACGTTTTGCCAATCGGGTCGCTGTCGCCAAAATATTTTTTTGCGGCTCGTTCGCTCAAGAGTACTGTACCGGGTCGATCCAACGATTTGCCCGGAATTCCTTTCAGCATATCTACCGAAAAAATTTCGAAGAACTCGGGGTCCACGTAGAACAGGTTGGTCTCCGTGAAATTTTCGTTTTCGGTATTGACGAAGCTCAGACTACCGAAATTGTGATGAAAGTACCGGGTTGATTTTTCTACCTCCGGGATTTCCTTCATGGCCGTAGGGGCCAGCAGGTTGGGTGCTCCGCCCCATTTCGTCACCTTACCGTCAAACTCAGCGCTGATCACGGCCCGGTAGATTCGTTCTTGATATTCGTGGTGCTGATCGAATGAAAACTCATCGACTACAAAAAGGCCGATGCCAAGAAAGGCCGTGAGGCCGATGGTGAGGCCTGCCAGGTTGATCAGGCTGAATGATTTGTACCGCAACAGGTTGCGCAGCGTGATTTTAAGGTAGGTGAACAGCATAGACTTTAGTGCTTAGATGTAGTTTGAAGGCAATGGGTTACGGTTTGTAACTCTTTCTGTCTGGAAGTTCGGAACAACCTGACCGGTTTGCTGACCATTTATTCATTTTTTAGGGACATGGCAGGATTGACCGAAGCGGCTTTAAACGACTCGAAACTAACGGTAATCATCGCCAACGCGAGTGCCAAGACACTTGCGGTGAAGAAGATCATTACTTCTAAGTCGATATGGTAAGCGAATCCCTTCAGCCAGCGGTTAAGGGCGTACCACGATAGGGGCACAGCCACCACCACCGCTACCGTAACCAGTCGTGCAAATTCACCGGACATCATGGACACAATTTGGTAAACCGAAGCACCCATTACCTTGCGAACACCAATTTCCTTGAACCTGCGCTCGGCCATGTAAGAGGAAAGCCCGTATAGCCCCAGGCAGCAGATGATCATGGCCATGCTTCCGAAAATCCAGACGACTTGCGATATCTTCCGATCTTCTCCGTATTGCTGCCGGACTTTCTCGTCCAGGAAACTATACTCGAAGGGCGTGTCTTCGACCTGAGCGCGCCATGTCCGTTCAATGGTTGGTAGAGCATCGGGTATATTGCCTTCCAACTGCACGATCAAATGGCCAAGTTGACGGGGGTTGGGGGTGAGCTCGAAAACAATCGGATATATTTTTTCTTTCAGCGATACCTGGTGATAATCTTCTACCACGCCAATGATTTCGAATGTATATTTTTCACCCTGCCACTCGAAGTACAAAGGCTGCCCCACCGCCTGCTCGGGCGTGAAGCCCAGATCTTTTGCTCCCGTGTGATTAATCACCAACTTGCCTTTTGATTCTGCGGCCCGGTTTTCATTGAAAAGTCGCCCGGCAATTGGCTGAAATCCCATCATTTCAAGATAGCCAATGTCAACGGTATTGCGCCTGAGCAGTATGGATTTTTCCATGCTCCCGCCAGAGGGGTAAAACGCCATGTCATTCCAAATTTGGGCAGCAGGCGTGTAGTCAACACCCGACACTGACTTGACAAAAGATTGTTTGCGGAGTTCCTTTTGTAGTTCCTCATAGGCCTCGCGTGCTTGTTCTGTGCGCAAGGGCAGGATTAAACGGTTGCCCGACTCAAATCCCAGATTGCGCGTTTGCATAAAATTTAGTTGTTGACTCACAACCAACACTGCGCATAGGAGTGCAATTGCCACGATAAATTGAAACACGACCAGGCTTTGGCGAAGCCACCCGGCCGAGTTTGGTGCGAGTTTTCCTTTTAGCACCCTAGCCGGCTGAAAGGAGGAAAGATAAAGGGCTGGGTAGCTGCCAGCCAGGATTCCGGTTAGTAAGGTAAGAGTGACCAGAACAAGTGCGATGCGCGCACTTTGCCCGGTGATTAGCGCAACCTGCTTTCCCGTTATTTCATTGAAGAGTGGTAAGGCGAGTTGAGTGAGGGTGATAGCGATAAGTACCGAGATGAGTACAATCACAATAGCCTCTCCCATAAATTGTTGGATGAGTGCAGCACGAAATGCCCCCATTACTTTGCGGATGCCGACTTCGGTGGCTCTTCGCGCAGCCTTAGCAGTGGCCAGGTTTACAAAGTTGATGCATGCAATGGTCAGTAAGAAAAGGGCAATCGCGCCTACCACTTGCAGATATGTAATTCGCGGCTTTTGACCCACATCGGATTTGAGGTAGATGTCGGCAACCGGCTCAAGGTACAGCCGCTTTTCTATACCCATGGCTTTCAGGTCCTCGCTGCCGTATTTGATTAGCAGCGTATTCATTTTACGTTCAACCTCTGCCACGGTTGCACCAGGTGCGAGTTTAACAAATGCCGGCACAAAATTTTGCCCAGCCCATTCATTCTGAGCATTGTCTGAGCGCATATAGGCGGCCATCCCCGTGCTGCTGCTCATCGAAATGAGAAAGTTGATTGTCAGGAAACTCCGGGTGTTGGGCTTCACCACCCCCGTGACCTTGTACTGTTCGGCCGGTCCGCCTTGACTGATTGAGATTAACTTATTGATCGCGGTCTCTTGGCCAAATAACTTCTCCGCCAAAGGTTGCGTGAGTACAACCGAATTACTTTCACGGAGAGCCGTGCGAGGGTGACCTTCAATGAAAGAATACGTGAGCACATCAAATAGGGTGGAGTCGGCAATGTACCCGAATGGCTCGTAAAACGACTTCTCGTTGTAGCGAATCAAATTTTGAGCAACTCCGGGAGGATTAACCGCCCGAGCTGCCGTTTCGATCTCCGGAATTTCCTCCGCAACGGCCATGGCAATAGGTGGTGAGGTCGTACCTAGTTTGTCGAGGCCTTTTTCGGAAAGGAATTGCGTGTTAATCCGATACAGCCGGTTCAAGTCTCGATGGTGCTGATCATACTGCAATTCATCGAGTACAAATAAAGTTAGTAACAAGCAGCAGGCTATGCCTAAAGACAAGCCGAAGATATTGATCGCGGTGTAGGCACGATGCCGGGCGATTGATCGGAATGCGATTTTCAGATAGTTTGCAAGCATGCGTTAAGCTGTTTGTGTTAATCGTTTATTTTACCACCGTGCCTGGGAAGTCTAATCTCTGAACCAGTGTTCATCCTCCTACGGTCGTTTGATACATCTCCACCCGATCATCTACTCACTTCGCAGGCTGCGTGTCGGATTCATCAAAGCTGCCTTCATGGCTTGCGTGCCCACAATCATCAGCGTAAGCAACAGGGCAAAAATGCCGACCGCCACAGGAACCCAGAATTCAAAGTTGACCCGGTATTCATAGCGCATCAAAAATTGATCGACCCCCCACCAGGCGAAGGCTGTGGCGATAACGAAAGCCACCAATACCAATCGGGTAAAATCACGCGCGATGAGAAAGATCAATCCGGCTACTGAAGCTCCAAGCACTTTCCGAATCCCCAATTCTTTGGTGCGTTGCTCGGCCGTAAAGGCAGCCAACCCCAATAAACCCAGCGCGGTAATGGCAATGGCGAGGCCGGCAAAGATGCCTGCTACCCGACTGATTAAGTTGATGTTAGCAAACTTTTGATTGAAGAGTTCATCGGTGAAGCGATGCTCAAACGGATAGCTGGGGTTATGTTTTTTGAATATGGATTCTACTTGCGCGAGAGCGCCCGGCAGGTCGTTGGTCGGGTTTAGCCGAACGGTGATGGTGCTCGTCCAGCCGGGGATGAAGAACATCGAGAGCGGTTGAACTACACTGGTGGCCTCGGCCATCACCATGTCCTGCATCACCCCGATGATTTCGTACTGAGTGCCACCCCATTCCAGTTTTTGTCCAATCGGGTCTTCAAAGCCGATCATTTTCCAGGCCGCCTCGTTGATCACTACCGCGGATGAGTCGCTGGGGAAGTCGCGCGAAAAGTCGCGGCCCTGTATCATCTTAACGCCCATAGTTTTGGTATAGTCGTATTCCGTGGCGATGGTGCTGAAGGCCACGCGCGAGTCGGTGGGCATGCCTTGCCATTTTACTTCGTTGTTAGAAAAAATGGCCGTTACCGGACTATTACTCTTACAAACGGACGAAACGGCCCCCGTACGCACCAGTTCTTCGCGAATGGTTTGGAAGTTGGTTTCCAGTTCTCCGTTGGTCCAGATCTGAATGAGGTTCTCACGGTCGTAGCCCATGTCGCGATTCTTCACATGCATGATTTGCTGATAGACTACAATCGTTCCGATAATCAGAAAGATAGAACATGCAAATTGCATGACGACCAATACTTTTCGTGGTGCGCTGCCGCCTTTGGCTGCATCGATCTTTCCTTTTAACACTTTCACTGGCTCAAAGCTCGAGAGGTAAAACGCAGGGTAACTGCCCGTTAACAAACCCACTACCAGAATCAGCCCGATGGCCAACGACCAGATTACCGGGTTGGTATAATCGATGGATACGTTTTTGTCAACGAGTACATTATAGGCAGGTAAAGCGAGTTCCACGAGTGCGATGGCCAGGGCAAAGGCAAGAAATGTAATCGCCAGCGATTCGCCCATGAATTGTGCAATTAACTCGCGCCTCCGCGAGCCAATGCTCTTGCGAATGCCCACTTCCTTAGCGCGGCCTTCGCTACGTGCAGTGGCCAGATTCATGAAGTTGATGCAGGCAATGACAAGCACAAATACAGCAATGGCGGTAAACAGACGTACATAGTCAATGCGGCCGCCCGTATTCACACCTTCTTCAAAGTTGGCGTGCAGCCGCCATTTGCTCATGGGGTGAAGAAACAATTTGGCGGTAGGTGATTTTGGGTTGTTATCTTTAATGATGTTGCGAATAGCATCATTTGTTTCCGCTTCCGAGGCACCCTCACGCAGTTGCACAAATATTTGAAAACTGTTGTTGTCCCAACTTCCTTTGGCTCTGCCCACCCATGAATTAGTGGCTTCATAAAATGAAAAAGGCAGCAGGTAATCAAACTGAAATTGCGACTGTTTCGGAAAATCCGCTATTACACCCGTTACTTTTTGGTCGCGATGATTGTCGATGCGGATTACTTGTCCTATGGGATCAACATCTCCAAAAAATGATTTTGCTGTTGATTCGGTGATGACGATAGACGTAGGTTCATCTAACGCGTGTTGTTGATCGCCTTTAATCAGGGTAAACGAAAACATTTTCAAAAAATCTTCCGATACACTATACCCCATTTCAGTCATCTTTTTTTCTCCAACTTGTAGCAAGTTGCCTTCGCCCCAGTTCACCATGGAGATATACTCAATCTGACTCGCTTTGTCGGGCAGTACTTCTTTTAACGGATAGGGCATCGATTGCCCTGTACCGATGTGCCCCATATTCCATTCAGAACTTTGATAGAGTTGGTAAATGCGATCGTAGTTCGTGTGAAACTTGTCGTACGCATACTCATCGGCTACCCATACGAAGATGAGGATGGCGGAAGCGAGGCCCACGGCCAGGCCCCCGATGTTCAGCAAGGTGTACGCCTGCTTTTTGAGTAATGAGCGAAGAGCAATTTTGACGTAATGGCGAAGCATAGGTAGCTTGGATTTACCATTGCTTGGCCACCATCGTGCCACACGGAAATGTGGAGTTTTTCGCGGGAAAAAGGCGGTTTTTTGCCTTTTAACTAATCATATGCGGACAAATACGTCCGGTATCGGGCGTTTTAATCGTGCCCGTGGTAACGGGCTTCTTTGGCTCGTTCGCGGTCTTCCCGCTCGCGTTTCACACGCACTTTGGCAGCCGGCCCCACCATGATGGGCACGCGCTCCACTTCCACATTGGCCAATTCAAGGCCGTACATCTCCTCGGTAGACAAGCTGTGTTTTTTGATGAACCGGTAACCCTGGATGATGAGGTTGTCGAAATTACTCACATCGCTATCCACCGAAGCCAGTGAATGCAGGATGATGAACTTAAAGTCGGCCGGCATGCTGTGTTTACGCAGCGATTCGTAATGGCTCACCAGATCAATCTCGGCACTCTCGGCCATATCATGCAGAATGCGGTTGAAGAGCAAATTCACGCGGTGATCGGCTTTGAAACCAAGCTTGATACGAATGAAAAAGCACTTTTTGGGAATGATCGTATCCACCGAGTACTTTGACGTATACGGGCTATCCACCGTATCTACGTGAATGAACCAATAACAATCCGCGCGCTTGGGTCGCTTCTTAAAAATCGAGTAAATGATATTGGAGTCAATGTACCGCTTGCTGTCGGCTACGGCCATGTACACCAGATTGGTGGATTCTTTCGGTATGCTGGTATCCGCCTGCAGGTCTTCAATCATGGACACATAGTGCTTCAAATCGACAAACTCCGTATGGCGATCGCGCAACTTCCGCGCGCGTAACAAAATGAACATCATCAGAAAGAAGGAGAACGCAATGGTGAACGAAACCCAGCCTCCGTGGGTGAACTTGCTCAGATTGGATACCAGGAATGCCCCTTCAATGGAGAAAAACACCAGCGCCAACCCAGCTGTTCGTATGGTTGATTTCTTGTTGGTCGAAAAATAGTAGACCAGCAACGAGGTGGTCATCAGCATATCAAATGTGATGGCCAAGCCGTAGGCTGCCTGCATATCATCAGAACTTCTGAAGTAGAGTACAATGAAAATGCTACCCAACATCAGTATCCAGTTGATACGTGGTAAGTAGATCTGGCCGCGAATCTGGCTGGGGTAACGCACCTTGGTGCTCGGCCAAAGTTTTAGCTTCATCGCCTCGTTCACCAACGTAAACGTACCCGAAATCAATGCCTGGCTGGCAATGATGGTGGCGCAGGTGGCAATCACCACACCGATGAAACGCAAGTACGGTGGTATGATTTCAAAAAAAGGAATCACTCCGTTTAGTGTTTCGCCTTGATGCTCCAATAACCAGGCGCCCTGTCCAAAGTAGCTGAGCAGCAAGCAGATTTTAACGAAAACCCAGCCTACGCGGATGTTGGATTTTCCGCAATGACCCAGGTCGGAATACATAGCTTCCGCACCCGTGGTGCAAAGGAAAATGGCGCCCAGCAGCCAAAATCCGCCCGGGTATTTCGTGAGGAGGTCAACCGCATACATGGGGTTGACTGCTCGCAGTACACCGAGGTTACCGGCCAGGTGAATGGCACCGATCGTGCCAATAAAGCTGAACCACACCAACATCACCGGTCCAAATGTGCGGCCCACTACACTGCTTCCAAACTGTTGAAAGACAAAAAGGATTAGCAGGATGATAATGACAATCGAAATAATGACGGATTCCGAGATATCCGGATTGAGCGATTGCAAACCTTCGATTGCGGAGGTCACACTAATGGCCGGGGTAATAAATCCATCGGCAATCAGTGTGCAACACCCAATCATGGCCGGAAAAATCACCCACGTGGCCTTATACCGCCTGACTAGTGCATACAAGGCAAAAATCCCGCCTTCACCCTTATTGTCCGCGTTTAGCGCCAGGTAAACGTATTTGATCGTGGTGATGATCGTCAATGTCCAAAACACGGAGGAGAGTGCTCCGAGGATCAGGTCTTCGGTTATGGTGTTGTTTCCAACAATGAAGCGGAGTGTGTAAATGGGAGAGGTCCCGATGTCACCATAAATAATGCCGAGCGCAACGAGCATGCCGGCTGCACTTAGCGCGTGATGGTGTCCGTTGATTTTTTTCTCGTCCATACCCGTTAATGGGGTTTTGTTTCCTCAGGTGAAAATTTCTCCTCGTTCCGGCCGATAATCAGGCGATTGCTTCGGTCGTAGGTGAGGTAGCTCCACATCCAGCTAAAAAACGTGAACACGCGGTTCTTCCAGCCCACAATCGCCATCAGGTGTACAAACATCCAGACATACCACGCAAAGAACCCCTGAAAACGAATCTTTCCCATGTCAACAACGGCCTTGTTGCGACCCACGGTCGCCATAGACCCTTTATCAAAATACCGGAATGGCTTGAGGGGCGCGCCCGAGATCAGGTTACGAATGTTTTTGGCTACCAACCGGCCTTGTTGTTGTGCCGGGGGCGCCATTTGCGGATGCCCCTTCGGGAATTTTTCATCGCCCTCCATCAACGCCACATCGCCAATGGCAAAAATGTTGTCATATCCTTTTACGCGGTTGAACTCATCCACCAGCAGGCGATTGCCTCGCGTGATGACGTCCGGCTTTAAGCCGCTGATCGGATTGCCCTTGATTCCGGCTGCCCAAATGAGCGTGCGGGAAATCAGTTTTTCGCCAGAACTCAGATTTACCTCGTACCCATCATAGGATTTCACCGCGGTATTCAAATGAACTTTTACGCCCATCTCGTTCAGAAAATCCAGCGCCTTTTGTGAGGCCTGCTCACTCATACCATTCAGCAGGCGGGGAGAAGCTTCCACGAGATGAATATCCATCTCGCGCATGTCGAGTTCTTTGTAATCCTTGGGGAAAACGTTTTTCTTCAATTCGGTCAACGCGCCTGCCAGTTCCACACCGGTAGGCCCGCCCCCCACGATAACAAAGTCCATGAGGCTGTTCATCACTTCCTCCTCTTCGGTGAGCAGGGCGTATTCCAGCTGACGAATGATTTTATTGCGAAGTTTTGTGGCGTCTACAATATTTTTCATGTAGGCGGCATGCTTTTCCACTTCGGTAAGCCCGTAAAAATTGGTTACCGCACCCGTAGCAATGACGAGGTAATCATATTTTACACCCCCGATACTGGTTTCAATAAAGTTTTCTTCGGGGCGGATGTTCTTTACCTCGCCAAGCCGGAAATAAAAATCGTTTTGCCGCGAGAACAATTTGCGAAAGGGGGCTACAATCGTGTTGGTTTCAAGGCCTGAGGTGGCTACCTGGTACAACAGGGGTTGAAAAGTATGATGATTGTACTTGTCAAAAAGCACAACCTGGGCTTTCGCACCGTTCATTCCTTTGATCACTTCCAACCCACCAAATCCTCCGCCAATAACGATGACGCGGGGTTTGCCCAGGTCTGCGATACGCGTGCGCGTAGTGATTAATTTGGGCATTTAATCTGAAATTCTGACCAAAAACGGGGTCAAATGTACAGGTTAACGAAGGATTTCCGGTTTCCCCGAAAAAATAAATTAAAGCCCTCAACGATAGGGGCAAACCCAGTATTTTTGCGTCCAACTAACTAATACCTGTATGTTAACACGATTCATCAGTATCATTTCAATAGCCGCTTTGTTTGCCAGCTGCGATGGTGGCGAAAAAGCCAAAATGCAAGCCGAACTTGACTCGCTTCGCCTGGTGGCCACCGAAGGCCAGCAAGTGGCGCAAACGTTGGCAGAGGTAGGCACGTTGATGGACTCCATTGATGCCAATCGTCAGTTGCTGCGCGTCAACATGGTGGAAGGAACGACCTACTCGGACTACACCGCACGGATGAAGGACATCAACAACTACGTTAAGCAGAGCCAGCAAAAAGTTGAAGAACTCGAGAAAGCGCTGAAAAAATCAAAGGGCAATGCCAATGCCTACGCAGCCACGATCAAGAAATTGAAAGCGGATTTGGAAGCCCGCAACGAAGAGCTGGCCAAAATGCAGGCACTGGCGGATCAGTTGAAAAACGAAAACCAGAACCTGATTACGACCGTGGGTTTGCAGGAAGCTGAATTGAACGACAAGGAAGCACAGATTCAAGCCAAGACACAGGAGCTGGCCCTCATTGAGGCCCGCATTCAGGAGTTGATGGTTCAAAGCAAGATGAGCGAAGCGGATTCCTACTTTGCCCGTGCGCAAGCTGTGGAAGAAGCGGCCAACCGTACCAAACTGGCGCCCCGGAAGAAGAAGGACACGCTGAAGGAGGCCCTGGAGTTGTATAAGAAGTCGCTCTCGCTGGGCAAAACAGAAGCTCAGGCCAAGATTGATGAATTGGAGAAAAAAGTGAAGTGATATAACGGATAGAAAAGGGCTGCCTCCGGCTTTTGGTCACCGGGCACGTGGTGCAAGGCGACTGAAAAACGGAGGCAGCTTCTTTTTTTATCTTTGCAAGTCTTATGGCGTTCGATATTTTCCTGACCATCTTCCTGGTCCTTCTTAACGGTTTTTTTGTGGCGGCTGAGTTTGCGATCGTAAAAGTTCGCTCATCCCAGATCGCGCTGAAGGAGGGCACCATGCGGAAGCGGGCTGCACAGGTGATAATCAATAACTTAGATGGCTTTCTGGCCGCTACCCAGCTGGGTATTACACTTGCCAGTCTTGGTCTGGGTTGGATTGGCGAAGACGTCATGAGTAAACTGGTTCTCAACGTGGTCAACGCTCTGGGGTTTGAGATGACCGAACAACTGGCCCACAACATTGCCTTGCCCACCGCTTTTTTTCTCATCACGGTTATGCACATCGTCTTTGGCGAGTTAGCGCCCAAGTCACTGGCGATTCGGTTCCCCACTCAAACCACGCTGTCGGTGTCCGTTCCGTTGCGGGTGTTCTATTTTGTGTTTCGCCCCTTCATTCGGTTACTCAACGGCTTTGCCAACCTTATTCTCCGCTTGTTCGGCATTGCGCCTGTGAGCGAACATGAAATCCACAGCGAGGAAGAGTTGAAGTTGATTATTGCCGAAAGCGAAGAGGGCGGGGCCATCGAAAGTTCGGAGCGTGAACTGATTCAGAATGTGTTTGACTTTGATAATCGCATCGTCAAACAAATCATGGTGCCCCGGGCCAAGATCTCGGGCATCAGCATGCACGCCTCACTGGAAGATGCCTTACAAATTGTTTTTCGCGAGGGCTACTCCCGGTACCCGTTGTTTGATAAAAGTCTGGATGATATCACCGGCATTGTACACACCAAAGATTTGGTTCAAAACTTTATTCAGAAAACCGGAAAGACGCTGGCGGAAAGTGGACAAAAACCCTTCTATGTAACCGAGAACAAGCCGATTGATCAGTTGCTGCGCGAGCTTCAGAAGAAAAAAGTACAGATGGCCATTGTGG
>ERZ1066128.768-NODE-768-length-11073-cov-10.103376_pt1 | contig 11073 bp, 13 predicted proteins | sample MGYA00382775_ERZ1066128 | MGnify/ENA primary metagenome ERZ1066128 (study PRJEB33369, sample SAMEA5778358) | biofilm metagenome | biome: Industrial cooling water; feature: Water cooling tower basin; material: Biofilm | place: United Arab Emirates | collected...
CTGCCGACCACTAGCTATGCGCGGGCCTGGAGTGGAGTCGCGCTCGAGAGCTTTATGAAAACCATTACGTACCAGCACATAACCCGCGAGGGGCTCCAAATGCTGGGGCCGGCCGTAGAAATAATGGCAGAAGCCGAATCATTACAAGCACACAAAAACGCGGTCACCATCCGACTGAACGCATGACCTTTGACCTCGACAAACTTGTTCGCGCGAACGTACGAAGAATGAAGCCGTACTCATCTGCGCGGGATGACTTCCAGGGAAAAGCCTCCGTTTACCTGGATGCGAATGAAAATCCTTTTTCGCACCTGTTCAGCCGGTACCCTGATCCGCACCAGACCGAACTTAAAGCGAAGATTTCGGCACTTAAGGGGACTCAGCCGGCTAACCTGTTCATTGGCAATGGAAGCGATGAAGCCATTGATCTTTTGATTCGCGCTTTTTGCGAACCGGGCCGCGATAATGTGGTGATACCACAACCGACCTATGGCATGTACACGGTTTCAGCTGAAACGAATGCGGTTGAGATTCGACCGGTGAGCCTCACTTCTTCCTTCGACTTGAATGCAGGTGCGGTACTCGCGACATGCGACAGTCACACCAAACTGATTTTCCTGTGTAGCCCGAATAATCCATCCGGCAATGTGTTAAGCACTGAGGCAATTGAGCGTTTGCTAACCGGTTTCCCGGGCCTGGTTGTGGTGGATGAGGCTTACATCGACTTCACGGGAAAGCCAGGATGGGTACCCCGACTGCGGGAATATCCCAATCTGGTTATTCTTCAAACCCTAAGCAAGGCGTGGGGCCTTGCCGGTCTGCGCGTAGGGTTGTGCCTGGCCTCCCCCGCTATCATCCAGGTGCTCAACAAGATCAAGCCCCCTTACAACATCAATGCAGCTACGCAACAACTTACGCTGGAGGCGCTAAACTACCCGGAAAACATGATGCGTGAGGTCAGTGAACTTCGCGGTGAGCGTGAGAAATTAACCGCTTCGTTACAGCATTTGCCGGGTGTCAATCGGGTGTTCCCTTCCGATGCGAACTTCCTGCTCATTCAGGTTCCGAATGCCCGCTCTGTGTACGAGCGACTGATTTCCGTGGGCATTGTGGTGCGCCTTCGGCCTGCATTACTGTTATATGGCGACTGCCTTCGCATCACGGTTGGCACTCCGGAAGAGAACCAAAATGTACTGCGCGCACTTTCCGAAATTCTAAGCCCATCAGCATGAAGAAACGAGTTTTGTTTATCGATCGGGATGGAACCCTGATCATCGAGCCTCCGGATGAGCAAATTGACAGCCTGGAGAAACTCGAATTCCTTCCCGGAATTTTCGGAGCGTTACGCGAAATAGCCGGACTAAACCTGTACGAATTGGTTATGGTAACCAATCAGGACGGCCTGGGCACCGCGCGCTTCCCGGAGGAAACTTTTTGGCCAGCACACAACAAATTGATGACCGCGTTGGAAAACGAAGGGATTCATTTTGCAGCCGTGCACATCGATCGTTCGCTCCCGGCTGAGAACAAGCACACCCGAAAGCCGGGCACCGGCATGTTAACAGGCTATTTTTCGGAGGAATATGACTTGGGCAACTCCTATGTGATTGGTGATCGCGTGACGGATATTGAACTGGCGAAAAATCTTGGCGCAAAAGGCATCCTGATCAACAACGGTTCGTTGCGGGCAACTCTTGAACAAAAGGCGTTGCTGCCGTGGTGCGCACAAATCACCACTTCGTGGCATGACATCGTGACGGAACTCACGCCCAAACGGACGGCCTCTGTTCATCGCCAAACCAAAGAGACCGATATCCGCATTCAGGTAAACCTGGATGGCAGCGGCCAGTCGAAGTTAGCCACGGGCTTGGGCTTTTTCGACCACATGCTCGAGCAGGTAGCGCGGCATGGACACGTTGACCTTGACGTTCACGTAAAAGGAGATCTTCACGTTGATGAACATCACACCATCGAGGATACCGCGCTTGCACTGGGTGATGCATTTTTGCGTGCGTTGGGTGATAAACGGGGCATTGCCCGCTACGGGTTCCTGCTGCCAATGGACGACTGCCTGGCACAAGTGGCCGTTGATTTTGGCGGGCGACCCTGGCTGGTTTGGAATGTCGAGTTTAAGCGCGAAAAGATTGGTGACATGCCTACCGAAATGTTCTATCACTTTTTTAAGTCGTTTGCTGATGCTGCGCACTGCAACCTCAACATACAAGCCGAGGGAACAAACGAGCACCACAAGATCGAATCCATATTCAAGGCCTTCGCGCGGTCGATTCAGATGGCGGTGAAAAAACAAGGAAATGAGCTACCCTCAACCAAGGGAACACTGTAAAGAACCATGAGAATAGCAGTCATCCGATATAATGCGGGAAACATCCAGTCGGTATCCTATGCCCTGGAGCGCCTTGGCGCAAGCTTTGAGGTTACTTCTGACCCGGAGAAGATACAAACGGCAGATAAGGTCATTTTCCCGGGTGTGGGCGAAGCCAGTACAACTATGAGATTTCTTCAAGAAAATGGCCTTAATCGCCTAATAATGAGACTTCAACAGCCCGTATTGGGCGTGTGCCTGGGCATGCAACTCCTCTGCCGCTTTTCGGAAGAGAACAATACGACCTGCCTGGGTGTTTTTCCTGTAGATGTCAGGAAATTCGGTTTAAACGACAATTTGAAAGTACCGCACATGGGCTGGAACAGTCTGGGCAAAATTTCAGGCTGGCTGCCAGCCTCCATTCAAGGTGAATTTACTTATTTTGTGCACAGTTTTTATGTACCTGTTAATGCCTGGACGGTGGCCGAAACCCAATACGGCATTCCCTTCAGCGCGGCTATGAGAAAGGACAATTTTTTTGCCGTGCAGTTCCACCCCGAAAAATCCGCCCAGACTGGAGAGAAAATACTACAAGCTTTTTTGAACGTATGAGAATTATTCCCGCAATCGACATCCTGGATGGTAAATGCGTGAGGCTTTCGCAGGGCGATTACAACAAGAAAAAGGTCTACCGCGAAGACCCGGTGGACGTTGCCCTGGAGATTCAGGATGCCGATCTTGAATACCTGCATTTGGTTGATCTTGACGGAGCCCGGGAAGGCGAAGTGGTCAACTGGAAGGTGATTGAGAAAATCCAGGAGCGGACCGCCCTGAAAGTTGACTTTGGCGGTGGTGTAAAGACCACCAACGAAGTGGACTACCTGCTGGAACTCGGCATCAACCAGATCAACATTGGCAGTATGGCCGTGAAGGAACCCTTAAAGTTTCAGGAGTGGATTGAACGTTTTGGTAGTGAGAATTTCATACTCAGTGCCGATGTGAACAAAGAGAAGGTGCAGGTGCGCGGATGGACAGAAGATTCAAACGTAGATATTTTCGACCTGGTGAAGTCTTTTGAAGAAGGTGGACTCGAGTATGTCTGCTGCACCGATATACAATCAGACGGTATGCTGCAAGGGCCCAACTTCGGTTTGTACAAAAAGCTGAAAAAGCGATTCCCCGATCTGAAATTGATCGCCAGTGGTGGCATCAGCTCGTTGGAGGACCTGCAGGAACTTTCATACGCCAAAGTGGAGGCCGTCATCATCGGCAAAGCACTTTACGAAGGCAAAATCAAACTCGAAGAACTTAAGTCGTTACACGTTTAAACCGTGCTCACGAAACGCATTATTCCGTGCCTGGACATCAAAGACGGGCGCACGGTTAAGGGCATTAACTTCATTTCGCTGCGCGATGCCGGTGACCCCGTAGAGTTGGCGGCCGCCTATGCCGAACAAGGAGCTGACGAACTCGTCTTTCTGGATATCACTGCCACCACCGAGGATCGTAAGACCTTCGCCAAACTGGTCAAAGAAATCGCGCAGCACGTGAACATACCGTTTACCGTGGGTGGCGGTATCAGCTCGATAGCCGATGTAGGGCCCCTGCTTGAAGCCGGTGCCGATAAAGTGAGTATCAACTCGGCCGCTGTGCGCCAGCCGCAACTTATTGATCAACTAGCCAAAGCGTTTGGCACGCAGTGTATTGTGCTGGCCGTTGATGCCCGCAAAGTCAATAACAGCTGGATGGTGCATACGCACGGTGGCTCGCGCCCCACCGAACACAAGCTATTTTCCTGGGCACGGGAGGGTCAAAACCGTGGCGCAGGCGAGATTCTTTTTACCAGCATGGATCACGATGGCACTAAAAGTGGTTTTGCTATTGACCCATTGCAAAAATTAAATGAACTCTTGACCATTCCGGTGATTGCGTCCGGAGGTGCCGGAAATGCCATGCACTTTGCCGAGGCCTTTATTCTCGGCAAGTGTGATGCTGCCCTGGCCGCCAGTGTATTTCATTTTGGTGAAATCAAAATCCCGGAATTGAAAACGTATCTTAGAGCCGCAAATATTCCGATACGCTAATGGAGTCCGTTACCTTACCCCGAGACGACCAGCAAAGCCGGCTCTATCGATACGCCTTCGGGCTTGCGTTGTTCACTATTGTGTATAACGTGGCCGAAGGGTTGATTGCCACCTATCTCGGGTATGAGGATGAGAGCCTCGCCCTGTTTGGTTTTGGCGTGGACAGTTTCATTGAAGTGATCTCCGGTATCGGCATTGCGCATATGATTGTCCGCATCTGGCGCAAGCCGGACTCACCGCGTGATGATTTCGAGCGCACAGCCCTGCGAATCACGGGGTTTGCCTTTTATGGGCTAACAGGCGGGCTTACCGCGGGCGGGTTGTTTAACCTGTTTTCCGGTCACGAACCAGCCACCACGTTTTGGGGCGTTGTCATTTCGGCCATCTCGATAACGTTGATGTGGCTGATGATCATGGGAAAGACCTACGTGGGCCGCCAACTGGGTAGCCAGGCCATCCTGGCCGATGCCGAATGTTCCCGCGTATGTATTTATATGTCGGTTCTCCTGCTCCTTTCCAGCGGCATTTATGAATTAACCGGTTTTGCTTACGTGGATGCCTTGGGCACGCTGGGCCTGGCCTGGTTGTCGTTTCGCGAGGGTCGCGAATGCTTTCAAAAAGCAAAGTCAAACAACCTTTGTGCCTGCGGCCACGACTAACCATGAATATCTCCACTCTAAAATTTGATGCTCAAGGACTTCTCCCCTGCATCGCTCAGGACGCCCGGACCCGAAAGGTGCTCATGCTGGGTTTCATGAATGCGGAGGCTGTTGCCGTGACATTGGCTAAAAAACGTGTCACCTTTTTTAGCCGAAGTAAAGGGCGCCTGTGGACCAAGGGGGAAGCATCCGGGAATTTTCTGGATCTGGTTGAGTTAAAGAAAGATTGCGACTCCGACACCCTGCTGGCATTGGTAACACCTCATGGGCCCGCATGCCACACCGGGGCTGATACCTGCTTTGACGAGCGCAATCTGGCCGAGGGGCTTGGCTTTTTGGAAACCATCATCGCACATCGAAAAGTAAATCCGAAGTCGGGCTCTTATACCACCGAATTATTCGAAAAGGGTATCAACAAGATTGCACAAAAAGTTGGCGAGGAAGCAGTAGAGCTGGTAATTGAGTCCAAGGACAATAATGCTGAGTTGTTCCTCAATGAGGCGGCCGACCTGATGTACCACTACCTGGTGCTGCTGCAGGCGAAGGGTTATCAGTTGCAGGATGTTGCGGAAGTGTTGCGAGCGCGACATAAAGGGTAAAATTATTTTCCGCGGTCAGTCCACCGTTTGAGTCTTTTCCCATCTTTGTTCCATGACTGAAGATGTGACCCTCCTTAACGGCTTTCCGTTTATCCCCTACCGCATGCGGCCCGTTTCCCATGAGGAAATGTCGAGGCTGGCCGAGGAATTGCTGAAGACATTCAAGGCGAGACGCTCAGTGCGTGAGTTTTCAACTGAACTCGTTGATCGCGAGATCATTGTCAAGTGTTTAGAGGCCGCGTCCACGGCCCCTTCCGGAGCCAACAAGCAGCCTTATACATTTTGTTTAGTGAGCGACCCGCACATCAAAAGGCAGATTCGCGAGGCAGCCGAAAAAGAAGAATACGAGAGCTACACCAAACGCATGAGTGACGAGTGGCTGGATGACATACGCCCTTTACAAACCGATTGGCATAAACCCTTTCTGGAAACAGCCCCCTACCTGATCGTGGTTTTCAAAAAAGCATTTGACTTCGCGGGGGCAGCAAAAAAGAACAACTACTATGTTACTGAATCCGTGGGCCTCGCCTGCGGATTTTTATTGGCTGCGTTACATCAGGTTGGCTTGGCGGCCCTTACGCATACCCCTAGCCCGATGAATTTTCTAAGCTCCATTCTGCAACGCCCGGAAAATGAACGCCCGTTCTTACTTATTCCGGTTGGCTATGCCGCTGCGGATGCGTTGGTGCCGGATATCAAACGAAAGCCTCTGTCAGAGCTATTGGTTGAGTATGTAGAAAACTAAGTCATTGAATTCGTATGGCTGATAGATCCCGGTGGATTGTCCTCAGTCAAATCAAGGCAACTTTCAATCTCTTCAACTAAGACATTCTCCTCAGTTCTTGATATAAAATGAAACCACCCAAGCAAAATTGCCGATAACAAAATACTCCAGGCTATCTCCCGCCAACCTCCCGAGATTGTGCTTCCGATTATCAGAACGGTAGAGAATAAAATTGCCGAGACGTGCCATAAACTCAACCTAGTAGCATAAAGCCTGACTTTCAACTGATGCACGTCTTGTGTTTTAAGAAGCAATCTTATCGGCACCTTGAGGAAAAGCGGGTTTCTGGCCATCCAAAGAAAAAAAATCTGGCCTGAAATACGAAGTTCACTGGCAGAGCGGCCAGGATACACAAACAACAAATCATTCTTTTCTAAACGGTCTGTCATTTCGATCCAGGTGCCGCGAAAAACAAAATCACGATTGATAAAAATCTGATCGTAATAAGTCAAAAGTGGTCTCTTCATCTCCTTACCACCGGCTTTTCCTCTGCCGCGTTGGACGGATAAATCCGCAAATAGGTAAGCTTGGTGCGAATCGTGCGCTTACCTCGGGTCTCGGTGGCAATACCCTCAAATAAATCCTGGTCCGGGTTGGCGAACGTGAACACCCAATCGCTTTCGCGGGGCCGGTAATGCTTGTAGATAAAACCAAAATCATCGGACAATACGTTGAACTCGCCAGTAATGGGGTAATTCACGCTCGGCTTGCCGGTGAGCGATACTTCAATGAACTCGCGCTTGCTGTTGGTGTAATATTTCAAAATGGCCACTTTACCATAGTTCTCCTTTTTTCGTACCACCTTTTCGCGGTGCGGGTTGGCCAGAAAACCACCCTGCCGGGTGACTGTACACGAAACCAGGTAAATGCCTTCCACTGAATTCAACGGCCGCGCGTCCTTGCCCAAAAAAAGCCTCACCAAGCCTTCAAAATCAATTTCCTCAAAGTTCGATTTGGTCAAGGGCCTGTTCTTGAATTGGGCCTGGGCCGACAGGGCAAAAAAGGCCAGAACTAATACCGACAACGTTTTCATGACAATAAAGCTACTCTAAAATACGATATTCTCGTACACCCCGTTCCGGCAGACACGGCAGGTAATTCTGCCAGTTAGCGCATCCGGCTTGAACAGCGATTTGCCCAGTAACATGCGAACACATTCCTGAATTCCTTCGGTTATAGACGGATGCGGGTGGACGCACTCCGCCAGTTCGGCAATGCCTTTATCCATCGAAATTAAAAGAGCAACCGCCTGGATGGCGCTGGAGGCATGAAGCCCAATTACCTTCATCCCCAGTATCTTCATGTCAGCATCGTTCGTGACCAACAACTTGATGAAGCCCTGCGTATTGCGTTTAGCAACCGCCCGGGGTATGGTGCTGTAGTCAAGTGTTACGACTTTGTAGTCAAGGCCTTTTTCGCGCGCTTGTATTTCGTTTAGGCCCACCCCGGCTACCTCCGGGCTCAGGAACATGATCGTGCTGATGTTTTCATACACCAGCCTGCGCTCGGGCTTGCCAAAGATCTTCTCCACGGCATAACGGCCTTCCAACTCACCCACGTTCACCAGCGAGATATCGGCCGTGAGGTCGCCCACGGCATAGATATTCGGCACATTGGTTTGCGTGTCATTGTCTTCAATACCTCGCTTGGTGATGTTGATCCCCACGTCATCCTCCCACAGGTTTTCGATATTGGGCACGCGCCCAACCGAGACCAACGCCTTCTCTACATGGAAGACTTCGCGCGAGTGATCATTATACTTCAGCTCATACTCTACCCGACCGTTTTTTATCTCCATCCGGATCAACCGGGAATTGCGGTGAATCAACACCCCGTTGTTCTCCATGTTTCGCTCAATGATGCGCACCACGTCCTCATCCTCAAAGGGCAGAATGCGATCTCCCTTGTCAATCAGGTTTACCTTAGTCTTTGCAAAACCCGAAAATATGGTGGCATACTCGCAACCGATAACCCCTGCCCCCACAATCACCATGCTCTCGGGGAAATCCAACATATTTTCAATTCCCTCACTAGTCATCACCACCTTCTCGTCAATGGGTAATTCGGGAAGGTAACGGGGTCGGCTACCGGTGGCCAGAATCACGTAATCGGTTTCAACAATTTCTTTTTGCGCACCCGTGAGAATTTCAATCCGGTTGGGGGTAAGCAGTTTGGCCTGGCCGTACTTGAGATCCAGCAGTTGATCGTTGCGGCTGCGCTGCAACTGGTGGATGTGCTCCTCAAGCATCGCCTTGCGCTCATTTACGGCTCTGCGTACCTCGCCCTGCACATCGGCATAGGCAACCTGCGGGGCATGAATATTATACCGGTTCAGACTTTTGCGAAATGAAGCCGTCTCGCGAGACAACTCCCACCAGGTCTTGGACGACAGCGCTCCGTTGGTAATCCCGGCTCCGCCCAGCCGGTTGCGCTCAATCAGGAGTGTTTTCTTCTTAAAGTCCACGGCACGCATGGCCGCGGCATACCCAGCCGGGCCAGCTCCGATAATCACCAGATCGTACTTGTTCATAAGATTAAAGCCTGCGTGGGCAAGATAGCAAATGGAAGTTTGCGGCAAACTTAAATCCTTGCCGGCAGGTGGTTACCCGCCACCATGCATCGGATTCCCCCTCCCCCCACCTGCTCGATGGTTGGTATGTTCACCGTCAGCAAATCTGCATGTTTAGTCAGTTCATTAACCTGACCCGGCACCAAAGATTGCAGGGCCGTCTCCGACATCAGGAAATACCTGTCGCCCTTACGGCTGGTGATCTCCAGTACGTTTCCGGCAAAGGCTGCCATCTGCTCGAAACTGATGGAAACCAGCCGATGACGGGCGCCCAGGGTACTGATTACCTGTTCCTGGTCGTGCTCGGGAATGGCGTCCAGACAAACAACCGCAACACGCTCACCGATCCACATCACCACGTTGGTATGATATATGGGTTGACGGTGTGCATCCATTGCGGAAAAAAGGCAAGAGGTAAAGTTCAAGTGCCGGCACCACACCTCAACCAGATCTGGTGAGGTGCGCGGTGAGCGGTTGGCATAGGCAACCTGATTAACATGGTCGAGTACCAGACTGCCCGTACCTTCTAAAAATGAGCCTTGCTGTTCATACCCTGAAAAATCCACCACGCGCGACACCTGGTAGTTGGCTTCCAGCCAGGCGACCAGATCACTCCTCCGTTCCACTCTTCGGTTGGCTGCGAGCATCGGGTACAATACAACCTCGCCCGAGGCGTGAGTGGAAAACCAATTATTGAGGAACAAGGCATCCGGAGTGCCCACGGTATCTTCAAACACGTGCACAGCAACATCATGCTGGTCAAGCTTCTCGATCACGCGGTCGAATTCCGACAGCGCGCGGGCACGAGCATCAGGATCGGCAGTCTTTTGAAACGAATTGCTCGCTACCGTTTGCGCGTTAAAGGCAAATCCGCCCGGGCGGATCATCAACAACTGGTGGGGCATTTGTCGGTTAAGCATTGGGATCAAAACACGTACCTTTAAAGGCAAAGATTACGAAATGGATTGGATTCTGGACATGGACCGCGAGCTGTTTCTGTTCCTCAACGGTCTGCACACCGAGTGGCTCGATCCGCTTATGATGCTATTCCCGCAAACACAGTTTTGGGTGCCGCTATATCTGTTTCTGATTTACCTGATCTTCAAAAACTTTGGAAACGAAGGATGGTTTGTACTGGCCGGAGTGGTGGTGACCATTCTGTTGGCTGACCAAATTACCTCATCGCTGATGAAGCCATTCTTTGCCCGGCTGAGACCATCGCACGAGCCATCGCTAACCGGGCTGGTTCATATGGTTGACGGCTATGCCGGTGGCCGGTATGGCTTTGCCTCAAGTCATGCCGCCAATACCTTTGGCACCGCCTGGTTTATTTGGAAACTGTTCCGAGGCCGTTATCGCTGGATAGGGCTGATGTTTGTCTGGTGCACCCTAATGACCTACACGCGGGTATACCTGGGTGTGCACTACCCCGGAGATGTGATAGTGGGCGCGCTGGTGGGTATTGGTTCCGGGGCAATCGGCTGGCAACTCTACCAGGCGCTACGGAAAAAATTCAAGGCTCAAGATCTAAAGGTCGACAACTCTGACCCTACATCCTGAGCCCTGAACGATTAAATCGATAACTATCTATCGCTTCTTACCAAAAAATTTCGTGTATAATTATGCAAGATCTCAGGATCAGGACTGCTGAATGGGATCGCCTCCACGTTTTTGCTGAATGGGATCGCCCGCCTTACGCTGTTGAATCGGATCGCCTGCTGCGCGTTGCTGAATTGGATCTCCGGCAAAGCTTTGTTGGATAGGGTCGCCCGCCAGGCTCTGCTGAATCGGATCGCCTGCAAAGCTTTGTTGAATCGGGTCACCAGCCAGGCTGGCCAAAACATCTTTCATTTCGAAGGAATGGTCAGCCGGGTCGTTGGTTTTTTGAATCAACTGTCGCATAACGGTGGGAATCAGACCGGATACTGCGTTGGTGGCTGCATTTGCTGATACACCAAACTTTACCGAGAATGCGTTGGTCACGGAAGAGATCATCTCATTGATCACCGCGTTTTCGTTCGATGGATTTGAACCTGAGCGTTGAAAGATCTCCAC
>ERZ1066128.771-NODE-771-length-11061-cov-9.204797_pt1 | contig 11061 bp, 7 predicted proteins | sample MGYA00382775_ERZ1066128 | MGnify/ENA primary metagenome ERZ1066128 (study PRJEB33369, sample SAMEA5778358) | biofilm metagenome | biome: Industrial cooling water; feature: Water cooling tower basin; material: Biofilm | place: United Arab Emirates | collected...
CAACATGTATACCTTCGCGCGTCTTGCCGGCGTTGTGTGTGGCGGCCTGGCGGTCTGCCCGGCCCTGGGACAGATCACGCTGCTGAGCGATCAGCGGGCGGTGGTCGTCGAGGCGGCGGGTCAGGTTCAATTCGCTTTCCCGGCCCCGGCGTTCGCCGCGTTCGATCGCGATCTCACCCGGCAGGTGCCCAGCGGCGGCGGCACCGGGATCGCCCGCGCTCAACAGGCGTCGAGCGTCTCGGCGTCGCTCATGACCGCCGGCGGCGTGGTGCGGGTGGAGAGCGTCGCCGGCCCGGCCAGCTGCATCCTGTCGCAGGCTACGTCGGACTTCCGCGTGATCTTCAGCGTGCCGACGATCGTCCGCTGCCAGGCGACGGGCAGCGTCACGAACGCCCAGTTCCGGCTCGGCAACGATCTGGACGGGACGGTGGCGCTGGTGGAGTCATTCGACACCACGACTCTTCCGATCGCGACCTTCAACGTGCTGCGTCCCGGCCGGACGTACACGCTGCTGGCGCAGGCGAGCGATCTTGCCAACGCGTGCGCCGGAGCGAGCATCGTGCTGGACGGATCGTTCTCGCTCTCGGTCGCCTTTGCGACCATCACGCCCTGCCCCGGCGACCTGAACTTCGACGGGTTTGTGGACGACACCGATTTCTCGCTCTTTGCGGTCGCGTACAACGAACTGCTGTGCGCTCCGCCGCCCGCGCTCTGCGACGCGGACCTCAACGGCGACAGCGTCGTGGACGACGTGGATTTCACGATCTTCGCGGCGGGCTACAACGACCTGATCTGTCCGGAGTGAAGGGCGTTCAGGGGGGCGGCTCGCCGCCGGGGAGGGGCACCGCGGCCTCCAGCACCGATTCCCACGTGCGGAGAGCGGTGGGGGGGGCGATACCGAGACGCTCACGGATGCGGTGCGCCCAGAAGAGCTGGGCGTTGGCGACGGAGTGAAACTCGACGAAGCGTTCCGCGGCGGGCGCGGGGGTGAAGGACGCGCTGCGGTCGAGGGTCTCGCGCAGGGCGCGGGCCAGCGCGTCGGTGTCGCGGACCTCGCACGCGGTGCCGAGCGCGAATCGCGCGCAGGTCTCGCCGAGAAAGCCGCGGTCGGACGTGATCACCGGTCGCTTCTGTGCCGCGGCACGGATGAGGATGCTCGCCGAGCCGAGGTGGCGGCGGTAGGTGACCGCGACAAGGTCGGCCGCGGCGATCGCGAGCGCAAGCTGCTCGTCGCTCACATAACCGTCCACGACGATGATGCGTCCGCTGTCCACGAGCGGCTTGGCCTCACCGGCGAGGATGTCGTTGATCTCGGGCATGAAGGTGCCCATGAGCAGCAGGCGATCGGAATCCGCCAGGCCGGCCTTCATGAAGGCGTGAATGAGCAGGTCGATCCCCTTGCGCTCGTCCATGCGCCCGACGCAGGCGATCAGCCGCCCGGACTCGTCGAGTGCGAGCCGGCGCCGGGCCTGCGCACGCGGGACATCCGGCAGCGCCTCGACGGGATCGGGCGCGAGCACGGTGCGGCGGGCGATGCCGGGTGTCAGCGCCTTGATCGATCGGACGACGAGCGGATCGATGAAGTGGAACGTGCGGATGCCGCTGGCGCCAAAGGTCAGGGCCCAGGCGCGGCGCCGGGCCCAGCGCCGGAAGGTCCCGCGGCGGAGGTACGCCCACGAGGCGCTCATGAGCATTGCCTCGGCCTCGATCGGTGACGGGAGCGCGGGGAGCAGCGCGGTGCGGCGGACGCCGATCATCTCGACGACGCCGTCGCCCGACGGGATGATGATGTGATCGGGCTTCAGCTCGCGGCAGGCGCGGGCGAAGCTCGCGGCGGTGTTCCAGGCAAAGGCGTACTTGCCGGACGGATCCTCTTCCGGGTAGGCGTCGGCGAGCCGGAAGGAATCCTTGAGCGGTTCGAGCTGATGATGCCAGGTCTCGTGGCTCTGCGGGTTGGGCGTGGTCGCGAGCGTGAGCGAGATGGGCAGCCCCTGCATCGCGTTGACGATCCGCCTCACGTACGTGTAGCGGTGGCCGCGGGGACAGGGTTCGAAGATGACGACGTGCATGAACGGGGCGTGTGGCGGTGGCGAGCGACGGGACGGGAGCCGCCCGCTCAGCGGCGGCGCTGCGTGTAGGCGTATCGGATCGCGGCCTCCATGCCGTCCACCATCTTCTGGACGCTGTAGTCTTCCGTCGCGGTCTTGAGGGCCTGCTTCTTCATCGCGTCGAGGCGCTCGCGGTCGGAGAGAATAAGGCGGATGACCTCGGTGAGGTCGTCGACGTCGCCGTCGCGATAGAACATGCCGTTCATCCACGGCTTGAGACACTCGACCTCCGGCGCCCAGGAGACCTGATCGTCGGTGGTGACGACGGGCAGCCCGTAGCCCATGGCGTGCAGCAGGCTGAGGCCGATGTTGCGTGGATAGGCGAACAGATCGCTGGCGAGGAACCACGGAGCGAGCTGCGATTCCTCGTAGATCGCGCCGGTGAAGGTGACGCGGTCGGCGATGCCGAGCCGGGCGGCCTGCTGCTCAAGCTCGGCGCGGACGGGGCCGTCGCCCACGATGACGGCGCGGACGCCCGGGAAGTCGCGGGCCAACTGCGGGATGCACGCGAGCAGCAGATCGGTGCGGTTCTCGTGGATGAGGCGGGAGACGAAGAAGAGCGTCGGTCCCTGGTCGAGCCCGTGCTCACGCTTGAACGCGGCGAGGCGCTCCGGCTCGGCGAGCCACTGGGCCCGCAGCCGGACCGCCTCGGACTGATCGAGCGAATTGGGTGCGACGAAGGCTCGATGCTCCGCGTTGTGACGCCGGACAAAGTCGTTGCGGGCTCGGCTGCCGTAGAAGAGCACGGCGGTCGCCAGATTGCCGACCCAGTCGCGGAAGCCGCGCTTGGCGCGGTTCTCCTGCTTCGAGTAGCCGTGGCCCCAGACGACGGTGGGCATGCCGCGCTTGGCGGCGATGCGCAGGGACGCGATGAGGCTGACGTACCGGGTGTTCCATCCCGCGACCATGACATCAAAGTGGTCGGAGTTGGCGATCTCGAGCTGCTTCTCGCGCCACATCAGCCGCGGCGACTTCAGCAGGACCCGCGAGGTGATCGGCTCGGCGTCGAAGCCGACCGGCGTCACGTTCTTCACCGGCTCGTCGGACGAATAGAACAGCTTGAACTTGATGCCGGGACGGCGGGCGAGCTCCTGAAACACCGGGAGGCGGTACTTGGGCATCGCGGGCTGGAAGACCGCGAGGCGGATCGTCTCCGCCGGCGCGGCGTGGGCCACGCCGCCGGCGGCGACTTCTCGGGCGTCGGAGTTGGTAGCCGTGGTACTCACGTGCTGGGTCTGATCGGCTGGCGGCCGACGCTGATGTAGTGGAATCCGAGCCGACGCAGGTCGCCGGTTCGATACAGGTTGCGCCCATCGAAGATCACGGGCGATTTCAGCAGTTTGCGGAGCTCGTCAAAGTCCGGACTCTTGAAGTCGTCCCAGTCGGTGCAGACGACCAGCGCGTCGGCGCCCTTGGCCGCCTCGTACATGTCCGCGGTGATCGTCAGCATGGGCTGCGTGCCCAGCTCGGCCCGCGCGGTCTCGGCCGCCACCGGGTCGAACGCGCGGCAGGCGGCCCCGAAGCCGAGCGCCCGGCGGATCAGCGTCAACGCCGGAGCCTCTCGAACGTCGTCGGTGCGGGGTTTGAAGGCCAAGCCCCAGAAGGCGATGGTCTTGCCCGCGAGCCCGCCGCTGGATTTGAAGTGGGCCTGGATCTTGTCAAAGAAGCGTTCGCGCTGGCGCTGATTGGTTTCGTGCACCGCGCGGGAGAGCCCGATGGGCACGCCGGCCTTCTCGCCCATCATGATGCAGGCGAGCGTGTCCTTGGGGAAGCAGGATCCGCCGTAGCCCAGGCCGGGGTAGAGGAACTGGGTGCCGATGCGTTTGTCGGCGCACATGCCCTCGCGGACCTTGGCGATGTCGGCGCCGTAGGCCTCGCAGAGGTTGGCCATCTCGTTGATGAAGGAGATCTTGGTGGCGAGGAAGTTGTTGCTGGCGTACTTCACCATCTCGCTGGAGAGGATGTCCATGAGATAGATGGGGTGGCCGTTGCGGACGAAGGGGTCGTAGAGGCGGCGGAACTGCTCGCCGGTGGCTTCGTCTTCCACGCCGACGACGACGCGGTCGGGCTTGTTGAAGTCGTTGACGGCGTCGCCTTCTTTGAGGAACTCGGGGTTGTTCGCGACGTGGAACGTCGCCTTCGACCCCGCGGCCGCCAGCGCGCTCTTGATCCGATCGCGCACCGCGAGCGTGGTGCCGACCGGGACGGTGGACTTCACAACGACGGTGAGGCCATTCCCCACTCCGTCTCTTTGTCTCTTCGTCTCTTCGTCTCTCAGGATCGCCTTCGCGATGTCGTCGGCGGCGCCGAGGACGTACTTGAGATCGGTGTGGCCGCGGTCGTCGCTGGGGGTGCCGACGCAGATGAAGACCATGTCGGCGTCGGCGTAGGCCGCGGCGGCGTCGGTGGTGAAGGTGAGGCGTCCGGCCTTGATGTTGCGTTCGAGGAGCTCTTCGAGGCCGGGCTCGTAGATGGGGCACTTGCCGGCCTTGAGCGCGGCGATCTTCTTCTCGTCGATGTCGAGACAGGTGACGTGGTTGCCGGTGTTGGCAAAGCAGACCCCGGTGACGAGGCCGACGTACCCGGTTCCGACCATGGTCAGACGCATCCAGATCCTCCGAGGGAAGCGGCGAAGGAGGAGGATACGCCGTCGCCGTCGAGGTTTGTTCGGGTGGGGAGAACCGGCATTACCCACCAACTCGTGAGAGAGGCTTAAGGATGCTCGATTCGAAGGTGGTACCATCGATCGGAATGCACTAGCGGGTGGGCGGTTCGAGTTCGAGGGTAAACCCGGTCGATACGAGAATCGGAATGCTGGACTTTATCGAGATCAACAACTTCCGATCATGCGAGAACGTCCATCTACGCCTGGACGAACCTGTGGTTGCCTTGCTCGGAAAGAACGGCGCGGGAAAGACGAACTTGCTCCACGCCATCCAGCTTGTGGCGGACCTGTGCACGGGCGAGGCAGAATCCGCGTTCAGCCTCCATCCGCGAGATCAGTCGAAGCCGACCGGTTTCCGCCTCAAGTTCACCCTTGCGGGCGGTGCTTTTGAGTATCAGACGCGTCGGTCGTCCATTCCGGCGAAGACGGAGGTATTCGAAGAATCACTCGACAAGAACGGCTCCAGACTCTTCACCCGCGAAGGCGAGGTTACCCGCTCCGCTATTGATGGATTTCCGTCGGAGGCACGATTTGGAACGCGAGCCGCGACGATGCCGACGCTCCTTCAGATTCTTCCTACTGACCATCCATTCGTATCGACATTGAAACCAGTCGTAGAGTACCTGCGATCCGTTCGGTACTACTCGCTTCTGCAGGGCTTTCAAGAGCACGCCAGCGGCCCGTCGCGTTTGGTCGCAGGCGATCAGTGGGCTGACTTGTCCCCAGTGATTGAGGTGTCCCGGTATGAGGCGTGGAAAGCCGAACTCGCACACGGCCGCGCCCGGCGATCGGTTCAGCTTCGTTTACTGCATCTTTTTCTGACTGATCGGCCCTCCTTTGACGAGTTGAAGACCCTTCTCGGCGACGATGGATTGGGTTTGCTTGCCGACATTCGAATTGAGGATGTTCGCCTGCGAGGTCGCAGTGTTGCTCCCAGAGCGGACAAAGTCGAGGAAGCTTTCGAAACGGCGTACGCGCTTTCGTTCGTGCCCGGAACTGGACTGGCTGGTGCGGGTCGGTCTTTTCGCTACAGCGGCCTGTCCGCTGGCACATGGCGCATCCTGCAACTGTTGACCTATCTCGTATTCGACAAGAACTCGTGCATGCTCTTAGAGCAACCAGAGGACTCAATTCACCCCGGGTTGCTCGCCAAAGCCATTGACATTCTTCGGACGTATTCGGCGCGGACTCAGCTCATCTGCACAACACACTCCCCTCGGGTCATGAATTTGGTCGGTCCGGCGGGAATTCGGCTGGTAACAGCAGTATCTGGAAGCACTCGCGTTGCCTCGTTGTCGGACACCGATCTGATCGCGGCGAAGGGGTATCTGCAAGACGAAGGCACCCTTGCAGAGTTTCTTGACACTCTCTAGATTCACTGCAAATGTTCGCAATCCTTGCTGAAGACGATTCGGATGCTGAAGCAATCGCCCACATCGTGAGGCGACACTTCAACGATGACCGGCTCGCCGTCAAGAAGAAGGGGTATGACGGATGTGGCGGTCTCTGTGCGAAGGGTGCGAGAGACATCAAGGTGTGGCGGGCGCAGGGCATCTCGCGGTTCGTTGTCTGTCACGACGCCGACGCGAATCCACCCGCAGAGATTCGCGAGAAAGTGCTCCGGACTGTCGTGCGACCTGCCAGTGCCGTACAAAACTGCTGCGTAACGATTCCGGTTCAGGAAATCGAATCATGGCTGATCGCCGATGAGAAAGCCATCACCGAGATCATTCCGAGTTTTCGCTTCAAGGGCCATGGCCAGCCCGAGTCAATACCAAGTCCAAAGGAATGGCTTCGCAAGCAGTCTGAGGCAGAGAACGGCAAGCCGTTGTACTCACCGAAGACGTTCAACGCCGCCGTTGCCAAGAAACTCCGATTCGATGTGGTCGCACGAAAATGCCCGTCTTTTGCTGCGTTCTTGGCTTGTCTGGGGGATGCGCCTCGCCCTTAGGGGGTTGATTAGCGGAGCGGGAGTGGGGAGTTTGGGCGGTCCTGTCCGCATAAACTCTCGACCCTATGTCAACCACCTCCACCGCGTCCCAAGTCGATTGGTCCAAGGCCCGCGTCATTGTCACCGGCGGCGCCGGGTTTCTGGGCAAGGCCGTGCAGGCCTGCCTGGCGCGGCGCGGCGTGAAGCAGGACAACATCTTCATTCCGCGGCGGAAGGACTTTGACCTCACGACCCACGAGGCCGCGGTGCGTCTGTACCGGACCGCGTTCCCGGGTCACAAGGTTGACGTGGTGATTCATCTCGCGGCCGAGGTCGGCGGCATCGGCGCCAATCAGAAGAACCCCGGGCGATACTTCTTTGCCAACATGGCGATGGCGCTGCACCTGATCGAAGAGGCGCGGCTCGACGGGCTGACCGAGCGGGGCGGGAAGTTCATCCAGACCGGAACCATCTGCGCGTACCCCAAGTTCGCGCCGATCCCGTTCAAGGAAGACGATCTGTGGAACGGCTATCCGGAAGAAACCAACGCGCCGTACGGCGTGGCCAAGAAGGCCGCGTGGCAGATGCTCGACGCGTACAAGCTGCAGTACGGCTTCCGCAGCGCGTACGTGCTGCCGGTCAATCTGTACGGTCCGCACGACAACTTTGATCTGCACAGCAGCCACGTGATCCCGGCGCTGATCCGCAAGTGCATCGAGGCGCAGCAGCGGGGCGACAAGGAGATCGTCTGCTGGGGCACCGGCAGCGCGAGCCGCGAGTTCCTGTACGTGGACGACGCCGCCGAGGGCATCTGCCGTGCGGCGGACGTGATGGTCGATCCCGACCCGATCAACCTCGGCGCGTCGTTCGAGATCAAGATCAAAGACCTCGTCGAACTGATCGTGAAGCTGACCGGCTTCAAGGGCGGCATCACCTGGGACACCACCAAGCCCGACGGCCAGCCCCGCCGCAAGCTCTCGGTCGAGAAGGCCGAGAAGCTGCTCGGCTGGAAGAGCCAGGTCAGCTTCGAGGAAGGCCTGAAGCGGACGATCGAGTGGTACCGGGCGAATCCGAGCAATTAAATCATCAATAACATACACGGCTGATATGTTGTTTCCGAGACAACATGTCGATATCGTATGGCGTGATGCTAAAGGGTCGTCATCGCGCTTGGGAGCCGTCTGGGTCCGATTACGAGCAGGTGTTCTCGGAGCAGAACCCCTGGCACGCGACGGGGGTGGTTCCGGAGGAGCTGGCTCGGCCGGTCGAGCGGCCTCTTGCGCAACGCCTTTGGGAACGGCTGCTGAACTCCAAGCTGCGCCGGTACCAGATCGTCGTCGGACCGAGGCGTGTCGGAAAGTCCACTTCCATGTATCAGACGGTGCGACGGCTGCTCGCCGCGGGCGTTGATCCGAACCGGCTTTGGTGGTTGCGGCTCGATCACCCGTTGCTCATGCGGGTTCCGCTCAATGTGCTCGTGGAGTTTGCGCTCACCCGATCGGGCGCGGCGGCCGAGAAGCCGGTGTTCTTGTTTCTGGACGAGTTGACCTACGCGGACGCCTGGGACAAATGGCTGAAGACCTTCTACGACGATCGCTGGCCGGTCCAGCTCGTCGGAACGTCAAGCTCGACACCAGAGTTGCGGCAACGTCGGCCCGAGAGCGGCGTCGGCCGATGGGACGAGCAGTATCTCACTCCGTATCTCTTTGACGAGTACCTCTCCCTGGTGGATGCTGCGCCGAGCGGTGCGATCGGAGAGCATCTTCGAGCCACGATCGATGCCTCTGTTGCTTCGAGATTCCATCCGGTGGGACTCGAGTCCCGGCGCACGCGATTCACGTTGACCGGCGGGTTTCCGGAGCTGCTGATTCAGCCGGCGTCACCGCTGGACGATCAGAGCGCGCTGCTGCAGTCTCAGCGAGTGCTTCGGAGCGATGCGGTCGAGCGTGCGGTCTACAAAGACATTCCCCAGGCAGTCGCTGTGCAGAATCCGGCACTTCTCGAGCGGATGCTCTATGTGCTGGCCGGCCAAGTCGGAGGGATCCTGTCGCCGCAGTCCTTGTGCGGGGTGCTGTCGGGAATGACACAGCCGACATTTGATCGCTATCTTCGGTATCTGGAGCAGGCGTTTCTTGTCTTTACGACTCAGAACTACGCTTCGTCCGAGGAATCCAAACAGCGCCGCGGCCGCAAGCTTTACTTCACCGACGGCGCCGTGCGCAACGCCGCCCTGCAGCGCGGCGTGGCGCCACTCGGGGATCCCGCAGAAATGGGATTGCTCCGCGAGAATCTTGCCGCAGCGCACCTGCATGCCCTGTGCCAGCATACCCAGGTGCGGCTGTACCACTGGCGCGACGGCGATCAGTTTGAAGTGGACCTGATCTACGACCATCCAACAGATCCGGTGGCGTTCGAGATCGCATCCGGGAGTGGACACAGCACCCGCGGACTTCAGGAACTCCAGCGAAGATTCCCCAGGTTCCGAGGTGGCTGCTACCTGGTCTCCAACACTCCGCACATCGTCTCGGCAACCGATCAGGGGACCATCGGCACACTTCCAATCGATGCTTTCCTGCTCCTCGTCGGACAACAAGCGGGCGTGGCGCTCTCGCAACGCCTAAGCAACGGGTAGTCGAACCCCGGCTCGATCAGATCGCCGCGTGCAGTCCCTGGCGCAGTTGCAGCGGGTTGGCCTCGAGGCTTCCGTTCAGCACGCCGTAGGCGACGCCGCTGACGACGTGGTTGATGTGCTTGAGCTGGCTGAGCAGTTCGAGGTGGAGCTCGGTGGTCTCGAGGGTCTGCTGTCCGCCGCGTTGCAGGCGGTCGTAGTGCGTCTCGCGGAGGCGGATCTCCTCGTCGCGCATGCGGGTCTTGTGCTCAAGCAGTTTGCGGGCCATGTCCTGTGAGTTGGACATGAAGACGGCGCTGGCGAGTTCGAGGGTGGCCTGGGTGCCGCGGAAGTAGGACTTGATCTCTTCCCAGCCGGCCTCGCTGAAGCGAACGCCCTTGCGGGTCTTCTTGACGGCGGTGCCGACGATGTTGCGGTCGATGACGTCGCCGATGGTCTCGAGGTCGGTGAGGAAGCGGAGCTGCTTGTCGCGGTCCTTGTCGAGCTCGCTCGGCAGGTCGGGCGCGATCTGCTGGGTGAGGAAGCGCTTGATCTGGCGGTCGAGGCGATCGACCTGATCGTCGCGCTGGCGGATCTGGCGGACGATCGTCTCGTCGCCGGTCTTGAGCGCGTCCCACGCGTCCTGCAGCATGTCCACGATCTCGCGGCAGACGATGCCGATCTCACGCTTGCTCTGCGTGAGGGCGACGGCCGGATCGTCCGGCCAGCGGGTCATCTTGAGCGCCGTCGTCCCGGGCGCGCGCGAGCCGTTGCCCGTGAGTGCCGTGACGAACAGCGCGATCGGTTTGAGCAGCGGCAGGAGCGCGAACGCGCACACCAGGTTGAACACCGTGTGTGCGGTCGCGATCCGCCCGGCGAGGCCGAAGGGGATCTGGCGCATCCAATCCACCGGCAGGGGCAGGGTGTAGATCACCGCGCCGGCGACGATCAGGCGGCAGATCAGCACGCCCAGGCCCAGGCGGCGCGACTCGACCTGCGTCCAGCCGGCGATGGTGAGCGTGGCGGCCAGGCCGCAGTTGGCGCCGACGATGAACGGCAGGGCGACCGAATCGGTCATCAGGCGTTCGTCGGTGAGTCCCAGGGCGACCAGCACGGCGATCGTCGCGGTGCTCGACTGGGCGGCGACGGTCAGTGCCGCGGCGAGCACGGCGAGCAGCAGCGGGTTGCTCGCGGCCATCTCGAGGAGCTGGGGGAGTTCCTTCGACGCCGCCAGCACCTTGGTGGAGTCGGAGATCACACCCACGCCCAGGAAGAGGAACGCGATCGCGAGGACGATCTGCCCGACCGCCCGCCACGACTCGCGGCTGGTGCCCTGGAAGAGCAGCACGCCGAAGAGGGCGAGGATCGGGGCGTATTGGAAGACGTTGATCGCGATGAGGTGGACGGTGAGGGTGATGCCGATGAACGCGCCGAGGATGAGCGCCATGGCGCGGTGCAGCGCGAGCCGCTCGTCCTTGACGAGCGAGACGGTGAGCAGGCTGAGAGACGTGCTGCTGGGGACGACGATGCCCAGCCCGGCGCCGGCGAGCGTGGCGCGGAACGAACCGCCCGCGACGCGGCCCAGCCAGACGTCGAGGCGATCGCCGATCAGTCGGTCCAACCCCTTGCGGAGGAACCGAATGGCGAAGAGCAGCAGCGCGATGCCGCCGGCGGCTTGCAGAAATCCGATCATCCATCCAGCTCCATCAGCCTCGGATTCCGTCCCGAGGGCCGCGCGACTCGGCATTGA
>ERZ1066128.777-NODE-777-length-10990-cov-10.787563_pt1 | contig 10990 bp, 14 predicted proteins | sample MGYA00382775_ERZ1066128 | MGnify/ENA primary metagenome ERZ1066128 (study PRJEB33369, sample SAMEA5778358) | biofilm metagenome | biome: Industrial cooling water; feature: Water cooling tower basin; material: Biofilm | place: United Arab Emirates | collected...
GGGGGGGGGGGGGGGGGGGGGGGGGGGGGGGGGTCGGATCTCTGGGCCGCCGGCCAGGGACCGATGTTTGCACCGAGATTTTTTCGGGCGCAGGTTTTGGGGGGGAGGGGGGTCCCGAGACGTTACCAGGGCTCGCGGGCGGATGCAAGTCGGCCGGAAGCCCCGAAAAACAGGCCCTTTGGCACGCGGGACTTCGCAAATGCGGCGTCTAGGGTCGCGAAATGGGTCTACGAGGTCCCCAGCCGAAACCAACGGCGCTCAAGGTCGCCGCGGGGAACCCGGGCCGGCGTCAGCTCAACGAACACGAGCCGATCCCGCCAGCGGGCGAGGTGTCTCCACCGCCCTGGTTGCGGGATCAGGCCTTGCAGATCTGGAACCACCTCGCGCCCGTGCTTGTCCAGATGCGGACGCTGACGACAGCGGACGTGCTCCCGTTCGGGCGCTACTGCCAGCTCTTCGCGCGATACCTCGAGCTCGATTCGTTTCTCATGTCGCGAGGGCCGAGTGGCACGACTTTCACGAGCAAGGGCTCGGACAACAAAGTGAAGTACGTACACGAACTCCCGCAAGCCGCGGAGTATCGCCGGCTCATCGAGCAGCTCATCAGGCACGAGGATCGATTCGGTATGTCGCCGGCGGCGCGGACCAGGCTCCACGTGCAGCTCGTCAGCGCCGCCCCGCCTGCGCTCACGGCTCAGCAGCTTGCGGACCAGCAGAAGCGGGACTTCTTCGCGACCGGCGGCCCCATCCCACCGCAGGTGTTGAGGACTGAACATGAAGAAAAACCGTCAGCGTCGAAAGCCGCGAAAGCCCGCCGGGAAGACCGGCGCGACGGACCGAAGAGCGGTGACCAGTCGGAAGGCAGCGCCTCAGGCGGCGCCGCTGGATGACCCCGGGCTGCAGGGTTCAAAGCATCAGCTGCGCGAGGACCGCAAGCTCGAGAAGCAGGGCTATCGCTTCGTTCCTGAGCTTGCCGACCGCGTGCAGGCGTTCTTCGAGCGCTACCTCACCCACTCGGCCGGCGAGTTCTCGGGACGCGCGTTCCGCCTCGAGCAGTGGCAGTTGAGGATCCTGCGACGGCTGTTCGGCTGGGTGCGGCCCAACGGCACGCGCCGGTACCGCCGACTGCTGCTGTGGATTCCCCGCAAGAACGGCAAGAGCACGCTGGCGTCGGGCATCGCTCTGTACCTGCTCACCGCTGACGGCGAGGCCGGCGCCCAGATCTACGCCGCGGCGACCAACCGTGAGCAGGCCGAGATCGTCTTCGACGCCGCCAAGAACATGGCGACGGCGTCGCCGGACATCAGCAGCATCGTCGAGGTGTACAAGAAATCGCTGTTCTACGAGGCGCGACTCAGCCGCCTGCAAGCGATCTCGTCCAAAGCCGGGACCAAGCACGGGCTCAATCCGCACGGCATCATCGCCGACGAGATCCACGCGTGGCCCAGCCGCGAGCTCTACGACGTGCTGACCACGGCGTCCGGTGCCCGGCGCCAGCCCCTCGAGGTGGTGATCAGCACGGCCGGATCGAACCTCGGAAGCTTCGGGTACGAGCTCTTCGACACCGCGAGAAAGCTGCAAGACGGCGTGCTCGAGGATCCCTGGACGCTGGCCGTGGTCTACGCCGCGGACCCGGACGACGACTACTCCGATCCGGCGGTCTGGCGAAAGGCTAATCCGAATCTGGGCGTCAGCATCTCCGAGGAGTACCTCCGCGAGAAGCTCGAGCAGTGCAAGCAGACGCCCAGCCAGCTCGCGGCCTTCAAGCAGCTACACCTCAACCTCTGGACGCAGGACGTGAAGGCCTGGCTCCAGGTGGAGGTCTGGAAGTCGCTGGAGCGCAAGCTCCCGTGGGAGAAGTTCAAGGGCCGGCGCTGCTGGGCTGGCCTGGACCTGTCATCGACGAAGGACCTGACGGCGTTCTACATGGTCTTCTCGAACGCCGACGGCACTTTCGATCTTGTCGGGAGATTCTGGTGCCCGCGGGAACAGGCCGAGGCGAGGGCGAAACAGGACCGCGTGCAGTACCCGCTCTGGATTCAGCAGAAGCATCTCATTGCGACTCCGGGCAACGTGGTCGATTACGACTGGGTCGAGAAAGAGATTGCCGACGTCGCCAAGCACCTGGACCTGCAGGAGGTGGCGTACGACCCATGGGGCGCGAGCGGACTGGCTCAGCGGCTGCAAGACCAGCACGGGATCACGATGGTCGAGTTCCGCCAGGGATTTAAGTCGATGAGCGAGCCGAGCAAGGACCTAGAGCGGTTGCTGCTTCAACGCAAGCTCCGCCAGGACGGCAACCCTGTGATGACGTGGATGGTCTCGAATGTCGTCGTCGAGAAGGACCCCGCCGAGAACATCAAGCCCTCCAAGAAGCACAGCCGGGAGCGCATCGACGGCGTCGTGGCGCTTGTCATGGGGCTGGCACGGGCTAGGCTCGGCCAGGACGGCGGAAGCGTGTACGACGACCGGGGCGTAATTGTGATCTGAGCGATGCGGAACCTCTTCGCTGACTTGCTGTTTCTGGCGGGACTGGCAGCCGCGATCTACGGCGTCTGGCTCATGCACGCGCCGGTCGCAATCACGGTTGCCGGCACCGCCTCGATGTGGATCGCTTGGAAGGTGGTGCCGGTTCGTTCCGAGCGCAGGAAGGGAGGCTGATGGACGGCCTGGTCAGCATCCTCAAGCGATCGCGCAAGACCGAGTCTGACCTCGTGAGCAATGAGGCCGGCTGGTGGGCGCGACTGCTCGGACCCGAGGACTCCGCCGGCGTCGACGTGAATGCGGCCACGGCGAAGACATCATCGGCCTACTGGGCATGCTCGACCGCGATCAGCGCCGACATTGCGAAGCTGCCGATTCACCTCTACCGGCGTCGTCCCGACGACGGTCGGGAGGTCGCCGACAAGCACCCGGCCTATCGGCTGCTCCGGGTCCGCCCCAATCCGGAGATGACGGCTTTCTCATTCCGGGAGAAGCTCGAGGACTGGGCGCTCAACTGGGGCAACGGGTGCGCCGAGATCGAGCGGTCCAACGGCGGTGATCCGATCGCTCTCTGGCCGCTGAAGCCGTGGCGGCTTCGGCTGCGGCGTGATCAAAAAAACGACCGTTTGTACTACGAGTACACCAACCCGAGCGGCGGCACAAGGGATCTCGACCCATCCGACGTGTTCCATGTTCGCGGGCCCACCCACGACGGCATCGTCGGGCTCAACATCGTGGCGCTGGCCCAGATCAGCCTGGGCGTCGCCATGGCCGGCGATCGCTTCGCCGCGAGCTTCTACGCCAATCGCGCCCAGCCGTCGGCGATCGTTGAGCATCCGGGGAAGTTCAAAGACAAGACGGTCGCCGAACGTTTTCGCGAAACCTTCGAGAGGTTGTACGCCGGCGCGAAGAACGCGGGCCGGGTGGCGATCCTCGAGGAGGGCATGAAGCTGAAGACGCTGACCATGCCGCTCGCCGACGCGCAGTTCCTCGAGCAGCGACAGTTCTCCGTGCAGGAAGTCTGCCGGTGGTTCCGGTTCCCGCCTCACAAGGCGGCGGATCTGACCAGGGCGACCTTTAGCAACATCGAGCACCAGAGCCTTGAGTACGTCACCGACTGCCTCATGCCCTGGCTGGTCCGCTGGGAGGAGGAAGCCGCGGCAAAGCTGCTCCGTGCCGAGGAGCAAGGTCGCCTGTACTTTGAGCACAACACCGACGCACTGCTTCGCGGCGACACCAAGAGCCGCTTCGAGGCGTACCAGAAGGGCCTGGATTCGGGCGCCCTCAACCTCGACGAGGTCCGGGCGAAGGAGAACATGAACCCGCTGCCCGACGGGCAAGGGAAAGTCTTCCGCGTGCCCGTGAACATGCAGACGGTGAAGCAGCTGATCGACGGAAAGCCCGCCGCCGCTCCGAAGCCGCCGAAGGATCCGGCGCCTCAGCCTCAAGCCGATCCAACCCGCCAGGCGGCTCCCGTTCCGATCTCGCTTCCTTCGCTGGTGCGGGCGTTCCAGCCCGCGTTCGAGCAGGCGTATCGCAACCTGCTCCGCCTCGAGGCCGACAAGCTGACTCGGGCGGCGGCCAAGGGCGAAGCTCAACGTCACGCCGACGACTTCTACGGCCGCCACGGCGACGCCGCCAGGTCGTTCCTGTTCCCCACCGTCGAATCCCTCGTCGCGATCGTGTCCGCCGCCGGTCGATGCGAGTGCCCGGCCAACACCCTGGTGTTCCATCTGGCCGCCGCCCACTGCGAGGCCTCGGCCCGCCAGATCCGCGAGGGCGCGAACCAGCTCGAGGCCGTTGCCAAGTCCTGGCAGGAGACCGAGCCTGCCGCCCGCGCTTCCGCCGCGATCGAGATGATCTGCGAGAAGCTCGGTGCCACCCCGAAAGGATGACCCATGCCTGCTCAGCCCGCTCCCACCGGCCACGAGGTCCGTCTGCTTCGAACCACCGAGCTGCGCGTCATCGACGACGGCAAGGGGAAGCGGACCATCCAGGGCTACGCCGCGGTCTACAACTCCCCCAGCGAGGTCCTGGGCGGCTGGTTCATCGAGACTATCCGGGCCGGCGCCTTCACCGAGGCGCTCAAGCGGTCGGACGTCCGCTGCCTCTTCAACCACGACGCGAACTTCATCTTCGGTCGCGCGAAGGCCGGCACGCTCCGGCTGACCGAGGACTCCCGCGGGCTCAGGATGGAGTGCGATCTGCCCGATACCCAGGCCGCTCGGGACCTGGCGTTGTCGATCCAGCGCGGCGACGTCGACGGCCAGAGCTTCAGCTTCACGACCAAGAAGGACCGCTGGACGTTCAACAATGACCCGGACACCCCCTCGGAGCGTGAACTCCTCGAGGTCGACGAGCTGTTCGACGTGGGGCCGGTGGTTTACCCGGCCTACTCCGACACGTCGGTGGGCATGCGTTCTCGCGATCTGAACCGCGAGATCTTCGAGCGGGCACGCCGCGAAGCCGGTGCGGACCGGCCGCGGTCGCTGCGGGCCAGCATCGCGATCGCCGAAGCCGAGCTGTAGCGGCTTGACTCGGTTCTGAGGACGGGTAGTTTCCCAGCATCTCAATCGAGCAGGCGCTCGGCCGGGTGATGTCCCTTTGGGTCGTCAGGGCCAGGCGCGACAGCGACGAGTGCAAGCCTTTGGCGACCACATCGCTCGGACACGTGAAACCACGTGCCGGCGATCTACGTCGCGGCGATGCTCGACTGTGGGTGGTTCTCCGGCACCGGAGATCATCCGATGACCCTCAAGGAGCTTCTGGAGAAGCGGGCGAAGGCGGTCGCCGACGCGCGATCGATTCAGGACAAGGCGGACAAGGAGAAGCGGGATCTGACGGCCGACGAGGCCAAGCAGGTCGACGCTCACCTCAAGGAGTCGCACGACTTCAAGCGACAGGCCGACGAGATCGAGCGCACCGAGAAGCGGCGTGCCGAACTCGAGGCTCAGGAGCGGGAACTCTCGCAGTCCCGTGGCCGCCAGACCGAGCCGGACGAACCCGGTGAGGGTCGCGGCCGTGACGGCGGCGCAGAGCGTGGCCGCGATGCCGGCCGAGAGCGTGGCGGTCGGGATGGCGGTGGGGGCGGCGCGGATGCCCGCGAGGCCCGCTGGCGTACCCGCGGCGGTGCGGAGCGGCACATCCGCTTCAACCGCACTCACGACAACGAGCGGTACAACCGCGCGTTCGAGCTCTACCTCCGGACCGGCCGCGCCAACGCCGACATGATCGCCCAAGGCATCGCGCCCCGCCGCGAGGACGAGAGCCGCGACCTGGCGGCCGACAGCGGCGTCGACGGCGGGTATCTGCTCGCTCCGACGCAGATGGTCGCGGGCATCATCCAGAACGCCGACGACCAGGTCTTCGTCCGCCAGTACGCCTCGGTCTACCAGGTCACTGCGGCGCAGAACCTTGGTGCGGTGTCGCTCGATGCCGACCCCGAGGAAGGCGACTGGACGGCCGAGATCTCCGACTACGACGACGACCAGGCGATGAAGTTCGGGAAGCGCGAGCTGAACCCGACGCCCCTCACCAAGTCGGTGCGTATCAGCCGCAAGCTGCTCCGCATGATGCCCAGCGTCCAGGGTCTGGTGCAGTCCCGTCTGGCGTATCGCTTTGGTATCACCCAGGAGAAGCAGTTCCTGATCGGCGATGGCGCGAACAAGCCCCTCGGTCTGTTCACCGCCAGCAACGACGGCATCCCGACCAGCCGCGACATCTCGACGGGCAACACCGCGACCGAGATCAAGGCCGACAACCTGATCTCGGTGAAGTACGGGCTCAAGCCGCAGTACCGCGGCCGAGCCCGCTGGCTCTTCCACCGCGACGCGGTCCTTCGCATCGCGCTCTTGAAGGACGGAAACGGGCAGTACCTTTGGCGCCAGGGCCTTGTCGCCGGCGACCAGGACACGCTGCTCGGGCTCCCGCTTCACGAGAGCGAGTACGTCCCCAACACCTTCACCACCGGCAAGTACGTCGGGCTCTTGGGTGATCTGTCGTTCTACTGGATCGCCGAAGCGCTCCAGATGGAACTCCAGGTGCTCGACCAGACCCGGGCCCGTCAGAACCAGGTGGAGTATCTCGCCCGCATGGAGCTCGATGCCATGCCGGTCCTCGGCGAGGCCTTCGTTCGTGTCAAGCTCGGTTGAATCACCTTGATCGCACGTGCCGCGGCGGCGGGTGGTTCCCGCCGCCGCGGCGGATTCGCAAACAACCAGGGAGCATCCCATGCTCTTGGAACTCTTGACCCAGGCCGGCTTCGCTCGCGTCATGAACGCGGTGGCCGCCGGCACCACCAGCCAGAACAGCTCGGGCATCAACTGCTCCGACTGTGAGTCGGTGACGTTCATCGCTGCGTTCGGGACGATCACCGCCGGCGCCGTCACCAGCATCAAGGTCCAGGCGTCGGACGACGATGGATCGAGCGACACGTACGACGACCTCGCCGGCACGTCCGTCGTGGTCGCCGACGACCAGGACAACAAGATCGCGATCGTCACGATCACGCGGCCCCGGAAAGCGTGGGCCCGCTTGGTCGTCGTCCGGGGCACGCAGAACGCGGTCATTGATGGCGTGTTTGCCATCAAGACCAACCCCCGCAAGACGCCGGTTGCACAGCCGTCGACGGTCATCGCGACCTCGAAGACGGTCGTGAGCCCTGCCGAGGGCACGGCCTGAGTCTGACGGATTTCCCAGATCCAGCCCTTGACGCGCCGAAGGGCGCGTCAAGGCTTTCCAAAGTCCAGCAACCAGCCCCATTCCCACCAGGAGAACGCCCATGGCAGGCGAGAACGCAAAGGTCCATCAGGGCCAGAGTCCCGACGAACTGACGGTCGAGAGCGGCGGCTCGATCAACATCAAGGCCGGCGGCGTGATCAAGGCCGCTGGCACGCAGGCGTCGGCGATCGCCGACCTGACGCACGCGGTGGGCACGGCCGACGGAACCGTTGCCGACGTCGGCGGCGCATTCAACCAGGGCACGCTCAACGACAACTTCAAGGAGTGCACCACCAAGATCAACGCGATCTTGGTTGCTCTCCGCGGTGCCGGCATCATCGCCTGAGCACTGGCTGTGTCCTTCACGCACGCAACCCGGAGATCCCGCCATGAAAGTTCGAATGCGAACCACGTCCGCTGGTCCCACCGGCACCCTCCGCGCCGGGCAGATCTACAACCTTCCCGACGCCGAGGCCAAGCAGCTGCTCGAGGGCGGCTACGCCGACCCAGTCAAGGGCTCGGAGGCTGAGACGGCCGACGCTCGCCCTGGTCCCGAGACCGCGGCCCGCAGGCCTGTCGCCGCCAGCCGCGGCCGAAACGGCAATAAGCCGACCAAGCCGGACCAGGACGACGACGCCGACAACGACGAGTGAGCCGCGGGTGCGGCGCGACACCAGGCGGGGGACACCACCGCCGGCTTGCCCGAGCCGGCGTCCCCGCCTCGGTGACCCAGAGGAGATGCAGTGAAGGTCGAGCTCGTCACAGTCCCTGGAGAGTCGCCCGTCACCTTGGCTGAAGCCAAGCAGCATTGCCGCGTCGACACCAACGCCGATGACGCGCTGATCCAGACCTTCATCGATTCGGCGACCGATCTGGCCCAGGCCGAGCTGCAGCGGGCGATCATCACCCAGACCCAGCGGGTCTACCTGGACGGCTTCGACGGCGACGAGATCGAACTGCCGCTGCCGAAGCTGCAGTCGGTGTCGAGCGTGAAGTACTACGACACGAACGGGGTGCTGCAGACGCTGTCGCCTAGCGCCTACTTCGTCGACTCGAAGGCCCTCGTCGGAAAGGTCATGCTGGCCAGCGGGGCGTCCTGGCCGGCGACGGCTGACCGCCCGAACGCGGTCGAGATCGAGTTTGTGTGCGGGTACGGCGCCGCGGCCGCGGTTCCCAAGTGCGTGAAGGTCGGGATCCTGCACCTGGTTGCTCACTGCTACGAGCACCGCGAGTCGGTCATCACTGGCACCATCGTGTCCGAAGTGCCGCAGACGTTCGCCGCGATCCTGCGGCCTGAGAAGATCGTCACGTTTTCCTGAGGAGCCACCATGGGCGACCAGTTCGGCAAGTACAACAAGGGCCTGACCTCACCCGCTGACAAGGCGACGGCCATCACCCCGAACGACAACACAGACCTGGCGGACGTGCCTCGCGGGATCTACGTCGGCGGCACGGGCAACATCGTCGCAACGATCAACGGCGTCGACGTGACCTTCAACAACGCCCAGGCTGGAACCATCCTGCCGATCCGGCCGACGCGGATCAAAGCGACCAATACGACTGCGACGGGCCTCATCGCTCTGGAGTGACCCATGCGGGCCGGCGAGCTCGATCGACGCATCACGATTCAGCAGCCGAATGTCACCCGCAACGAAACCGGCGAGGAGGTCGTCACCTGGGCGGACGTCGCCACAGTTTGGGCCAAGGCTGATCCGGTGGACGGCGACGAGGGGTTCCAGTCCGATCGCCGCGTCAATACCAGTCGGATGCAGTTCACGATCCGCTATCGCTCCGGAGTGACGGCCAAGATGCGGGTGGTGTATGACGGCGAGACCTTCAAGATCGAGGACGTCCGCGAGAAGAACCGGAGAGAAGGCCTCGTTCTGGACTGCTTCGCGTTCGATCCAACGACGGGGGCGTAGATGCCGGCTGTCAAGCCCTCTGTGATCGGGTTGAAGGACGTCCGCGAGGCGCTGCAGGCCATCGGAGCGGTCGTCACCCAGTCCGCAGATCGCAAAGGTCTCTACGCTGGCGCCAAGGTCGTTCGAGACGTCGCTCGGCGGAAGGCCCCCAAGCTGACGGGCTCGCTGCGGAAATCGATCATCGCTCGCACCGAACGGGCTCGAGATGGATCAGGGAAGAAGACCGGGCAGTACGTCGGCCAGGTCGTCATCGATCGCCGAGCCAAGTTCGTGGTGACCGTCACCAAAAAGGGGCGGACCGTCCTGAAGCGGGTCAAGCAGAAGGGGACCAAGGGGACGATCTATCCGCGGAACTACGCGCACCTGGTGGAGTTCGGCACCAAGCCCCATCCGACCACTCCGAAGCACAAGAAGGCTGACCCCAAGCGGAGGTATCCGCACCATCCCGGCGCGGCAGCGAAACCCTTCCTGCGGCCGGCGGAGCTCGAGAGTCGGCCAGCCGTGGCCAAGGCGTACCGCGAAACGGTGCTGGCAGAGGTGGAGAAGCGTGCCAGGAAGCTTGCCGACAAGGCGCGGCAGAAGGCGAGGAAGTGACCATGGGAGTCTTTGAGAAGGCCTTCGGGCTTCACTTGCAGGGCAACCTGGCGGAGACGGCCGCGTTGGTCGACGACGAGATCTACCCGATCCGGTTGCCGCAAAAGCCGACGTATCCCTGCATCAGCTATCAGCTCGTGGCGGCCAACCGCGACCACACGCAGGACGGTGGATCGGGCCTCGTGGAAGCCAGGTACCAGTTCAACTGCTACGCCTCGAAGTACGTCGACGCCAAGGCCATCGGCGAGGCGCTCCGCAAGGACCTGGACGGATTCAAGGGCGACGTAGGAACCGCGCCGAACATCGCCACGATCGACGGCATGTTCCTCGAGAACATCCAGGACGGATACGACGATGAGCTGGACGTCTTCTGGGTGACTGTCGACTTCACGGTGCTGCACACCGAAGAGATCACCCGTTGACTGCCAGCCGAAACGCTCTAGGGTCGCCAATCAGGAGGTACTCCCATGGCGGCAACTGGTGCAAAGGCAGGATTCAAGACGAAGCTCTTGATGGATGACGGTGGCGGCGCGGGCTATGTCGCGATCGCCGAAATCGGCGACGTGAACGGCCTGGACGTCGAGCACGTCATCGACGACGCGACGCACATGGAATCCGATCTGGGGTTCGAGGAGAAGATCGCCGTCGGCGTCAAGACCGTCAGCGACCTGACTCTGAGCGGCAACCTCCTCGAGTCGGACGTCTCCCAGGCCAAGCTGATCGCGGCTCGGGATGCCGGCACCAAGTGCAACTTCCGCCTTGTGTACCCGAGCGGCACGAAGCGCCGAGCGTTTGCGGGCTTCGTCAAGTCGTTCGGCGAGGCCCTGCCGATGCGGGCCAAGATGACCTTCTCCGTGTCCATCGCGGTCACCGGTCCGATCGGTCGCGAGGCGCACCCCTGATCGATGACCAGGCTTGAGGCCGCCGCACCCGCCAACGAGAGCTCACCATGCCGAATCCCGCCCGAGTCCCTTCCGTCCAGCTCGACGCCGGCGTCCCGTCCGTGTCGATCGACTTTGCGTGCATCGATCGCATCGAGACCGCCACGGGTATGGGGATGCTCGAACTGTCAAGCGTCATCTCGTCCTACAGCGCCTTGCCGGCGGAGGAGATGGCCAAGCCCGAGGCGCAACGCCGAAAGCCGACGGCCGAGGAGATCGAGCGAAGCACCAAACGCATCAAGCTCGGCCTGGTGACCAAGGTCGTCGCGGCGTGCATGGACATACCGCACGATCGCCTTTCGGAGCACGTGCCGGCGAAGAAGCTCTTCG
>ERZ1066128.800-NODE-800-length-10701-cov-11.425700_pt1 | contig 10701 bp, 5 predicted proteins | sample MGYA00382775_ERZ1066128 | MGnify/ENA primary metagenome ERZ1066128 (study PRJEB33369, sample SAMEA5778358) | biofilm metagenome | biome: Industrial cooling water; feature: Water cooling tower basin; material: Biofilm | place: United Arab Emirates | collected...
GGTGAAGTGGTGTCGATTGATCGTAACGAAGTTTTGTTGGAGCGCGATCACGTGATTACGGCTGAGGATGTTGATGTCATTTTGGACTCGGGTGTGAAGTCCATCATCGTTCATCGCGAAGATGTTAACGTGGCGGACTACCAAATCATCTTCAATACCCTGGCCAAAGACAACAGCAACTCGGAGAAAGAAGCCGTAGAGCAGATTTACCGTCAGTTGCGTAACACGGAAGCGCCCGATGAGCAAACAGCTCGCGATATTATCCAGAGTTTGTTCTTCAGTGAGAAGCGTTATGACCTCGGTGAAGTTGGCCGTTACCGGATCAACAAAAAACTGGGGATTGATTTAGCGGCCGATCAGCGTGTATTGACCACGCAGGATATTATCCTGATCGTGAAATACCTGATTGGTTTGATCAACTCGAAGGCTGTGGTGGATGATATCGACCACTTGAGCAACAGACGCGTGCGTACCGTTGGCGAGCAATTGTATTCGCAATTTGGCGTTGGCTTGGCTCGTATGGCCCGCACTATTAAGGAGCGCATGAACGTGCGCGATAACGAAGACTTCAAGCCGGTTGACCTGATCAATGCGCGCACGCTGTCGTCCGTTATTAACTCCTTCTTCGGTACCAACCAGTTGAGCCAGTTCATGGATCAAACGAACCCGTTGGCGGAGATTACGCACAAACGCAGAATGTCCGCACTCGGTCCGGGTGGTCTCTCGCGCGAACGCGCAGGTTTTGAAGTCCGTGACGTGCACTATACACACTATGGCCGCCTGTGTACCATTGAAACGCCCGAAGGTCCAAACATCGGTTTGATTTCGTCCTTGTGCGTTCATGCCAAAGTGAATAAGATGGGATTCATCGAAACCCCTTACCGCAAGGTTGAAGGAGGCAAGGTGAAAAAGGATATTATTTTCCTTACTGCAGAAGAGGAGGATACACACAACATTGCCCAGGCGAAAGAGAAGCTAAAGAGCAATGGAGAATTTGACGTAGAAAAGGTAAAGGCACGCTTTGAGGGTGACTTCCCGGTGGTTGAACCGAAAGAAGTGCGCTACATGGATGTGGCACCGAACCAGATTGTGTCGATTGCGGCCTCTATGATTCCTTTCCTTGAGCATGATGATGCCAACCGCGCCCTGATGGGTTCGAACATGCAGCGTCAGGCTGTGCCGTTGATCCGCCCCGAGGCTCCGATTGTAGGTACAGGATTAGAGGGCAAGATTGCCATCGACTCCCGTGCGTTGATCCTGGCTGAAGGTAGCGGTGTGGTTGAGTTTGTGGATGCCACCAAGATCTCGATTCGCTATGAAGTTAGCGATGAACAGCAGTTGGTGCGTTTTGATGATGAATTGAAGTCCTACAACCTGATCAAGTTCCGCAGAACGAATCAGGATACCTGTATCAACCTTACACCACTAGTGAAGAAGGGTGATAAGGTAGTGAAAGGACAGCCGTTGTGCCAGGGTTATGCCACGGCCAATGGTGAGTTGGCTTTGGGTCGCAATCTGCTGGTAGCCTACATGCCTTGGCAGGGCTACAATTTTGAGGATGCTATCGTTATCTCGGAACGCGTGGTGCGCGATGACGTATTCACTTCGATCCATATCGAGGAGTTTGAATTGGAAGTGCGCGATACCAAGCGTGGGGAAGAGGAGTTGACATCGGAAATTCCGAACGTAAGCGAGGAAGCGGTTAAGCATCTCGATGAGAACGGTATTATCCGTGTTGGTGCTGAGGTGCGTGAAGGCGATATTCTGATTGGGAAAATCACACCGAAAGGCGAGACTGACCCGACACCCGAAGAAAAACTGCTTCGCGCCATCTTTGGCGACAAGGCCGGTGATGTGAAGGATGCTTCGCTCAAGGCACCGCCCTCACTGAAGGGTGTCGTCATCGATACGAAATTGTTCTCACGCCCCAAGCGTGACAAGGATCTTCGCAGCAAATCGAAGAAAGAGCTTGATGCGCTCAAGAACCGCTACAGCAAACAGCTGACGGAACTGCGCAATGAGATGATTAAGAAGCTCACCACGTTGCTCACGGGTAAAACCAGCCAGGGGGTGAAGCACAAGTTTGGTGATGAGTTGATCAGCAAGGGCGTGAAATTCACCTCCAAAGTGATCGAGAGCAATCTCTTCCCCGACAAGAATATCTATCGGGATGAGAGCAACTACAATGTGCCGGAAGAAGTAAACCTGATTGCGGACGTAAGTCTGGAGGCGTGGACTACCGATGATCATACCAATGATCTGGTGGCGGAAGTGGTGAAGAATTACCTCAACAAGCGCAACATCATCTCAGGTGAGTTTAAGCGTGAGCGCTTTACACTTGAAGTGGGTGACGAGTTGCCGGCAGGCATCGTACAACTGGCGAAAGTCTATGTGGCCAAGAAGCGCAAGTTGAAGGTGGGTGATAAGATGGCTGGTCGCCACGGTAACAAGGGTGTTGTCGCCCGTATTGTGCGCGAAGAAGACATGCCGTTCCTGCAAGATGGAACACCGGTTGACATCTGTCTGAATCCCCTTGGTGTACCTTCGCGTATGAACCTGGGCCAGATTTATGAAACCGTATTGGCGTGGGCGGGCAAGAGACTTAACCGAAAATATGCTACACCGATATTTGATGGTGCTTCATTAGACAGCGTTTCGGCTGAACTGAAAGAAGCTAACCTGCCCGAGTATGGACGTACATTCCTGTATGATGGATTGACCGGTGAAAAATTTGACCAGCCGGTAACGGTGGGCGTTGCCTATATGTTGAAACTGGGTCACCTGGTAGATGACAAGATGCACGCTCGTTCAATCGGACCGTACTCGCTCATTACGCAGCAACCGCTGGGTGGTAAGGCGCAGTTCGGAGGTCAGCGTTTCGGTGAGATGGAGGTGTGGGCAATCGAGGCATTTGGCGCTTCCCATATCCTGCAGGAAATCCTTACCGTGAAGTCGGACGATGTGATTGGTCGCGCGAAAGCCTACGAATCAATCGTGAAGGGAGAAAACATGCGCAAGCCGAACATCCCCGAGTCGTTTAATGTGCTTGTTCACGAGTTGCGTGGTCTTGCACTTGAGATTACGATGGATTAAAGTCAATGGTCAATAGTCGACAGCCCGAAAGGGGATGTCGACTATCGGCCACTGGCTATTGACTGATAAATGAATTTGGTAACTGAAAAAACACACAGCATGTCTTTCAGAAAAAATAAAAAGATCAACAACGACTTCTCCAAGATTACCATTAGTCTGGCGTCTCCCGAATCTATACTCGAGAGTTCGCACGGTGAAGTTACGCAGCCCGAAACCATCAACTACCGGACGTACAAGCCGGAGATGGGGGGTTTGTTCTGCGAACGCATCTTTGGTCCGGTTAAAGATTGGGAATGTCATTGCGGCAAGTACAAGCGCATCCGGTATAAGGGCATTATCTGCGACCGCTGTGGCGTTGAGGTAACGGAAAAGAAAGTTAGACGTGAGCGCATGGGTCACATTGAGTTGGTGACGCCCGTAGCTCACATCTGGTATTTCCGCTCCCTGCCCAATAAGATTGGCTACCTGTTGGGGTTACCCACCAAGAAGCTTGATCAGATCATTTATTATGAGCGCTATGTTGTTATTCAGCCCGGAATTAAGGAAGAGGATGGTGTTAACCGCCTTGACTTCCTGACCGAGGAAGAATACCTGGACATCGTGGACAAGTTGCCGCGCGAGAACCAGATGCTGGATGACACTGACCCGAAGAAGTTTATTGCCAAGATGGGTGCCGATGCTCTGGAGATGCTGTTGGCCCGCCTTGACCTGGATACATTGTCGTATGAATTGCGGCACCAGGCCGCCACAGACACTTCGCAGCAGCGTAAGGCTGAAGCCTTGAAGCGTTTGAAAGTGGTAGAAGCGTTCCGCGAAGCCAATACGCGCGTGGAAAACCGCCCCGAGTGGATGGTGATTAAGATGGTGCCGGTGATTCCCCCGGAACTCCGCCCGTTGGTGCCGTTGGATGGCGGCCGCTTTGCCACATCCGACCTGAACGATTTGTACAGACGCGTGATCATCCGGAATAACCGCTTGAAGCGCCTTATTGATATTAAAGCACCTGAGGTGATCCTGCGCAACGAAAAGCGTATGCTTCAGGAGGCGGTTGATTCGCTGTTCGATAACAGCCGAAAAGTGAATGCTGTGCGTTCCGATGGAAACCGCGCCTTAAAGTCGTTGAGCGATATGCTTAAAGGTAAGCAAGGTCGTTTCCGTCAGAATTTGCTAGGTAAGCGCGTAGACTACTCCGGTCGTTCGGTGATTGTGGTAGGTCCTGAGTTGAAACTGCACGAGTGTGGTTTGCCCAAGGACATGGCAGCAGAATTATTCAAGCCGTTTATTATTCGCAAACTCATTGAAAGAGGCATTGTGAAGACGGTGAAGTCCGCTAAGAAAATTGTTGACCGGAAAGATCCGGTAGTTTGGGATATTCTGGAGAACGTGTTGAAAGGGCACCCGGTGCTCTTGAACCGCGCTCCAACGCTGCACCGTTTGGGTATCCAGGCATTCCAGCCGAAGTTGATCGAGGGTAAAGCTATTCAATTGCACCCGCTGGTATGTACTGCGTTTAACGCTGACTTTGACGGAGACCAGATGGCTGTTCACGTGCCGCTCGGTCAGGAGGCAATCCTGGAGGCGTCCATGTTGATGTTGTCTTCGCACAATATCCTCAACCCGTCAAATGGTGCACCGATCACCGTTCCTTCGCAGGACATGGTGTTGGGTCTCTATTACCTCACCAAAGGACGCAAAGGCGAAAAAGGAGAGGGCAAGGTATTTTACTCACCTGAAGAAGTCATTATTGCGTTTAACGAAGGTCGCTTGTCCAAACATGCGATCATCAAGGTTCGTGTGAATGCGCGCGACAAAAAAGACAGCAAGCTCACCCGCAGGATGATCGAGACCGTCACCGGTCGCGTGATTTTCAACCAGGTGGTGCCTGAGGAAGTAGGCTTTGTTGACGAACTGCTGACAAAGAAAAAACTGCAGGGTATCATTGCCGATGTGTTCAAGGCCGCGGGGCTCTCGAAGACAGCCAAGTTCCTGGATGATATTAAGGAACTCGGTTTCCAGATGGCCTACAAAGGTGGTTTGAGCATGGGCTTGGGCGATGTGAAGGTTCCGGCAGAAAAAGAGAAGCTGGTGGCTAACGCTCAGGAAGAAGTTGATGCCGTTTGGAACAACTACATGATGGGTCTCATCACGGACAACGAACGGTACAATCAGGTAATTGATATTTGGACGAGAACCAACACGATGCTCACCAACACGCTGATGAAGCAGTTGGAGGAGGATCAACAAGGATTCAACTCCATCTACATGATGATGCACTCGGGTGCCCGTGGTTCGCGTGAGCAGATTCGCCAGTTGGGCGGTATGCGCGGACTGATGGCCAAACCGCAGAAGAATTTGGCTGGTTCCGTAGGGTCGATTATTGAGAACCCGATCCTCTCCAACTTCAAAGAAGGTCTGGATGTATTGGAATACTTTATCTCCACCCACGGTGCGCGGAAGGGTTTGGCCGATACGGCTTTGAAAACGGCCGATGCCGGTTACCTCACCCGCAGGTTGGTGGATGTGGCGCAAGACCTGGTGATCACAGAAGATGATTGCGGAACATTGCGTGGTTTGAAAGTGACGGCCCTGAAGGACAACGAGGATATCGTGGAACCGCTGTCGGAGCGTATTGTGGGTCGTGTATCCGTACACGATGTGTATGATCCGCTCAGCGAGCAGTTGATCTGTGCTGCCAACCAGGAGATCACGGAAGACATTGCGAAGCAGATTGAAGAAACCAGCATTGAAGAGGTGGAGATCCGTTCGCTGTTGACGTGCGAAAGCCGCGTAGGCGGTTGCGCCAAGTGTTATGGACGTAACCTGGCCACCGGTAAGATGGTGCAGGCGGGTGAAGCGGTAGGTGTAATTGCCGCACAGTCGATCGGTGAACCCGGTACACAGTTAACGCTGCGTACGTTCCACGTAGGTGGTACGGCATCGAACATTGCAACAGAAGCCAGCATAAAAGCGAAGTTCCCAGGCGTAGTTGAATTTGAAGGAATTCGTACGGTAGAGACTACTGATGCGGAAGGAAATAAGAAGATCGTGGTGATGGGTCGTACCGGTGAAATCCGAATCCTGGATAAGGAGAAGGGGCGCGTACTGATCACCAACAACGTTCCGTACGGTGCATTCCTGCTGATCAAAGATGGACAGAAGGTAGACAAAGGGGAGGAGTTGTGTAACTGGGATCCGTACAACGCGGTGATTCTGTCGGAATATGATGGTGAAATTGAGTACGAGTCGATCATTGAAGGCATTACCTACAAAGAAGAATCGGACGAGCAAACCGGTCACCGCGAAAAGGTGATTACCGAAACGCGCGACAAAACGAAGAACCCGGCCATTATCGTGAAAGGAAAGACGGACACGAAGGGCTACAACATACCGGTTGGGGCTCACCTGGCCGTTGACCGTGGCGATCAGATCAAAGCTGGTCAGGTGTTGGCAAAAATCCCGCGCGCGGTTGGCAAGAGCCGCGATATCACGGGTGGTTTGCCGCGCGTAACTGAATTGTTTGAAGCACGGAATCCTTCAAATCCCGCGGTGGTAAGCGAGATTGATGGCGTAGTTACCTACGGAGGTATCAAGCGTGGTAACCGTGAAATTTTCATCGAGAGCCGCGATGGTGTGCAGAAGCGTTACCTGGTGCCGTTGAGCAAGCATATCCTCGTTCAGGATAACGACTTTGTGAAGGCTGGCCAGCCCCTGTCGGACGGTGCTATCACACCTTCGGACATCCTGGCAATTAAAGGCCCTACTGCCGTTCAGGAATACCTCGTGAATGAAATTCAGGAAGTATACCGCCTGCAGGGTGTAAAGATCAACGACAAGCACATTGAGGCCATCGTAAGCCAGATGATGCAGAAAGTGGAGATCCTCGACAGTGGAGACACCAGCTTCCTGCAGGGCGAGTACGTTGACAAATTTGAGTTCCGTGAGGTGAATGACACCATCCTGGATAAGAAGTTTGTTACGGATGCCGGGGATTCACAGAAGTTCAAGCCGGGGCAGATCATCACCGCGCGTGAGTTGCGTGATGAGAACTCGGCACTGAAACGCAAGGATCTGCGCGCTGTGGAAGTTCGCGATGCGCTGCCTGCTGTTTCGGCTCCGACACTGCAAGGTATAACGCAAGCTTCGTTGAAGACGGAGAGCTGGTTGTCGGCTGCCTCGTTCCAGGAAACCACTAAGGTGTTGAGCGAAGCCGCCATTCGTGGTAAGGCTGATACACTGGCCGGTTTGAAGGAGAACGTAATCGTGGGCCACCTTATTCCGGCCGGAACCGGTCAACGGAGATTTAACGATCTCATTGTGGGTTCCGAAGAGGAGTACGATCGCATGGTGGAGGCCACATCGGCCCCGGCATCGCCTCGTACCCGCGAGCGCGAACTGCAGGATTAATTGACATATGAATGGCAAGTACCCGTTTGATCACCCCGGTGGTCGAACGGGTATTTTACTAAAATGCAAAAACTATGGCCAACACACCCAAAGAGCCTCAATCAGCCGCTAACCAGATCAACATTGAGTTGAGTGAAGAAATAGCGGAAGGCATTTACTCAAACCTGGCCATGATTGCGCACTCCAACAGTGAGTTCGTCATCGATTTTATTCGGCTCATGCCGGGCGTTCCTAAAGCCCGGGTGAAATCCCGTATCATCATTACACCTGAGCATGCTAAGCGTCTGCTGGCAGCTCTCAAGGATAATATCAGTAAATACGAAGCCACCTTCGGCCCCATCAAGCAAACCGAAGAGATGCCGAAATTCCCCATGAACTTTGGGGGCACGATGGGTGAGGCTTGAAATAAAGCAACTGCCGCGATTCTACAGTTGAATGGTTACCTGCGTTTCCCAACACAGGCTGGACGTTTAACTTAATCGAAATTGATTCAGGTTGATGTCATCGAGCCCTTCCTGATCAAATGGGTTTTCCATTTGACTCTGCACGTTGTATAACGAAATCAGGATAAACGTAGAAACCAGCGATAACGCATAAACAATCCAGGACTCGTTGAAGGACACGCCATCGTGCAATTTGTTGTAAAGGGCGGGCGTGTAAATGACCGGATACAGATAAATGAAGATCAGGCAATAGGCTCGCATGGAAATGGGAGTCCGATACTGATTAATGGATATGATATTTTCCACGCTTTCGTTTACCTCCTTGAGGAAGCGGAAGATTTTTAAGTTCGTACCGTTGCCCAGGAGGTCACTGTTGGCTCTTATGAACAAATTGATAGACTGGATTTGTTCGTATATGGCGTCTTTGGTCGAGGTTTTGGGTCCAAGAAAGTCAACCAGGCAAATCGAGATGTGCTTGATCTTTTGTTCAACTTCCAGTTTTTTGGACTCCTCGAGTTTCTTATTCTCCTGAAAGCAGTTATTTACGGTGATCAGGCTGGCCTTAAACTGTGCCAGGTACTCCAGTGCCTTTTCACGCCTGCGAAACGCACTCCGAATAGTAAAAACCAACGGAAAAATGATGGCGATGCTGATCAGGGCAAGATCGAAGTTGTATTGAAACTGTTTGCTGAGCGTGATGTATGAGGTGACAAGCGAAATGCCCACGGCCAAGGCAGTGCGGGCGTTGACAATGGCTAAGTAACGGTTCATGCGGTTGGAGGAAACGGTTTAGGGGTAGGCAATTTAGGCAAACGGCAAGCGCCCCCGCAATTTCAAATCGGAATCTGAGTTCCCCCTTGCGCGGAGTACCTCGGGCGAACCGGCAGGAGTTGCCCGACTGCTGGCCTGGCGGGTTTCCGCCAGGCCCATTCTATACGTCTTCCGGGACCGCCTGGAAAAGGGCCCTAGAGAAACTCACCAACCTCGTTTTTCGACCGAAATCAAGGTTTTTCCGGGCTCATGCCCTCAAAATTCTTTCTTTCAAGCTTTTGCATAACACCCCGTTTTGGATACCTTTGCAGTCCTAAAAATTTGAAGGGTAACCAAACTGATTGTAAATGCCTACCATTCAGCAACTTGTAAGAAAAGGCCGCAAGAAACTAACGTTTAAGTCGAAGTCTCCTGCCCTGGATTCTTGTCCGCAGCGCAGGGGTGTGTGTACCCGCGTGTACACCACAACGCCTAAAAAGCCGAATTCGGCCATGCGCAAAGTGGCTCGCGTACGCCTCACCAATAGCAAAGAGGTGAATGCCTATATCCCCGGTGAGGGCCACAACTTGCAAGAGCACTCGATCGTGCTTATCCGCGGTGGTCGTGTAAAAGACCTGCCCGGTGTTCGTTACCACATCATTCGTGGTGCGTTGGATACGGCTGGTGTAAATGGCCGTTTGCAAGGTCGCTCGAAGTACGGAGCCAAGCGTCCGAAGGCTGGTGCTGCTGGTGCGGCCGCCAAAGGTGCCCCTGCTAAACCTGCTGGTAAAAAGTAATCGATAAAGACCCATGAGAAAGTCGAAGCCTAAGAAGAGATATTTGTTGCCTGACCCTAAGTTCAGCGACACCTTGGTAACCAAGTTCGTGAACTACCTGATGGAGCAAGGCAAGAAGAGTACTGCCTACACTATTTTTTACGATGCCATTGCCCAGGTTGAAAAGAAGGCGGGTGGCGAGCCAGGTCTTGAGGTGTGGAAACGCGCCTTGAATAACCTGATGCCGTCAGTTGAGGTGAAGAGCCGCAGGGTTGGCGGGGCAACCTTTCAGGTGCCTGTAGAAATTCGCCCGGATCGCAGAATCAACCTCAGCATTAAGTGGCTGATCGACTACAGCCGTATGCGCGGTGAAAAAACCATGATGGATAAGTTGGCGGCTGAGATTTTGGCTGCGTCCAAAGGTGAAGGTGCTGCGATGAAGAAAAAGGACGACACACACCGGATGGCCGAAGCCAACAAAGCATTCTCCCACTTCCGTTTCTAAGCGAACCCATGGCCAGAGATTTAAGATATACACGTAACATTGGTATTGCCGCTCACATTGATGCCGGTAAGACAACGACCACCGAGCGCATTCTGTATTATGCCGGTGTAAACCACAAAATCGGTGAGGTGCACGATGGTGCCGCCACCATGGACTGGATGGAGCAGGAACAGGAGCGGGGTATCACCATTACGTCTGCAGCCACTACTGTCTATTGGAACTATCGTGGTAACAAATATCACGTCAACATCATCGATACACCTGGTCACGTGGACTTCACCGTAGAAGTGAATCGTTCGCTGCGTGTATTGGACGGCTTGGTATTTCTTTTTAGTGCGGTGGACGGTGTTGAGCCCCAGTCCGAAACGAACTGGCGTTTGGCCGACAACTATAAAGTCGCCCGCATTGGCTTTGTGAATAAAATGGACCGCTCCGGTGCTGATTTCCTTGGCGTTTGTCAGCAGGTGAAGGAGAAACTCGGCAGCAAAGCAGTAGCCTTGCAGTTGCCGATTGGTGCCGAAGATAACTTTAAAGGTGTAGTTGACCTGGTGAATAACCGTGGTGTTATCTGGAATGAGCATGACAAAGGCATGACCTATGAAGTAGTGCCGATTCCGGATGATATGAAGGATGAGGCCTACGAATACCGCGAGAAATTGCTCGAGGCAGTAGCCGAGTATGACGAAACGCTGATTGAGAAGTTCTTCGAGGATCCGAACTCGATCACCGA
>ERZ1066128.805-NODE-805-length-10658-cov-9.854569_pt1 | contig 10658 bp, 10 predicted proteins | sample MGYA00382775_ERZ1066128 | MGnify/ENA primary metagenome ERZ1066128 (study PRJEB33369, sample SAMEA5778358) | biofilm metagenome | biome: Industrial cooling water; feature: Water cooling tower basin; material: Biofilm | place: United Arab Emirates | collected...
GGTATGAGCAAGGAAGTGCCGAAAGATATTACTGACTGGCGCGGTCAAAAATACGACCCGGCTTCCGGCAAGCCCGTGGCTCACCCCAATGCCCGATTTACAGCTCCTGCCTATCAGTGCCCTTCCATTGACCCCGAGTGGGAAAATCCTAAGGGGGTACCCATTAGTGCCTTTGTGTTTGGTGGTAGAAGAAGCACTACCATTCCCCTGGTGTATCAATCTTCGAACTGGGCTTATGGAGTGTACCTGGCGGCTACTATGGGCTCGGAGATGACTGCTGCTGCTTTTGGTGAGGTGGGCAAGGTCAGGCGCGACCCGTTTGCCATGTTGCCTTTCTGTGGATATCACATTGGTGATTATTTCAATCACTGGCTCCAGTTCGGCCGCAATATTCCCGCTCCGCCCCGCACGTTTGGTGTAAACTGGTTCCGTAAAGATGCCAATGGCAAGTTCCTGTGGCCGGGCTTCAGTGATAACATGCGCGTGTTGAAATGGATCGTATTGAAAATACGGGGCGAGTCCAATGCGGTTGAGAGCCCGATCGGGTGGATGCCGACCTATGAAGATATCGATTGGTCAGGTAGCGATTTTACCCGCGAACAATTTGATAGTATCATGTCGATCGAATCGGAGGATTGGAAGAATGAGCTGCTGCAGCACGCAGAGTTGTTTGAACGGATGTATGACAAGTTGCCTAAGGAGTTCATTTTTATGCGCGAGCTGATGTTGTCCAGTCTGTGGCGCTCTCCAAAAAAGTGGAGCCTTGCCCCCGAGCGCATGGACGATCACTAAGCAGAATATGTTGGTTTCAAAGCCCCGGCTACAACCGGGGTTTTTTATGACCACGCATTCGGATTTCTTGGTAAACTACAGGGAATCGTGTACTTTAACACGACCTAAACCAAACGGCATGACACTAGCGCAGCGCTGGCAGGAGATTCGCACCGGTTTTCATCCCACGTTCTGGGTGGCCAACACGTTGGAGTTGTTCGAACGACTTGCGTATTACGGATCGAAATCGGTTCTCACTGTTTTTTTAGCTAACAAGGTGGGCTTGAACGAGGAGGCTGGCTTTTTGGCTGGCCTTTTTAATGCGGTGCTGTATTCATTGCCGATCGTGGCGGGAGTCTTTGTTGACAAATATGGCTTCAAGAGGACGTTGATGGCCTGCTTTGCTATATTCTGTCTGGGTTACTTTCTAATCGGACTGGCCGGAATGGAGTATGGCCAGGCCCTTTCCGATGCCATTGGGAAAAAGAATTACGTCATTATCGTTCTCATGTTGACCGCTATTGGCGGATCGCTGATCAAACCGTGTGTTGTAGGAACGGTAGCTAAAACGTCAAAGCCACAATCACAAGCTCTGGGTTTTTCCATTTATTACACACTGGTTAACCTGGGCGGAGCGATCGGGCCCATGATTGCCTATTTTGTTCGCACCGATTTAGGGATTGAGTTTGTGCTGGTCATGTCGTCCATCACTTCGTTATTCCTATTCTTTGGTGCCTGGTTTTTCTTCAAAGAGCCAGAGGGCGAAGCAGGTGAGCCCAAAACGTTCGCTAAAGTGTTTAGCGACATGTTGTTGGTGTTTCGCAACATCAAGTTCATGAGCTTCCTTCTTATTTTCTCCGGATTCTGGATGATGTTCTGGCAGATATTCTATTCATTTCCATTTTATGTGACGGACGTACTTCACTACGAAGCATTTGAGTTTCTAGAGACCGTTGATGCGTGGACCATTATCCTCATTACGATACCCGTAACAGCATTGGTCAGTAAATTGCGACCGGTTACAGCCATTATCATTGGCTTCACCATTGCCAGCCTGTCGTGGATTATCATTGGTGTGGGCGGTACCGTGCTGGCGGCCATCGTGGGGGTTGCCGTTTTTGCACTGGGCGAGGCTACGCAGGCGCCCCGTTTTTATGAATATGTGAGTTCGCTGGCTCCGAAGGATCAGGTGGGCACCTTCATGGGTTTCGCCTTTTTGCCGGTGGCCATTGGGTCATTCACGGCCGGCATTATTGCCGATTGGCTGAGGGGCTCTTATCTGGAAACCAACCCGGCCATGATGTGGTATACACTGTCGGCCATCGGAATCACCTCTACGCTACTCATGATTGTTTATAATCGAATTGTTACCCGTTAGTCTATGGAAGCTAATAAAGCGTTCAAACCTTACATCGCGCCCGAGCAAAACATTGCGGAGTTCACCGTTAAGTCGGTTGTATTCGGGGTGCTGTTTGGTATCTTGTTTGGATGTTCCACTGTCTACCTGGCTCTCAAGGCGGGTCTTACCGTTTCGGCTTCCATCCCAATCGCAGTGATCGCCATTACACTTGGTCGCAAGTTTCTAAAGACGACCATCCTTGAAAATAATATCATTCAAACCACCGGCTCGGCTGGTGAGTCTATCGCGGCCGGTGTTGCATTTACACTTCCTGGATTTTTGTTTTTGTCTTCTGGTGAGGACGGAAGAAGTGTTGGGGTTGAGTATTTTAATTACCTCACCATTTTGATACTCGCGTCTTTTGGAGGTATGCTAGGTACACTTATGATGATTCCGTTGCGCAGGTCGCTGATTGTTAAAGAACACGGCACGTTGCCCTATCCCGAAGGAACGGCCTGTGGCTCGGTGCTTCAGGCGGGTGAAAAGGGTGGTGAATTTGCCAAGACTGCGTTCATCGGCATGGGTGTAGCTTTCGGCTATGCGATTCTACAGAAGGTCCTCCACATTATTGCGGAGACCCCTGGATATATCACGAGTCAGGCAAATAAGTTTTGGCCTTCCGCTGCAACACGGGGCGAAATCACTCCCGAGTATTTGGGGGTAGGCTACATTATTGGATTCAAGATAAGCGCTGTCCTCGTAGCTGGATCTGTGCTGGCTTGGTATGTGATGATTCCGTTGCTGGCCACTCTGGTGCCTGCTGAAGTGATTGCTTTACAACTGGTAAAACTGGGTTACCTCGCAGACATTGCGAAGCCGGGCGGTGGGCCTGCGCAATGGGATCCGGTCACGGGCACTTTTGGAAGCTATGCAGACGCGATTTATCGCGCCTATATCAGGCAGATAGGCGCAGGGGCTGTTGCTGCGGGAGGTTTTATCACTTTGGTGAAGACTATTCCCACGATTGTGAATTCCTTCCGAGACAGTGTCAAGTCCCTAAAGGAGAAAGGGGAAGTTGGTACAGTACGAACCGAGCGCGACCTATCATTCAAGGTGGTCATTATTGGAAGTTTAATTCTTGTAGCTCTAATTGCCTTACTCCCAGGAAATGTCATTCCCGGAGATACTATTGTTGAAAAGCTCTTGATTGGCGTACTGATCATCGTTTTTGGTTTCTTTTTCGTGACGGTTGCCAGCCGCATTGTCGGGCTGGTCGGCTCGAGCAATAGCCCAATCTCGGGTATGACGATTGCTACCTTAATGGGAACCTGTCTGATTTTTATGGCAGTTGGTTGGAGTGGTAAAGTTTATGAACCCTTGGCGCTGGTGGTTGGAGGCATGATTTGCATTGCAGCGGCCAATGCTGGTGCAACATCTCAAGACCTGAAGACTGGATTTATCGTTGGGGCAACTCCAAGATTCCAACAATTAGCACTTTTCATTGGTGCTATTGTGTCGTCAGTCGCGATTGGATTCATCGTCATTTTGCTGGATACTCCAAATCAGGAAATGGTTGCTCAGGGCATAAAACACGCGATCGGAACGGAGGACTACCCTGCGCCTCAGGCCACGCTGATGGCCACATTGAATAGAGGAATCCTTTCCTCAAATCTCGATTGGCAGTTTGTTATGGTTGGCGTGTTCATAGCCGTGATGATTGAACTTTGTGGAATCAAGGCACTTGCATTCGCAATTGGATTGTATCTGCCCTTGGCAACAACTTTGCCGATTTTTATTGGAGGTGCTATTAAGGGATACGTGGACTACCGGGCAGAAAAGAGAAATGAACCCCGCGAACAGGATGATTTAGGTAAGGGCAGTCTCTTCGCTACAGGACTTATTGCTGGTGGTGCTTTGACAGGTGTTTTTGCTGCCATATTGATGGTGGTAGATGAAAATCTCATGAAAAAATTGAGCTACGAGCATAACATGATCGAATCGCTAGGGGAGCGTTGGTACTTTTTGCTCGGTGTTGCCTTCTTTGTGGCCATGTGTGGCATATTATACCGCACGGCAACCAAGAAGGACTAAGCCGCCAGTACAAAAAGGATTTCCCGCAGGCGTTTCATCACCTGTGTTTCTTCTGCTTGTACACGCCCATCAGCGTTTACAATGGCATACAAGCTTTTGATCAGGTACTCGCGATCCTGAGCAGCAATGGGTTGGAGATTGTCGTAGTTCTCACGCAAGACCGTGCTCAACTTCGCCTCCTCCAGCTGGGCTGCCTGGGGCGCAACCTTTTGCAGCAGGGTTTGGGTATCGTCACCGAAATAGCGAAGCCGTTCGGCTAGTGTCTCTTCCTCCAGGTGATGCAGTTGTCCGTCAGCGCGTGCCACATACACCATCAGGAAGGCGGCAAACTCGGCAAAGGAGGAAAAGGTTAACATACCCGGTAAGTGGCTAAGATGGTGGTTTTGGCCAAAACAAAAAAACCCGCTCGTGAGAGCGGGTTTTTTCTTCTCTTAAGAATATGGATTACATCATGCCGTCCATACCTCCGGGAGGCATAGCGGGAGCTTCCTTCTTCTCGGGAATTTCGCTTACCACGGCCTCGGTAGTCAGCAACAAACCAGCGATGGAGGCTGCGTTCTCCAGGGCCAGACGAGCCACCTTGGTCGGATCGATGATACCGGCCTCAAAGAAATTCTCGTACTTGTTCTCGCGCGCATTGAAACCGTAGTCTTTCTTGCCATCGCGCACTTTGTTTACAATTACCGAGCCTTCCTGTCCGGCATTCTCCACGATCGTCCGCAGGGGAGATTCCAGCGCCAGGCGAATGATGTTTACGCCCGTATCCTGATCTTCGTTGTCGGTCTTTACGTCTTTCAGCGCCTCGATAGCGCGGATGTACGCTACACCACCGCCCGGAATAATTCCTTCCTGAACAGCAGCACGGGTCGCGTGAAGCGCATCGTCAACGCGATCTTTCTTCTCCTTCATCTCCACTTCAGTGGCAGCTCCGATGTAGAGGATAGCCACGCCACCCGAAAGCTTAGCCAAACGCTCCTGCAACTTCTCGCGGTCGTAGTCACTGGTGGTTGTCTCAATCTGTGCTTTGATCTGGTTGATACGACCGGTGATTTCGGCTTTCTTGCCTGCACCATTAACGATCGTGGTATTGTCCTTATCAATGTTGATTTTCTCAGCACGGCCCAGTAACTCCAGGCGGGCGTCTTCCAGCTTCATGCCGGTTTCTTCGCTAATCACCTTGCCACCGGTGAGGATGGCAATGTCTTCCAGCATCGCTTTTCTGCGGTCGCCAAAGCCAGGGGCTTTTACGGCAGCCACGCGCAGGGCACCGCGAATCTTGTTTACTACCAGAGTTGCCAGGGCTTCGCCTTCTACTTCCTCCGCAATGATCAACAGCGGCTTGCCGGTCTGTGCCGTTGCTTCCAGAACTGGCAGCAATTCCTTCATGGACGAAATTTTCTTATCGTAGATCAGGATATACGGGTGATCCAGATCCGCTTCCATCTTCTCCGTATTGGTTACGAAGTAGGGCGACAAATAGCCGCGGTCGAACTGCATACCTTCAACGGTCTTCACTTCCGTTTCGGTACCTTTTGCTTCTTCAACGGTAATAACGCCATCCTTGCCCACTTTCTCCATTGCCTCGGCAATCATCTTACCGATCTCCTGGTCGTTATTCGATGAGATGGTAGCTACCTGAGCGATCTCCTGAGAGCCCTTGATGTTTTTGCTTTGCTTGTTCAGGCTGTCAACAACAGACTCTACAGCCTTGTCAATACCGCGCTTCAGATCCATCGGGTTAGCACCGGCAGCCACGTTCTTAATGCCGTGGTTGAAGATAGCCTGCGCCAACACGGTAGCAGTAGTCGTACCGTCACCGGCTGCATCAGCGGTTTTGGAAGCAACTTCCTTCACCAATTGTGCGCCCATGTTTTCAATCGGGTCTTTCAACTCGATTTCTTTGGCAACGGATACACCGTCTTTGGTGACGGTGGGAGCGCCAAATTTTTTATCGAGGATAACGTTACGACCTTTCGGTCCCAGCGTTACTTTCACGGCATCGGCCAGCTTATCAACGCCCTTCTTAATGCGGTCGCGGGCAGTGGTATCAAATGTGATTTCTTTTGCCATATCTGTAAATGGTTATTGGTGTTGGATTTGAATTAAATGATTCCGAAGATGTCGGAGTTACGCATGATCAGGTACTCTTTGCCATCGATGTTGATCTCAGTGCCGGAGTACTTGCCGTAGAGAATCTGGTCGCCAACCTTAACGGTAACGGGCTTGTCCTTGAGGCCTTCGCCAACGGCAACGACTTTGCCTTTTTGAGGTTTTTCTTTTGCCGTGTCCGGGATGATGATGCCGGACGCTGTTTTCTGCTCAGCCGCTGCGGGCTCTACCAGCACGCGGTCTTCGTTAGGTTTAAAGTTGATTTTTGCCATATGCATTAAGAGTTAAAAGTTGTCAGTTTTAACGACATCCCCGTATGTCGATTTCTGTGCCAAAAGGGCTTTTTTCCCCTTTTTTAGGCCACTTTTTCAGGTGCCCGGGGTATTGGGCCGCAAATATACACCCTGAGATGACAGTAATGCTGCAAATCTGGCAGATTGACACATTAGGCCGCTTTTCCGTATAATTAAGCAAGGAAATTACCCTGGGTATGGATCGACTACACGAACATTGGTTAACGGAGGGGCTCATTGATTTCGAATACAAGAAGTACGTACTGCTGGCCTACCTGCAACGGGTAAAGCAGTCATTTGATCGCACGGAGCTTTACCCTTTCATGGGCGATCTGGTTTTCCATTACCGGAACCTGGTGGCGGTGCGCGACAACAAACAAATGCTCAACCAGGCTTTTCCCCGCGAGCTTTCGGCTGAAAGTTTGCGCAAACTGGAACTCACGTACAAGCAGATTGTGGAGGACGATGCCGTCATGCGCGAATTGGAATCGATAATCGATTATGCGCTGCCGAAGTTCAAGTCCTCGCTGGATGAAGGCTCACTGATTTACGATTATGTGGAATCTCAATGCGAGATTGCACCCATCGGACTCACGTCATTATACTCGCGCGAGGGATACCTGTTCGTAACACAGCCGCCCGAGCGCGAGACACAGGTCTTTCGCTACCAGGTGACGTTCTTTGAGGGTTCGCAGGAAAAGGCCCGGGGGCTACACACGCAGCATGTGGCCACCGAGCCGCGTTCAATCTCTAACACCTACGAACAGATCAAGCTCAGATTGATTCGCACATTCACCGATTTGCCGAATCCTTCCGCCTACCTCATTTTGTCTCGTCTTCAACTCCCGTTTCAGGCCACGCTCATGCCGGTGGCGAAGCGTTTGCTGATCAAGCACATTTCGCAGGCAGCATAAAACAAAAATGCCTCCGACAAATCAGAGGCATTTTTCAATTACCAAATGCTTTTATTTCGCTGAGTCGCTGGGTTGAGGCGTGGTGGAGCGGTTAAATTCCACTGCCGGATCAGATTTTTGTTCCCCGGCCTTCTGGAAAATCGGGTTGTTGTCTCCGGCCACGCGCGGATCGAAAAAGGTGGTCGACAATACGCATACCATGATGGCTACGGCAAAACCCCATGTGAGTTTTTCCAACAGATCACCGGTTTTCTTCACACCGATCAGGTTGCTGGCGCTGGAACCGCCAAACTGGCTGGTCAGGCCACCACCTTTTGAGTTTTGCGCCAACACAACCAACACCATCAGAAACGAGAGAAAAATCGCCAATCCAATCAATACGGTATACATGACTTACTTTTTAAGGTCTTCAATTTGGGCCGCAAAGTAAGCCTTTTTTTGGGGAAACTTCCAAATGAGCTTCTTCAGGACTTCGATGGCTTTTTCGCGTTTGCCCTGTTTCAAAAGAACTTCTACCAGGGTTTCCGAGATCACGCTCTCGCCAAAGTGATGAAGCGATTCCGCGGTCAGATCAGGCTTTTGCTCGGCTTGTGCCTCACGCCTGGGGCGCGGCATCGTGGGCTGGGTCTTGATGAACTGATCGATGATCTCACCCTGTTCTTTCTGCTTCACCGTTTCGTTGTCGGCCTTTTTCTTTTTGGTTTGGATATCGTGTATGAAAACGTCCGCTGGCGCGGCAACATTGGCCGGCTCTTTGACAGGAATTGATTTTTCGACTGGAACGGTTTCCACTCTTTTCACACCTGGAAATGAAGTAGGAGCAGGTTGTCCAAAGGAATGATCAGAGTCCGCGCCAGAGACAAACCGGGCTTCGAAGTCCGACTGCAATTCCTTGAGGCGAGCTACATCGGCTTGCACTTCTTCCAGGGTTACCAGGTGGTCGTCTTTTGCAAGCGATCCAGGAGCTATGACCGGCCGAGCCTCAACCGGTGGCTGATTGGGCTGAGGGTAAGTCTGCTTTTCTTCCCGAATACTGCGCGGAGAGGTCATGACCCATTTGAGAACCGCGCGGTCCGTGGCATAGATGGCACTTTGATGTAGTTGGTATTCCCGCTCAGGTAGTTGTTGGTCGTGCGCACCGCGGGCTGCGAGGTGATGTAGTACCTGGCTGAACGGAAATTGAGCCTGGAGTTGAATTAACTCAATTGTTTCATCGGCTGAGAGGGCCGAATAGTTCCGGAGTAAGTTGAGAAAAGCGTGCTTATCCACCGGGAAAAATTTGAAGCGGGTTTTAAAGGTAGATAAAAACCTGCTGCGGGCCAACTACCAGTTGGCAATGGTGGCATTGAAGATGTCGATCAAAATCTGATCGAAAATTTTACGCTCAAGCGATTCCTGCACCTGGATAAGGTCCTGGGTGTTTGGGAAATCCGCATAGAAGCTAAAGCTGCGGTCTTTGAAGCTGTTTTTGGGTTCCGTAGTGTCCACGTAGTTGACCCTCACCGCAATGGTGAGTCGGGTTAAATCAGCCTGCGTAGTGCGGTCCGTGCCGGTAGAAACAGGGGCCAACGGATTCAGCCTGTAGTCCGTTATTACGCCTTCAATCTGAAGCTGGCCTTCCTCGGGTACTACGCGCAAGCTCGAGTTCTGCTGATAGTAATCTTTCAACCGGTTGGTAAAATTCTGCGCGATGTTGGCAGGGGCCAGATCGGTGTTGTTTAAAAATTCCTCCACGGTAATGGTTTCGGCCGTAGTGGAGGCGCCCGACAGCGAATACACGCCACACGATTGGGTCGCGGTAATTCCGATCAAAACGAGAATCGAAGTCAGGATGCGAAATCTACTCTTCAAGTTCGTATTGTTTGATTTTTCGATACAGGGTGCGCTCCGAAATACCCAAATCCCGTGCCGCATATTTGCGCTTGTTGTTGTTTTTCCGCAATGCACGCTCAATCAGCTCTTTTTCCTTTTTTTCAATCGATAGTGATTCGTCCTCCGACTTGTAGGAGACATCGTGCGTCTCTTCTTCCGGTTCAAAGGCCGGGGCCGGGTTGATATTGAGCAGCACGGGCTCGGTCGCGGGTGATGCGGGTGATGTGGCCGCCACGTCTTTAAAGAGGTGAGGGTTGTCTTTTAGCATCTGTGCCGTGCTCGCAGGATTGGTTCCGTTTTCCAAGACGAGTTTCTTCAGATCATTTACGTCCCGCCTTAAATCAAACAATACTTTATACAGAATTTCGCGCTCCGAGATGTTTTCACCGGATTGCGCATCCTGGTACAAAGCCGGAAGTGTTGTCTCGCGTGGCAGGTAACGCAGCAGCGTTTCGCCATTGATTTCTTTTTGTTCGGTCGCCAGCACGGAAATCTGTTCCACCAGATTTTTTAGTTGCCGAATATTTCCCGGAAAGCGATACTTCAGAAGAATCTCCTTGGCATCGTCTGTCAGTGAAATAGGCTTAACCTTATATTTCTCAGCAAAGTCAGTGGCAAACTTGCGAAACAATAATTCAACATCCCGACCGCGCTCGCGCAGGGGCGGCACAAAGATGGGTACCGAGTTCAGCCGGTAGTAGAGGTCCTCGCGGAATTTACCGGCTTCCACTTTTTGCAGGAGGTTAACGTTGGTAGCCGCCACCACCCGCACATCTGTTTTTTGAACTTTCGAAGAGCCAACCTTGATGAATTCACCATACTCCAGCACACGGAGCAGGCGGGCCTGCGTACCTAGCGGCATTTCACCGATTTCATCGAGGAACATGGTACCACCATTGGTTACTTCGAAGTATCCCTTGCGTGATTCATGTGCGCCCGTGAAGGAGCCTTTTTCGTGTCCAAATAGCTCCGAGTCGATGGTGCCCTCCGGAATGGATCCACAGTTGATAGCGATAAACTGGCCGTGTTTGCGCGGACTCAACGCATGAATAATCTTGGAGAAGGATTCTTTACCGCTGCCGCTTTCACCGGTGATGAGCACCGTCATGTCCGTAGGGGCCACTTGCATGGCCGTCTTCACGGCAAAGTTCAATCCGGGAGCATTTCCAATGATCCCAAACCGTTGTTTAACGCTTTGAATGTCTGCTTCGGTAATCATATACTTTGCACAGCTTGACCAAACAACGTGGCACCCGTGCATCGGTCAAT
>ERZ1066128.812-NODE-812-length-10584-cov-10.957451_pt1 | contig 10584 bp, 6 predicted proteins | sample MGYA00382775_ERZ1066128 | MGnify/ENA primary metagenome ERZ1066128 (study PRJEB33369, sample SAMEA5778358) | biofilm metagenome | biome: Industrial cooling water; feature: Water cooling tower basin; material: Biofilm | place: United Arab Emirates | collected...
CCTGTGCTTCACTCAGATGCCGGTACGCATTCTCTACCATCACAATACCATCATCGACCACCACACCAATTGCCAGTGCAATACCGGTTAACGACATGATGTTAGAAGAAATACCGAAGAGCTCGAGGAAAATAAAACCTGCAGCAACTGAGATGGGCAGTTGAATAAGAATAATAACGGCACTGCGCCAGTGAAACAGAAAAATGAGAACAATCAATGATACCGCAATCATCTCTTCCATCAGCGTTCCTTTTACAGAATCAATCGCCTCTTGAATTAATGTACTGCGGTCATACGAAGTTTTAAAGGTGACACCTTCCGGTAACCCTTTTTCCACTTCTTTCATTTTTGCTTTTACCGCTTCAATTACTTTGTTGGCATTCTCGTTGTAACGCATCACCACAATACCACCTACGACTTCGCCTTGGCCATCCCTATCAAAAATACCGAGGCGTAAATCACCACCCATTTGAACAGAGCCGATATCTTTTACCCGTACAGGGATGCCATTGTAATTAGCAAGCGCAATGTTTTCTACATCGTCTTTGTTTTTGATATAACCCAGTCCACGGATGATGTAAGCCATATCTGCCATTTCAAATTTGCGGCCGCCTACATCATTGTTATTTGCTTTCACTTTATTCATCACATCCATCAACGAGATGTTGTAGAACTGCAGCTTCACCGGATCAACAACCAACTGGTATTGTTTTTCAAATCCACCAAAGGATGCCACTTCTGCCACACCGGGCACTGTTTGCAAGGCAAACTTGATGTACCAATCCTGTAACGCACGTTGTTCACCCAAATCCATTTTAGGTGCATCGAGATGATACCAATAGATATGACCTACTCCGGTTCCGTCAGGTCCCAATGTGGGTGTTACGCCTTGTGGCAATAAGCGTTGCGCAAAATTCAACCGCTCCAGCACTCTTGTTCTTGCCCAATAGATATCTACGTTATCTTCAAAAATCACATACACAAAACTCATCCCGAACATGGATGAACCACGGATGTTTTTGATTTTGGGAATACCCTGCAGGTTACTGACTAATGGATAAGTTACCTGGTCTTCAATCACCTGTGGACTGCGGCCCATCCATTCAGTAAAAACAATCACCTGGTTTTCACTCAAATCAGGAATGGCATCAATGGGATTTTCTTTTACTGAGTAAATGCCATAGGCAAAAAGGCCGCCTGCAAGCAGCAGCACAATAAGCCTGTTACGCAAAGCCAGTTCAATTAATTTTTGAACCATGATGTTTGATTAATCATTATTGAATTACTTCCTCCACTTTTCCGCACTTGAACATTTCGGAACCGAAATAGGGGTTTTTGATTTCCTTTACTTCACTTACCCACATGGCACCCTGGTTATCTCTTGCCATCGGGCAATGGTCATGATACAGTGGACGACCGGCTCCAAAATTTTTTACCAGTTCATAAACCACTTCGCTCATCTGTACAAAGTGTGAACGCTGGTGTTTGATGTTATCTCCGTTTTTACCAATATGCTCTGCATGTTCTTTCAATTCTTCTTCATTGGCATCATAGGCGGTTTTTTGTTCAGCCGTTAATAATGATTTATCCAGTTTGCCAATAGCATTTTCCATTGCCTTTGCTCCGCTGGCAGCTTCGCCTGCATTATCGCTTGACAGTGCATTTTTTATATGCAGATAATGGTCCACAATTTCTTTAATGCCTGCAGCTACTTTGGCATCTACATTGGTAAAGACAACAGCTACAGCTTTGATATCTTTATCATCGGTTGCAGATACATGCTGCGTAGTGTCGGTTTTCATATTGTTCATATCATGCCCCTCATGTTCATTTTTGGAGCCACTATTGTTGCAAGCAGCAACGGCGAGGGTTACTGTCATTACTATTAAATAAAGAGGTTGTTTCATTGTTTCTGATTTATTATTTTAATGTTTGTGGTTATTGTGGTTTGAACTGGTTGCTGATTTTCTTTCGTACAAGCAGCAACCGGGTAGTTTTTCATATACTTTATCATCGGACCTGAATTTCTCCGTATCATGACCCACTGCGGCAATTTTTTTCTGAATGTCGTCGTTGGAAATTTTTGCAGCATCATATGTTATGGTCATGATTTTTGTATCAACATTCCAAACGGCGCTGCTAACCGCCTCGTTTTTTACGGCTTTTTCTATTCTTTTCTTGCACATTCCACAATTGCCATACACTTTAAATGTGTCCGTTTTTTCCTGTGCAAATACAGAAACAGATAGGATGGTGAACGCTGCCATCATCAGCATTTTGAATGATTTCATTTTAATTGATTTAATATGTTGAATAAGGAACAGGGGGCATACAGAAATGCCTATAGCCCGGCATTAGAATACCTGGCTCATCAAAGAAAATACTCTTTAAATAAGGAAACTGCAATTGCGGATGTACACCGCAACGCCACTACTTCGGGGTGGGGCGTGACTTACAGGATGTTTCTCTGTAACAGAAGAAACAAGAGTATCAGGTAGCGAAAAATATGCTACCGGCAAATCAATAACCTGAAGCGAAAAATTGATAACGAATGACTCAGCGGTTTTCTGGTCATTGTCATTCTTCACAAACTTGTGTTCATCCTTGCAGCAGCCATTATCTTTTTCTTCAGACTTCTCCATGCCGCAGTTGCCGCAGGTTTTTGACTTGTTATGCCCCAATCCCCAATCAGCAAATTCGCCCATGCAATAGTGCATGTGTATGTTAGCACCTGTTGATGTGCTGAGATAAAATATAGCTAATATGGCAGCGATGAACTTTTTCATGAAATGCGAAACGAAAGTATAGTTATTTTTTTGAAAAAGCGGTTTAATGTTTTACAAAATAGTTCCTTACAGGTGATAATGAATCACTTGCAGCAGTCTTTCTTACGTACAAAATACGCTTTCAACATACGCCAAAACAAATGGCTCAATGACTTTAACAGAAGCATTTTATTACATATTTACCAGCATTATTCCTCTCATTGTAATTATCATGGCAACTTATAATGCATGGCTTCTTTTGGTGTCTATTAGTTACAAGCCTAAAGATTTTAATGATGTGTTCAACTGTCATATCTGGTCTTTTGACAAGTCGCCTTCAATTTCTGCTTCGCCCAAATTGACAGATAGGGGCGGAGCCCCTTATTTTCCAATTGGGCTTTTACTACCATTTTGCATCTGCTGCAAACCATATTCTTGATGTATAGTTTCATATTGTCTGTCCAACGTGTGATAGTTGCAAATTTATTAAAAGCCTGCGGTAATCTGTCGCACTGAAGACTGCTTGCCGTGTGTTGGCAATTGCAGCTCTTTTGCAAGGTTGGCTTTGTGTCGAGGTTTTGTGTGCCTTGCAAATGTGCTGCAATGTGCGGTCGCCATGAGAGACTTTGAACTGAATGTCCTGTCACTTGAAAATGAACGGAATTTCGTTTTAGGGTTGCGTACAACGGTTTGCGGCTTTGCGTTCGGGCGGGTTTTTACCACTAAACTTGATAATAAGAACCGAACTTAAATATACGAAAAAAGCGTCAGACGAAGCACGAAACCCCGCCTGGCGCAAAACCGCTGTCCCTGTTGCACAACTGGTGAAAGATGTTCATATGTTGAAAATACAAGCAAAAGTTGATAAGCTGTATGGTTGATATTTGCATATGCAAGGGCGTAAACAAATAGAACCTAAAATGATGTATCAGATAAGTATTAATGATCTGGTACCCACAACCAACTACTACCGACAGTTATCCAAAGCAATCGACTTTCATTTTCTGTATGCAGCTACCAAGGAGTATTATGGTAGTGAAGGTCAAGAGAGCATAGATCCTGTTGTGTTTTTTAAGATTCTGTTGGTTGGTTATCTGAACAATATTAACAGCGATCGTAAACTGATGGAGTTCTGTAGCGATAGTTTAGCCGTTCGTTTGTTTTTATCATACGATATTGATGAAGCGCTTCCTTGGCATAGTACCATAAGTCGTACACGTCAATTGTATGGTGAAGAGGTATTTGTACAGTTGTTTCAGCAAATTTTGCAAGCATGCTGTGAGAAGGGTATGATTAAGGGCAGGCGTCAAGCAGTAGATAGCGCATTTATTAAAGCCAATGCAAGTATGGATAGTTTGCTTGAGAAGGAGGTGATTGAAGACAGTCATGCTTATGTGGAAGAGTTGAACGAAGGATCTGATTATAAGGTAACAAGTGCGAGAAAAAAGCTTGTAGATCGTCACCATGCATGGAAAGCTGAAGCTTATAAGACCATGCCTGGTCATGTAGATACTCCTCAACAAGTAGATGAAAATGGTCAATTGATACGTCCTAAGTTTTTAAGTAACCATACTCATTACAGTCCTACGGATCCTGATGCCAGGATAAGTACCAAACCAGGAAAACCTCGTCAGTTGAACTATGCTGGTCAGATAGCTGTAGATGATGCTCACCATGTAATCACTGGTGCATGCGCTAGCACAGCAGGAAGTAAAGACTCTGAGAACCTTCCTGAGATATTGGAGTACACTCGTAAAAACTTTGAGCAACTGGGTATGCGCATAGATCAAATTACGGCGGATGCTGGTTATAGCAGTGGAATTGCATTGAAGTATTGTGAAGAGCACGGTATAGATGCCTATATACCGAACTTTGGTCAATACAAGCCACAGCGAGCAGGATTTATTTATAATGCTGATCAGAACCAATATGAATGTGTGAAGGAAGGAGGACATGGAGCTGTGTTAAGCTATAAGGGGATTAAGGTAGATAGTAAGGGATATGAGAAAAAGAGTTTTAGGAGCAGTGAATCTGTATGCGGAAAGTGTCCATTGAGATTGCAATGCTGTGGAGAGCGAACTAAGTTTAAGAAGTTAGAAGAAAGTATTGATAAGCCTTATTATGATAGGATGCATGAGAAGTTAACAAGCAATGAAAAGTATGCGAAACGAATCAGTCGCATCCGAAGCAGAACGGTAGAGCCAGTACTTGGAACATTGATTAACTTCTTAAACTTAAGAAAGATAAACAGTCGAGGAATGAAACAAGCAAATAAACACGTTATCATGGCTGCATTGACCTATAATTTGAAGAAGCTCCTCAAATTTAATCGTCCACAAGCGTTGGTTGTGTCACAAGCCATGCGAAGGATAGAGACAGGTATACAAGAGCTATTAAATTTTTGTATTACTCCGAAGCACAACTTTAAGAGATTAATTTTAAGGGGATCTATTTTTTAAGTGCAAAATAGAAAACTGAAAATACACCCTTCTTAAAAGGGCTCTAATGCGTTCGAATTTTGATCGAAAAGGTAAAAACTTAATTCTTTAAAGAAGTTGTGCAACGGTTACCGTTGTTGGTGGCTGGCTTTCTTCTATTCGAGTTGTATTTCAATTTTTCTTTGCTCAATGTTGATATTAAATTTCTTGTCTATGTTGTCAATTGGAAATGTATCTATGAACTCTAAATGTCTTGCTACTTTGCTCAATGAGTTTAAACCAAAATGTAAAATCAATTCGTATTCATCTTGTCCGTCTTTTCCAATAAATGCCTTTAATTGTATTTTTCGTTGTCGTTTATGAACTTTGAAGTGTATAAAATTTCACTTTCGGATTCCAAAACTCCGTCACACTAATAACCTTTTGTGCTTTCATTGACAAGCTGACTAAAAGCTTCGCAAATTTTGTATTCCAATTGTTCAAAAAAGTTTCTGTCTATCATTTTTTATCGCTTTTCCAATTTTTTAGTTCAGTTCTTCGCCTTATAGTTTCTTGTATTAAACAGTCAAGTCTTAATTTATTTTCATATACTCCACCTTCTTGATTGTTATTACATTTTTTATCTCGGTCTTTAATCCATTTTCTTTGTTGCTCTTTAAGGACTTTGCGTTTATCACCTGTAAGATTTCTTAAAGCTTGTTTGTATGTTATGCTTAATTCATTATCAACTTTTTTAAGTTCATTGTAAAGGTCGGTTTCGCCTGTTGCGTCAATTTGTGCAAATGAACAAATACTTGTCAATGAAATTATAGTCGTTAACGTAATTAATTTCTTTTTCATCGTGTAGAGTCTCTATAAGCTTGCCACCAACGTAAACGCATTGGGGATGTGGCTGGAATTCACTGCTGTGTTTGACCGGCTACCGATGCCCAATTATGTTAATAAGTATAAAGTGTAATACAAACGCTTATTTGAATTCCTTCGGCTCGAACCATAGCTAAATAGCATTACTTCCGCCCAATGGCATTTACGTCAAGCCAGCCATATTGCCAATGCGCATGTTAGCACTCGTTTTTTCATCCTAAGTAATGTTTCACTTTTTCAATAAGTTTTTCAAATGAATTTCCATTCTGCCGCCAAATTGATTCAACAACTCTTACTTTACGTTCTGGGTCATCAAAAATCAAATCGACATCGGACGTATTAGTTACTAGCTCCTCGAAAATTTTATTTTTGTATACCGCATTTTCAACAAGGGTTCCTATGTTAAATATTGTTTTTAGATTTTGTTTGATAAAATCAATTGTTGCTAATTTCCAATTATCAGGCCTTATAATTACAGATACAACATAATTCCCTTGACTGATTGTTACTGCCGCCTTTTTTGCTTGCGAAATTGCAAGCTTTAAATTTTTATCCGGACTAGAAGGTGACAGGGATTTTAGTTCTACAAAGAATTTCTTTTCATTAAGAGGATTAGTGATAACAACATCCTGTGAGCCTGAACCTTGATATTTTGGTATATATGGTAATCCTAAAGAATTAAAGGTATCAATAAAAGCATGTTCAATGTAGTTACCTATGCTCTTCTTAAATTCAAAATCATCCTTTTCTTCTTTCAGTTCTAAGGCAAGTATTTTGATTTCCTCAATACCTACTGTTTTAGCAATTTCTGCAATTTCAGAAAGGTCGTTGAGATTTATCCCTGACTGCGCTATCTCGGTCAGTTGCGTTAGACTTATACCAGATTCAGCCAATGCAACCAAGTCATTTAGTTTTTCCTTATTAGATAGAAGTTTAACGATATTTCCACCTACTTCAGCGTCTTCAAGAGAAATGTTTACGAATATTTTATCTTTTTGAGATAGAAACCAATCAAAATGCTTGGCTGAAACAAAACGATTGTTGTAATCTGAACACCAATGAATCAATTTTAAAATTGCACTGCTCTTTGTAGAGAATGCGTTCTCCAATCTCAATTTCTCTAGTTCGTCTTTGAGTTTAGATGCAAGTTCTTCAATTGTTTTGGCAGGTAATTTTAGACTTCTAAAATTATCGTTAATTAAAAACTTGTTCCAATCTTCTACAATATTCAGTTCAAAAAGGATTTTTATTAAATCATCATCTAATGGATTCTCATTCGTTCCATAAGCATAAATTTCATTTACAAATGCACAGAACTCACCATAACGATTGGGAATTATGTTTCCAAATTCTAAAAGGGTTTTAAATTCTGAACTTTCTTGTAGCAATAACAAATGATCAAGCAGCCATTTGTCTGAATTGTCAAGTCCCAAATTTGCTAGATTTTTAGCTGCTTCAATTTTGTTGTGAAGTAATTTAATTAGTTGTCGTTTAGCTGGATTGAAATTGAAATCAGAAATACCATTTATGACAATTGGCTGTTTTTCTGATTTAAAAAAGATTTTAGCCGAACTGAAAAGTTTAGATTGAAACGAATCATTGGAGTTGGATGCTGAAATACCTAATATGTTAAGTAATATAACTTCGGCATTTGTCCTATCAATGTAAGTTCTTTGAACCTGACCGTATTGATTCTTTTCTTCATAGTTCAGGATTTTATTTATTTCATCAGAAATGTCTTTTACTGTCTTTGAAGCGTGGGAATTGTCAATAGGAAGTAAATCCCTGTGAATGAGTATGTCGTTCCAATCTTCATTTTTAAGTGATTTAAAGATTGAAATGAATTCATTAGGTATTTTAGTTTCCTTCTCAATGTAAATGTCATCATTCAAGGATTTTAGAGTCCCCTTAATTGTCGGAATTATTTTATACTCCTTAAAATGCTTAATTAGCTCGTTGTCAATTAAGAACTTGTAGACCGAATTGAGCCATTGAACATTGGTTTGTTGACTTCCTTGAAGGGTTATGCTTTCAAGTGTGATTTTGGATTGAATCTCTTTTAGTAAATCTTCGATAGTATAAAAAACTTTTTGCCCCCACGTTTCAATTTCAGATTCAATACCCAAATTGTCTTGCCAAGAGCTCAAATGCTCTTTACTGCAAATCTTATTACCCCCAAAGTAATTGTTTAGTATTTCCCAAAAATGGTCGTTTTGTTCTTTTGTGCCAGGAAATTTGGGTATAACAGCATTCTTGATTTTTATTTTTTCCGAAGCTGTTTCTACTATTTCTTGTTCTATGAGAAAATGTCTATATGGTTTTTGAATATTGTCTTTAAACCAATTAATTACTTCTATTTCAGTCAAAGCAGTTGGAATTCTACTTTGAGCTATCAGACTTAAATTTTTTGCGTTGTTTGTTTTAAGCCATTCTACGAATAATTGAGCTTTATTTATTGCGTGAATAAAAATGTCACGGTTTACTAAAACACTATTACTTGCTGTGTCGGTTAATAAAACACTATCTCTTTTTTCAGTTGGGAAAAAATTTAGACCATTAAGGATAAATGGAAAATAAAAGTGCTCTGTTCCGACTAATGGGAAATCACGATACAGTCTTGCTGATTTCTCTATAATCTTAATACTTCTTTCCGTATGATTGTTAATCGGGATAGCTAAATCAAGTTTATCGTCCTTATAGTGAATGAAGCATAAATCTTGCGTTGCTCCATTAATAGTTTCCTTAATAACTGGAAAGTAGAAATCACCATCATTATTGTTTTCATACAATTCATAAGTGATTTGCTTTCCTGTAATCTCATTATTGATTATGACCTTTTTAAGTTCTTCAACAAAAAATAGTGTCTGCGGTAAAGTAGAAGCAAGGTCTTCAACTCCAACTATGGCAGCTTCTCTTGATTCAGGATTTTCTAAAGGATAAATAAAAACAGTGTCAAAATCTGTTTCTTTTCTTTGCGAATGATAATTGTGCCTTGTTGGAAAAATATGTTCGTCTTCAATTTTCTCAATTTTATCAAGCTCTTCGGCTATAAAAGTGATTAAGTCTTCTGATTTTTCCGCTTTTCTATTTAGTTCAAATTGAAAAGTCTTAGGTAATAGTCCATTTTGTTCAACAATTCCCTTTACGGTTACCGTGTCTGAAAGTAAATGAGTGCTAATAAAACCCGTTCCAAACTTGCCTGTTATTCTCTTGTTTGTGCTGTCGGAAGGTTTTCCTGAACTTACTTGTTGGATTAGTCCGGTAATATTTTCTACTCTGAAAGGATTTCCGTTGTGACTAAAAATGAATTCATTTTCCTTTAATGTGATTTCAATAGTCACACCGCCATAAATGTTTGGGACATCCTTTGCGTTTTGCATTAATTCCCAAATCCATCTTCTTCGAGATTTAGTCCTTTCATTTCTAACGTCTGATAAGATTTGAATAACCTTATCAGCAGTCAGCTTGTAATTATTGTAATTCTTGCTCTGTTGAACTGTCTCTAAATATGTCGTCATTGTTTATGTTCTGTGTCGTTTTAAAATGAGTGCTAACGTTTGTGTTTGCGATTTGGTGGGCTTTCGAAGCCGCGTCCTGTCCCCGACACAAAGCGTTGAACGAAGATAACACTTTGAACTTACACGACACCCCACCATTGCGCAAACATACTGTTAGCGCCTGGGCGGCAAGTCATCCGTCACCTTTTTGGGATTTCGATTCAATTTGATTTCACCCAAAATTAAATATCGTCAACCGTTGACTTGTCGTCCAGTCCGAATTGATATTTTATTGAACCTGTGAAATGAGGCCAGATTGTCGATGTCTTTTATTTTCCTGCGAGATGTCCACGGAGCGCTAAGTTATCCCAGTTCTGAATAATTGTGCTTTGGTGCTTTTCTATTTAATTAAAATACAATCAGTGCTAGTTGATACTTTAGAATTATAAGTTTCATTTTAACTGCTGAACACATGCAAGAGGCTAAGGGTCTCCAACGCAAGTGCATGAGTTTGCGAGTAGTCCCGAATTTTCGTTATTAAACCGCCCAAGCTTTTGGCAAGCTTAGTCTAACAGTTTTCCTAAACTAGCGCAAGCATACTCCTGTGCTTAAAATTTCCAGCATCCCTCCTGATTTGTTTTGTCATGGCTCTCACTTGAAACTCTTGCGGCCGGGATGGAGCGGCATGTTTGAGCCTCCCGCAAGAAACTGCGGGACAGGCTCCATGGCATGTGCGTTAGGTGGCGAGTAGCTACAGCCTGATAAGCCGCCCAAGCCTTCGATAAGCTCAAGCCACGGGTTTAATAAAAAAAGGAAGACTCTGCACGCGATAAAGATGTGTTGAAGATGCAAGAGGTTGAATACATTATAATAAGTTGACAAAAGGCGAATGCAGTTGATAAAGATATTGCCAATTGTTTTCTGTCAACTGTCAAATATTTATCTTCAACACTACTTCTCTACTTTCTTTCCCACAATCTCGCGGCCTCCCTGATGCAGCGTAACACTTTCCACCTTACC
>ERZ1066128.818-NODE-818-length-10538-cov-10.045598_pt1 | contig 10538 bp, 10 predicted proteins | sample MGYA00382775_ERZ1066128 | MGnify/ENA primary metagenome ERZ1066128 (study PRJEB33369, sample SAMEA5778358) | biofilm metagenome | biome: Industrial cooling water; feature: Water cooling tower basin; material: Biofilm | place: United Arab Emirates | collected...
GCGGTAACCGTTCTCTTTGTTTGTGGCTACGCTCAGCGATCGGAATTCGCGGCAATGGATGGCGAGCACGTTTTTAACCTGATCCAGCGCGAGTTGATTGGGCAGGGTGAAGAACAACCGGGTGTGGTGTGCATCGCTTCGAAAGGGAGAAAAATGCAAGAGAATCGCCACCAGGCAGAACAAAATGGAGCCCACAAACGAGATGGTGTATCCATACACACCAATGGCCAGCCCGGTACTGAGGGCCGCAAAGAGGAACAATACGTCTCGCGGATCATCAATGCGCGTGCGAAAGCGAATGATCGCCATGGCGCCAAAAACTCCCAGGCCCCGGGCGAGGCTGTCCCCAATTGCCATCATCACTAAGGTTGTTACCACCGCCCCAAGTACGAGCGATTGAAAAAAATTACGCGGGTAGTATTCGCCTGTGAACGTCAGCTTGTGCGTAACGGCAATTAAACATGCCAATACGAAGGCCCACAAAAACGAATAGGTGATATTGATGAGTTGGGGATACTCATACACCGGCTGATCTGGAAATAACTCAAGCATGGCCGTTGCTGATTACTGGTTGGATTGTCCCGGTGTCGGGGTGTTGAATACTCTCCAGGTAGCCGCTCCGTCCGTGGTTCGACCCCAGGAAAGATTTTCGCTTTGTGCGCCAAAGGTGTATTCATCAATGGTTCGGCCATCGATATAATACAAGCCGACATCCTCACCCAGGCTGTTTAACGCAAAGTCAAGGTGCAGCGGGCCCTGGGCCGGAGTGTTATCGGCCCAAAGCACCAATCGGCCTCCAGGGGGAATGGTGGTAACAGCGGGATTATTGGTTGGAATCCGGAAATTAAACGGATTGTTCTTGTTATCTGACAAATACATGCCGGCCAGGTTCACAGCTGTTGTTCCGCGGTTGTAAATCTCAATCCAGTCGTCAAACTCGGCCGCGCCACTGCTGTTGTCCGGGCAGCATGCCGTGTTGAAGGCAAGAAATTCATTGATCACCAAATTAGGAAGCGGGTCGGTGTTGAGTATATAGCTCAAGGTCTCGTTCGGGGCATTGGTTGGCCAAAGCGAGGTTCGGCCATTGCTGCCGATGGCCTCAACATAATATTCGCGGGTGCCGGTGACGGCAGAGGCAGGCAACGTGCCGGTGTACGTTTGCCCGGAGGCCGTCATATTCACCGAGGTGTAGGTTCCCCCGTTGAATCGGTGCCACAACTTTAAAGACGAAATACCTGCACCGGCCACTACCTGAGCGGTAACGGTCACCGATTGGTTGAGCCCCGGCACCAAAGGATTGCGCACCACCGATGAAATCGCGGGTGCTTGCGAATTCCCGTTGGAGGCACCGCGCGAAGTAACCCCGGAGATGGCAAATGTTTCTGACCCGTCCGGGTAGCGGCCATACGACTGACCATCGCCCAACGCAGGATACGTGACGCGGTCGATCAGCGTGCCCTGTGCATTCTCCAGAAAGACCGTTTCACCTGATGCCGACAGCCGGAAGTTCGTGTTCAGGCCGGCACCCGTATCATCACAAACCAGGACGAGAAATCCCTTTGCGGGAATCGAAACGCCATCGGGAATCCGGTATTTGGTGTCCGGATTATCATAAATCAAGAACCCGGACAAATCGCGTGGCGACTCCTGACTATTATATAATTCAATCCAGTCGTCTCCCGAGGCCGCATACAATTCATTGATAACAAGCCCCTCGGGAACAATTTCTTCCTCAGCGGGTGAACTGCATGAAATCGGAAAAAAACCAGACAGGAAAGCCAACAAAACACGCAACCGTATCTTCACCACCGGACAAATGGATTTAACATTCGGGTAAAAATAGCGTAATCCGGGTCTAGTGCCAAGCGCCACTCAGCGCCAAAACACAAAAACCGGGTACCCGGCCGTCCGGCTGATTTTTTCAATAATATTATCCGTAAACATCCGCTCCATGAGGGTGCGCTCGTGCCACGACATGGCGAGTAAATTGTTTTCCTGCTCCGACATGTACCGATGCAGTTCCCACCCTACATCCCGGCCGTAGCGGTGCGTAAACACCAGCTTCAGATGGTGATGTTGGCGGGCATCAATGGCCTGTCGTAGAATATCCATCTTGTGCTCGGTCTCTTCGTTCGGCTCTTCGCGCGCGATATGCAGCACGGTTACTTCTACGTGTAGATCGGCCACCAATCGTTGTAGTTGTTCCATCAAAAAGATGGGATTCGTGCGCGGATCAAACGCGTACGTAATCCGCTCGATCGGCCGGAAGACGAATCCATCCGGGACAATCAACACGGGGCATCGCGACCGTTCAATCACCTGGTAGGTCTGGCTACCCATCAGATGCTGGTAATAGTTCTCTGCTCCGTTGGTGCCCATCACCATCAGATCAAAGGGTTGGGCAGCCGAAGCCAACGTCTCGGGCAAACTGTCTAACGTAGCCAGGTGGTGCGTCCGAATGTCAGCACCCGAGGCCTGATGCAGTTTGTGTTGCCAATCGTGCAGCTGTTGCGCCACCTGCTGGTCGGCCGTTGCCACATCGCCTGCCAGCAAAGCATTCTCCGGCCAAATGGTAGTCCGTACGTGCAGCAACGTAATGCCGGCCCCGGTAGCCTTTGCCAGCGCTGCCGCATACTGCGCGCCTGACCACGCGGAATCCGAGAAATCGACCGGTACAAGGATCTTTTTCATGGCTTCTGAATGAGCCCAAAGTGGCTATTTCCGCACAATGCGGGCATGATGATCGTTCGATCGGCAACTGACTTTTATCATTGTTGCGGCAAGCGGCCGCCAGTACCTTACTCCTGTTCAAAAACAGGTTGGTTGTGCTTCGTTTACTTCGACAGTTTTTTGTTACCACCGGGCAGATCAGCCAGTTTGCCGCGCGCTACTGGCGTGAGGTGTGGTTTCCGCCCTACGAATTTCAGGAACTGCTCAAACAATGCTTCCTCATCGGCAATAAGTCGATGGCGCTGGTCGGTACCACCGGTTTTATCATGGGCATTGTGCTCACACTGCAAACCCGCCCTACCCTCATTGAGTTTGGCGCACAAAGTTGGATGCCGGCCATGGTGGGTATCGCTATTGTCCGGGAAATCGGCCCCGTGCTTACCGCCCTTATTTGTGCGGGCAAAGTGGGCTCGGGGATTGGTGCCGAACTGGCCTCGATGAAAGTAACCGAGCAAATTGACTCAATGGAAGTATCGGGCACCAATCCGTTCAAGTACCTGGTGATTACCCGCGTAACGGCCACCACTATTATGATACCCGTGTTGGTGATTATGTCTGACCTGATTTCGCTGGGCGGCTCAGCCATTGTGGAGAACCTCAAGGGTGGCGTCTCGTTTACGCTCTATTTCTCCAAAGTGTTGGAGTTTCTGCAATTCGGGGATCTCCTCCCCTCGATCATCAAGTCATTCTTTTTCGGATTCGCCATCGGTATTATCGGGTGTTACAAGGGTTATACCTCGTCACGCGGCACAGAGGGCGTTGGTCGCACGGCCAACGAAGCAGTCGTCATTGCCTCGCTCCTGGTCTTTGTTCTTGACTTCATTGCGGTGCTGGTTACCGACATCTTTTATGAGCTCTGACGCGCAAACATATTCGTCTGTCGTCTCCATCCGCAACCTGCACAAGTCGTTCGGAAGCAACCACGTCTTGCGGGGATTTCACCTGGATGTGGCGGCCGGTGAAAATGTGGCGGTCATGGGTAAGTCCGGGTCGGGCAAATCGGTATTAATCAAATGCATTATCGGGTTGGAACCGATAGACGAAGGCCAATTGATGGTGCTTGGCAAAGATGTGCCAAAACTTTCCGTACGGGAACTCGATGAATTGCGCGCAGATGTCGGCTTTCAATTTCAGGGCAGCGCCCTGTACGACTCGATGACGGTGAGGGAAAATCTTGAATTTCCGTTGCGCAGGCATCTGGAAAAGATAAAAGGATACCGGGCCGAAGATCTCGTGAAGGAAGCACTTGAAAATGTGGGGCTGTTGAATGCCATTGACCTGCTGCCCTCCGAGCTGAGCGGTGGAATGAAGAAGCGGATTGCGTTGGCGCGCACGATCATCATGCGCCCCAAATTGATTCTGTACGATGAGCCCACCAGCGGGCTTGACCCCATCACCGCACGCGAGATCAGCCGGCTGATCGTGGACATTCAAAAGCAGTACCAGGCGGCTTCGGTGGTCATCACGCACGACCTGGCCTGCGCCCGCATCACGGGTAACCGGCTGGTCATTCTCGCAGATGGAAAAAATTATGCTGAAGGTAAATACGAGGAAGTTGAGCGCGTGACCGATCCGGTCGTTCATTCATTCTTCACGTAGCACAAATGATCTGATATATGGAAAAGTCAACCCAACGTACGACCCGCCTCGGCTTCCTGGTGATTCTGGGAGCCCTCATCTTTACGGTGACGGCCTACCTCATCGGCCAGAAGCAGGATATGTTCCGGCAAACGTTCGTCATATCTGTGGTATTCAACAACGTCAATGGATTACAGCCGGGCAATAACGTTCGCTTCTCCGGCATCAACGTAGGAACGGTGCTGTCGGTGGAAATTAAAAGCGATTCGGTCATTGAAGTGATGATGCGGGTTCGGGAAAACGTGCGACTGTTCATCAAGAAAGACGCGGTTGCCTCCATTGGTTCAGATGGTCTGATGGGCAACATGCTGATCAACATCAGTCCCGGTTCGGCCACCGTCCCCCCGGTTGAAAACAAAGACCGCCTGCGGTCATTTAGCCGCATCAAAACCGATGATATTTTGAAGACGCTCAACATGACCAACGAAAATGCCGCCATGCTCACCTCCAACCTGCTGGAAGTGACGCAGCAAATCAAGCGCGGGCATGGCACGCTCACTTATCTGTTGTACGACAGCACGATGCGCCAGGATCTCACCCGGTCCATTCGCAGTTTACGACAGGCTATGGACCAAACCAACCAGCTGCTGGCCGAAGCAAACGGAATTGTGGAACAAGTGGAGAAAGGAAAGGGTGTGGTTGGCTGGCTGCTGACGGACACGACCACAGCCGTGCATGTCAAATCCACGCTGGCGAATTTGGATAAAACGTCTGCCCGGATCACGCTCGCTTCGGACAGCCTTCAAGAATTTGTCAGCCGGCTCAATCAAGACCCGGGTTTGCTTAACGCCCTGCTGCGCGACACCACCATGAGGACGGATTTCCGCGAAACATTACACAACCTGAATGAGAGTAGCGTAAAGCTGAATGAAAACATGGAAGCCATGCGCAGCCACATGCTGTTCCGCGGATACTTCAAAGACAAAGAGAAAAAAGAAAAGGCGGGTCAGAAGCCGTAGCCACCAAGCAATTTCTTGAAAAACTACCTATCACCGAAGCTTGAACTTCTTGATTTTACTCGCTAGCTTAGGCTGGTGCATAAGTAAAATACGGCTTGTCAATGAAAAACACGATCATCAAAGGAGCGTTTTTAATAATTGTTCTTTTTGGCTCCACGCTCAGTTTGGTTGTGTTTTTCTTGCGCGAGTTTAAAAAGTCAGCTCGAATCGAAATCGAGGGGAAAAGAAAAATGTATGGATATCAGACCTATCGCGGGGTTGTAAATCCAGTTTTGTATATAAAAAAGATCAGACTAAAAGACTCGCTTGTTAGCTATTATGATCTTTGGGAAAGAGGCGTTGAAAATCCAACATTTAACTTTCCTCCCCTGACGTTACCGTACGATACGTGTGTGTACGTGCTAAACGTTAGCAGCGATTCCACCGTCACAGAGTTTGTGTGTTACGGCAAATGGAAAAGAAACAATTTTATAAGGGGTTGGGTCTATACGAAGCATTTGCATGACCAGCCGCCTCCGGATAGTTTAATCAAGAGATAGTCGGAAAGTAGCTCAGAGATTTGTTTGCCATCCTACGCCCGCTCCGCCAACGCCATCCAGCGGGCGGTCTTGGTCTCCAGCAGCCGGTCGATTTGGGCAATGCGCTCGGCACGTTCCTGAAGTTCGGCATGATCGGTTGAACCTCCCGAAAGCCGGGCTGTCTCCTCTCCTTTTTCAAGCTCAAGCTTCTCAATCTCGGCTACCAACGCATCCAACTCCTGCCGCTCCTTGTAGGAAAGTTTAGAAGGATGGGCAGACTCCACCTTCTCCACCTTTGGTTGTGCCACCGGCTTTTCCTCCACAGCCGCCTTCTGATCATCAACCCACGCGCGGTAATCGGTATAGTTGCCGTTGAATTTCAGGATTTGTCCGTTGCCTTCGAACACAAACAACTGATCGACCAGGTGATCCATAAAATACCGGTCGTGCGAAACCAGCAACAGGCACCCCGTGAATTTCTCCAGGAAGTCTTCCAATACATTGAGCGTATCAATGTCAAAATCATTCGTGGGTTCATCCAGCACCAGGAAGTTCGGATTGGTCACCAGCAACTTGAGCAACTGCAGACGCTTTTTCTCTCCCCCACTGAGCTTTTCCACAAACGTGTATTGCTTTTCGGGCGGAAACAAAAAATTATCGAGGAACTTGCTGGCCGAAATCTGGCTGCCATCACTCAGAGTAATGAATTCCGCAATCTCTTTTACTTCTTCAATAACCCGGTGGTTGGGATTCAGGCTCACCGCCTCCTGCGTGAAGTAACCAAAGCGCGTGGTTACACCCGGAACAACTTCGCCCCCATCGGGTTTCAGACGCCCGGTGAGGATATCCAGAAAGGTGGACTTACCAACACCGTTTTGCCCTACCACGCCAATGCGATCGAACTTCTTAAAGGTGTAGGAGAAATTTTCAATGACAACCTGGCTCCCCCAGGATTTGCGTATATCATGAACCTCCAGAATTTTCCCGCCCTGGCGAGCCTCCTGGATATCAAGTTCCAGCCGCTCCTTTCGCAAATCGGTGGACGCCTTCTGTTGCAACTCATAAAACGCGTCCACGCGGTACTTGGCTTTCGTGCCCCGCGCTTTCGGTTGCCGTCTCATCCACTCCAGCTCTTTGCGCATCAGGTTACGCGCTTTCTCCACCTCAGACTTTAACATCTCCTCGCGCTCGGATTTCTTTTCGAGGAAATAGGCATAGTTGCCGTGGTACCGGAACAATTGGCCTCGGTCGATTTCGAGAATCTCCGTAGCCACAGCATCCAGAAAGTAACGATCATGGGTAACCATAATCACCGTCATGTTCACGCCACTGAGGTAGTTTTCCAACCATTCAATGGCCGACAAGTCCAGGTGATTGGTTGGCTCGTCCATGATGATGAGGTCGGGCTCGGCCAGCAACAACTGCGCGAGAAAGATCCGCTTCTTCTGGCCGCCCGAGAGTTCGCCAAATTTTTTGTCCATGTCCGGCACGCCAAGCCGACCGGTTACTTCCTGAACTTTGGCGTCATAGTCCCAGGCGCTGAACTCTTCCATTTTCTCCAACGCGGCCTGCATGCGCTCGGGCGCCACATCCGGATGGTGGAGGCAGTCTTCATATTCTTTCACCGCACGAGCCACTTCATTTGACTCATGAAAAAGCACATCCTTTACCTGCACGTTATCGTCAACGGTCGGTTGCTGGGTCAGGTAGCCAAGTCGGATACCCTCGCGCACCACCACGGTGCCGCCATCCGGCTGGATTTCGCCCGTAAGAATCTTGAGTAGTGTACTTTTACCCACTCCATTGTTGCCCACCAAAGCATACTTTTCCCCCTGCGAAATGCCCACCGAGAGATTGCGAAAGAGCCATTTGTCGTGATAGGATTTGGAAAGCCCTTCGGCTGATAGATAGTTCATAAGAAAAATGAGGCGCAAAGGTAATCACTGGCGGTGAATGACTACAGCATTATTACCTATCTTGGAGCCATGTCTCATCCGTTCCGATTTACGATGACGCGCACCGTGGTGCCGGCTGACATTGATGAACTCAACCATGTTAACAATGTGGTCTATCTTCAATGGATTCAGGATGTAGCCAAAAGCCACTGGCAGCAGGTGGGCCAGCATCGGATCAACGAAGTGGTGTGGGTAGCTTCGCGCCATGAAATCGACTACCTCGCCCCGGCTTTCCTGGGCGATCCCATTGAAGTGGGTACCTGGGTGGGTCAGGCGCAAGGCGCACGATTCGAACGATTCATCGTCATTCGCCATGCGCAGACCAAAAAGGAAATGGTCAAAGCCAAAACGATATGGGTCATGCTGGATGCTCAAACGTTCAACCCGAGGCGCGTGCCCGAAGACATGGTTAATTTATTTCAATAGATATGGATAGTTCTGTATTTCAGTTAAACGGCAAAGTGGCCCTGATTACGGGTGCCAGTAAAGGAATTGGCGAAGCAGCCGCCCGAATGTTGGCCCGGCAAGGCGCCCGGGTTGTAATCATTTCGCGCAAAGCAGAGGAGCTCAAGCCTGTGGCCGAATCCATCGCGCAAGCGGGTGGAGTGTGTGATTTCATTGCCGGCAACGTGGGCGACACCGCTTTTTGCACGGAACTGGTCGCTGAGGTGGTGAAGCGGGCGGGCGGACTGGACATTTTGGTGAACAATGCGGCCACCAATCCAGTCTACGGCCCGGTTGTTCAAACCGAAGGCTGGGCGTTCGATAAAATCATGAGTGTGAACGTGAAGTCACCATTTGAATTGGCCCGGTTGGCCTACCCGCATATGAAGGCGCGTGGCGGTGGTTCAATTGTCAACATCAGCTCGGTGGCGGGCGATACGCCCGATCCGGGGCTCGGCATTTACTCGGTATCCAAAGCCGCGTTGAATATGCTCACCAAAGTGCTGGCGAAAGAATGGGGTGTCGATGGCATTCGCGTGAATGCCGTGGCACCGGGATTGATTAAAACCAAGTTTTCGGAAGCGCTGTGGCAAAACGAAAAAATGTTGAACAGCTTCTTGCGGCACATGGCCCTGCCCCGCATGGGCACTTCAGAAGAAATGGCTGCGCTCATTCTCTTTTTGGCCTCCCCGGCTTCGGCTTACTGTACGGGAACCATTTTCACGGCCGATGGCGGCATAACGATTTGATCCATGGAAGAGTTATTCGGAACCCCACGGCTTGCCGACCTGCTGCCACGCGTCCGCGCCTTTGTTGAGGCGGAGTTGCTTCCGTTGGAAAAGGATCATCATCACCGCCCGTGGCCAGAAACATTCCGGCTGCTGGACGAGAAGCGGGAAAAGGTGAAAACCTCCGGCCTGTGGGGATTACATCTGCCAAAAGAGGAAGGTGGCCTTGGCCTTACGCTTTGCGAGTTTGGTCAAATCAGTGAAGCATTGGCGCGGACTCCGTTCTACGGGCATTACACGTTCAATTGCCAGGCCCCGGATATCGGCAACATCGAGTTACTCTCGAAGTTTGCTTCAGCCGGGCAACGGGTAAACTACTTGTTGCCGCTTTGCAAAGGCAAAGTGCGCAGTTGCTTCGCCATGACGGAGCCAGAAATGGCCGGCAGCAACCCGACCCGGCTGGCTACTACTGCGCAGCGCGAAGGAGATGACTACATCATCAACGGGCATAAGTGGTTTACCACCGGTGCCGAAGGATCAGCCTTCACCATTGTGATGGCCGTCACGAACCCGGAAGCCGCTCCGCATCAACGCGCCAGTATGATTATTGTGCCCACCGGCACACCGGGGTACTCCATCGTGCGCAACATTCCGGTGTTTGGTGAAGCCGGTGGAGGCTGGGCCAGTCACGCAGAAGTCCGTTTTGAAAACTGCCGCGTGCCACAAACCAACCGCATCGGTGCCGAGGGCGAAGGCTTTAAACTGGCACAAGAACGGCTCGGCCCCGGACGCATTCACCACTGCATGCGCTGGATCGGCATCGCAGAAAAGGCATTTGATCTAATGTGTAGGCGGGCGGTGTCGCGCGAAATTGAAGACGGAGTGTATCTTGGGCATAAGCAGTACATTCAATCGTTCATCACCCAAAGCCGGGTTGAGATTGATGCGGCTCGCCTGCTGGTGCTGCGCACCGCACAAAAGATTGATGAACAGGGAGCAGCCGCCACGCGCGATGATATTTCGGGAATCAAGTATTACGTGGCCAACATCATGCTGGGTATTCTCGATCGGGCCATTCAAACCTACGGGGCGGCCGGCCTTTCCGACCTGACGTTGCTCGCCACACTCTACCAACACGAGCGGGGCGCGCGCATTTGGGATGGAGCGGATGAAGTTCATTTGCAAAGCATGGCCACCGGCATTCTCAAGAAATACGGATTGAAGAAAAAATCCTGAATCTAAATCTTCAGCTCTTGTACCCGATTGATCAACCCGTTGACGTACGCGCTGGCGAAGAACTGCCGGCAGGCGCGTTGCAAACCTGGCTGGATACTCATGCTCCACAAGTCGGCCAGATCTCTTCCATCCGGCAATTCCCAAGTGGTTTTTCCAACTTAACCTATGCGCTGACGGGCACCGGTGGTGAGTTCATCTTGCGGAAACCCCCGGCCGGAGCCAACATCAAATCGGCTCACGACATGGGTCGCGAATTTCGGGTATTGTCACTGCTCTTTCCCCACTTTAACCGCGTGCCCAAGCCTGTGGCGCTCTGTGAAGATGTACTGG
>ERZ1066128.822-NODE-822-length-10480-cov-10.055635_pt1 | contig 10480 bp, 9 predicted proteins | sample MGYA00382775_ERZ1066128 | MGnify/ENA primary metagenome ERZ1066128 (study PRJEB33369, sample SAMEA5778358) | biofilm metagenome | biome: Industrial cooling water; feature: Water cooling tower basin; material: Biofilm | place: United Arab Emirates | collected...
CACCAAAGAACAGCTGCGTGGGGTAAAACGAATGGTGGACTGTATCTTCGACCCGGAATTTTACGTGGAGTTGCAGCGTGAAGAGCTGATTAAAAATGGAGCACACCGCGCGTCACACGACCGGCCAGAACTACAAATCCGGCCACAAACAGAATCAAAACCAAATCCATCACCCTTGTTGGGTTGATTGTTCTTCTGTCTTGCCGGCTAACGCCATAGGCCGGGGTGTTGAAAATGTAGACATCCAGTAGAACGCGCAATTTGGCCAGGAACTCGCGTTGAATCATGGCCCCGGTTGGGGCTCCACCGGCCACCACCCCGACAGCGGGAAGCCCAACCTGACGACATAAATACAGGGCACGTTCCAGATGGAATGTTTGTGACACGATCATCACGGTGTCGCGTCCAGTGCTGGACTGGAGGGTTCGGATAATTGAGTCGAACGTGCGGTGCCCGTGTGGGTCCACCCGGATCGACTTCTCCGGAATGCCGGATGAGACTAAATCATTCCTCATATCAGCGGTCTCATCGTAGTTATCCTGCTGCTGCCGGTCGCCTGATAGGAGAAAATATTTTACCTGGCCCGCCCGGTACAATTGTATGGCGCACTCAAGTCGCTTCTGGTAATAAAGGTTAGGATTGCTCGTTCCCCGGATCAGTTTACTGGTCCCCAGTACAAGTGTAGCCTTGGGCTCACCCCCGACCTGGTTAACAGCAAGGATGTACGGGTTGGCCACAAACAAGTTGGCCATATAGGTTAGCAGTAGCATCTGGATTACTGAGACCAGGCCATTACAAATTTGTCTTGCGCTCCACAGCAACCCCCGGCCGGTATGCGTTGATGTCCACGACTTGAAAATATGCCGCTGCCCGACCCTTCGCAGCCAAAAATCATTTAATCCATATAGGAGAATGGCCAGGCAGACCAGTAGGGTCAGCAGTAGGTAATTCCAGGCGTCACTATAGCGAAAGAGAGAAAACAGTTCTTTAATTGTTGTTCTTAGCGCCGGCACTCCCCTGTCCAGCAACCCAAAGTTGTGATAGCCTACCGAGCCGAGCAGTAGATATACTCCCAATAGACCCATGGCCCACAAAAACAGGACATAAAGAAACGCCAGCCCTTGGAATTCCTGCTTTTCCTTACTTGCCATTTACTATTTTAACCAGATAATAGTTGTAGAGTCGTTCAAGCAACTGCGCATCGAGCTGATTGACAAAATCCAGCGTGTTGGGATATGTGTTGGACAAGCTGATCGCCTTCTCGTTGTCCTTACCAAAGATGATCTGAAAGTTTTCGGTGATGGCCTTGGTGCGGGCCGGATCCGGCAAGGCCATCAATCTGACGTAGTCCTGGTGGAAGGCGCTGATTAATTTGTCCTCCTTCAGTTCGCGGTCCGCCTTTAGTTCAGCGGCCAGCTCCCGGTTGGTCCGGTAGAAATGGTTGTTCACCATCCGCAAAAGAACCAACAACAGGATAAAGAAAGATGAATTCAAAGAGAGAGCACTAATCCAGTCCCCCGACACACTGTAGTAGAGGCTTGCCAGGAAAAACGATAGGACAGCGGCCAGCCCGCAAAAAAGGATCACTTGTTCACTGATGTACGTCTTGGGTGTGAGTAAAGCCTTGTAATTGCGGGCCTTAATCATTGTTATTATGAAGCCGGGTTTTAGGGTTGAATTTGTCATTTGCTCGGTCTGCGTATTGGTCATAGCATCAAAATTTAAGTATTCGCTGCCCCACCGGAATTGATATGATGGTTTGTTTGGAGCGGAACAGCACGGGGTTGGCCACAAACTGTTCAATGAGTGAATTCATAGCTTGTTCTTCTTCCTGGGGGCTGAGAAAAGAGGCGGTCCCAAAGAATTCACTACTGAAAGAGATAAATAGACGAACGTCTTCGTTTACATCAGCTAACAAATTCCTGTTCTTAAGCTTAAACTGGAGGCGATCCAGAAACGAGGCCCTTCTGGTTTCTGCGTCTACATAATCAGGTCCATAGAATGAGGCAATGTAGTATTGCATCGGTTTGGGTATGACTTCATAAACGACATCATACAGGCAAAAGGGAATACTGTTTTGATTCGTGGTCTGATAAAGAAAATGTGTCATGAATTGGTCATCTAACAAAATCTTGAAGTAGCCCGACAAAATCTCCCAGTAGTGGTTGGATGGTATCTGGGGGTAGTCTACCAGGAGGCAGGCCGCGTCTTCGTATAATATCGCGCGGATTAATCGCTCGCGATTAGAAAGTATATCGGGCACTTCGAAAAGCAACTTCTCGATAAAACTATCAGTATCGACAAATAGATCACCCTGGTGTTGCAGGTAATCAGTGGAGTTACCCATGGTTCGTGTTAATTGGATCGTGGTGCGAAGATACGCAACTACTTCTGACGTATCAACAGGCGGATCAGGGCTGCCTTTTTCAGGTCCAGAGACTCGATGGAAGTAAGAATGTCTTCCATTTCCTCGCTAAGGCCTGGGGTGTCGAAAAGAATGGTGTTGGTGTTAAGGGTTACCACGCGGGCTTGGAGGACGCGGAATAAGTGGTTGATCTGGGTTCGGCTTAATCGCAGGCGAGAAGTGGAAAAGTCGTCCTCGATGGCACTCAAAATGATGGCCTTGAGTTGTTCATGTGATTTGTAACGGGTGGAGTGCTCAAGGGCATACTCGCCCAGCATCCGGTAGAGTGCTACCAGGTGTGCCCGCGAAAGCCTGACAAACTCAAAATTCACACCGCGATCTTAAATCGAATATTCCAAAATGCGTTAGGAAGTATGATGTTGTATTGAGCCAGGCGACTAATCAGGTATTCTTGCTCCACATGCAGGAGCTCAATACCTTGCAAAGTTAAAAAATCAGAGTAATCATCCAGTGCCTTAAGGACCTGTTCATTGGTTAATTTCTGATAACCGGTCTCCCCAAACCGCCCACCCCGGGAGGAGTACTTATGTAGAAAAGTCTCAAAAGAGGCCAGCCGCTTCATTTCCTCGGTTAACTGAATGAGTTCCACATCGAGTAACTCTTCGGGTAATTCCAGCACCGCCTTCGTCTTTCGGCCTTCCCTTTTAAAAAGGCGTGTCTTTAATACCGGTTCAATGATTTCGTCCAGGTCTCCGGAGAGTGTCCAGTTGTAATTGATGCCGGCAAAACCATGTTCCAGCCACTGCCCTACACAATCCAGCACGATCCCATGGGTCTTTCCGTTGGCCTTGTCGGGTCGCAGGCACCGGCCCACGCTTTGCACGTAGTTGGAAAGTGATTTCGTGCGCCTGGCCAGGATCACCGCTTCAATATCGGGAACATCGAAGCCCTCCGAGATAATGTCGTAGTTAGTCAGGACCAATAGCTCACCTTTACGGTAGCGCCTGATGATACCCTTTCGCTCGGTTTTATCCATCTGACCATCCAGGTGCGCGGCCGGTATGCCCAGTTCATTGAATTGATTGGCCAGCGATTTGGAGTGCTCTACATTACAGGCGAAAACCACGGCCTTGCGGCCTGATGCGTATTTGCGGTAAGACTCCACCACGTTGGCGATGAGCTTACTCTGCATCATGTGTTTGGCCATCGCAGCAATGTCGTAGTCGCCCAGGCCGGTTTCCTTGAGGTCCTCAATCTTAATGTTTGCGCAGAAATAGTGACGGGGTGGTACCAGAAATCCGTTAGAGAAAAAGTAATCGATCGGGTACAGATTGATCATCTGCTGGTAGGTATCATCAAATCCCTTACCATCCAGTCTAACCGGTGTGGCCGTCACACCAACCAGTTTGGATTCGGGAAACATGGTCAGCAGCTTTTGGTAGGATCCGGCCGTGCTGTGGTGGCACTCGTCAACGTAAATCCAATCCGGTTGTGCGTTTCGCAACCGTTCTCCTGACTGTACCATTCCCACTTGCACCGGGTGCTCGTAGGCTTCCGGGTACCCGGCCGCAATTACACCAGAAGCTATACCAAATTGACCGAGGCGTTCAACGATCTGATCCACAAGCTCAATTCGGTGTACAGTGAGCAGCACACGCTCACCACATCGGACGTGATCCTCAACCATGGAGGAAAAGAATGTGGTTTTGCCCGTCCCGGTCGGGGAAACCACCATAAGTCGCTTGTTATTCGGATTGGTGAAGAAGGTAAAGGTGGCCTGCTTCATTTTTTGCTGGTATTCACGTAGTTCTTGCCGGGGTTTAATTGACATGACCGCTGGTTTCGTGTTATTTGGAGCTCTAAAATTATAAAATTCGGCCAAATCCCCTTTTCGATAAATTCCCTACCTTAGCAGCCGTCCAATTAACACGATTCACATGAACGACCTGCTTCGCGAAATAGCTGACGATCTCAAGGAGAAAAGTGCACTAACAGAGGGTGTTTTCTTTGAGCAATTCATCAACGACTACTTCAAATTCGGCAGCCAGAAGGCCTACGAAAACATGCGCAGCAATGGTGCTTCTGACCAAACCCAGGAAGCGGCCAAGGATTTTGTCGGCCAGGCGGTGTACTTGCGATGTTCCTCCATCCGCAAAGAACTGGAGTTGGACAAAACCGAATTTCGTTCCGATCAGGTCAAAGTAGTCGAGGAATTTTACCGTGACTATATTACCTCAAATCAGTACGAGCGGGCCATGCAGCGGGCCATGCAGCGGATCGAGCGCTCCCCGGCTTTGGCCGAAGACGAAAACTTCCAGAAACAATTTCACGCATTTGCCAAAAAAATCACCCCTCGCGTTAATAAGAACTTTGAGATAGGGATTCAGCCTGACGATGGTCTGATTTTCATGATCACCGTCCGCGAGTCCTCCCCTTCCGAGCGCCCGTTGAGTAGTCGTCAGATGAAAGACTTCCTCAGTGGGTATATGGGTAAGGTGGTAGGCCAGGATCAGGACGTCTCGCACGAAGTGGACTGCCTGGTTCGAGAGAAGCATATAACACTCTCATCCACCTTGGCCTATCGGGATCTTGCTGACATGCGCGCCCAGACGGTCAACATGGCGCGCAGTTATGATAACATGCTCACACAGGTTGTCCGGGAGCGTGTTCCAATCGATGAGCAATCGTTGAAGAATCTTAAAGTGAGTCCTGCGCCAATGCGTGTGGCTGACAGTGAAAAGATGGATGTGTTGCGCAATTTTATTGCCTCTGCGGGCAAACCTGGGGTGTCTACCGCCACAGCCTACCGGGAGGCTATCCAGCGCATCGGTAAGTTTGAGAGCCTCAATGACTATCTTGAAAAACCAAAAAACAAAGATCGTTCGTTGCTTTCGGTAATGGAGCGTTACCATGAAAAAATTGTACTCAACCAGGCTACCCGGGAGGACTACCGCAATCTACTCCTGGAAGGTTACTCCACTTTTATGCCCGTTGATCAAAACAAACACATCCGCGAAGTGGATAAGGAGGTGGTCATGCTTCAAAGCGGCAAACACAATGGCTTGGTAAAGCAGGCGCTGTCGGAGTATCACCGTAAGGGCCAGTTACTGGCCAGGGCGCAGACGGCCGTGATGGTCATGGCGACAGCCACCAATGAGGCGCGTAAGGCGCGGCACATTAAAAACGGGTTCTTAAAAAAGCACGGGGTCACCGAAGAAGAAATGAATCGCGCACATGCAGCTCGTCCATTTATGGATGTGAGCCCATCAAAAGACAGGAGCCAGGATTTCAACATCCACACAAACTAAAAAAGGGGGCTTGAGGGCCCCCTTTCCAATTAATTCAGGCAGATGAACATCGCCCGTCCAAGCGCACTATCGATGAGTGCCTCTTGATGACGGTCAGCAAGCTCATTGAGCCAGCGGGCCGCTGAGTACTCGGAAAAGTATTCTACAGCGCTCTGCGTCTTTTCAAAAGCGATAAGACACTGGCTGGCCCGATCCAGGTAGCTCACAGAAAGGTTGTGTGAGGTTCTCACCGGGCTGGGGTTAATACTCACATGTACCGCTGAGCGGCCTTCGTAGAGAGTTTTAGAGTCACGAATAAAAAGCGTTTCCATAATTGAGAAGCTGCTGACCTGCTCCTGGCGGGAGCGATCGAGTCATCTCCTCACCTGAACGGATCCCCGGCAGCGCGGTTTTGTTCATGAGCAAAATTAGTGTCCTGCTCACCTTTGTCAAGTCTATCCATCATTTTGAGATCATTTTCCGGGCCTGCTACCGATTCGGAGTTTTTTACCCTAATGGTCAAAAAGTTCGTTTTAAACGGATTTAAGAAGGTTTCCCGTATCATCAGTGGGGGCTCAGTTGAAAGTTTTTTCCAGAAAATTTTTCTTTGCTCCACCCCACCGATACACCCGTTTAGGATATCCTCCACTTCATCTTCCAGGCGCAGAATGATCGTAGTGCCGCTGTAATCGGGGTCCCGGTTGAGAAGCTTCCTAAGCTCCACCTGCAGATCAGCAGGCAGTTGATCCAGTACGGGTTTGCATACCGCATCAACCTGTCGAAGTGCACCACTCGTGATCCAGTCGGATAACGGATGAAAACTCCGCTCGGTGATACACCGGTCAGCCAGGGTGTCGAACTGAGCAAGAAAATCAGCCCTGCGTTTTTCAATGAAAGCGTCCAGGGCCTGGTGTATCTGGGTAATTGCGTTTTCGATCATATCCACTACGTTGTTGTGGTTTAAATGGTTCTGGCCGGTGTCCTTAACAGGACCACCGACCAGAAGGTGAGAAACAAGCGTTCGCCTAACCATTGGTCTTGTCTTTACGCGAGGCGCTGTCCAAGAATCATGACACGAAAGTCTTTGGCCGTGCCACTACCTTTGCCGACCTTCTTGTTGCCTACAAAGGTGATTTCAATGGCTGTCCCCGGCTTGATGTTTTCACGCTTCATGTCACCCACCAGGATCACACCACTGTGGTAGAACGTCTTGCCGCCCTTTTCCAGCCAGGTAGCGCACTCAAGCATCTTACCTGCTGCATTGGGCTTCTGTCCGAAACCCAAAAATATTCCCCGGCAGGATTCACCTTCATCCTCGAATCGCTTGTAGTCCATCTTCACCGACATCATGGGGGCCAGATCATCGAGTGTCTGCGAAGCTTTGGAAGCCAGGTCGATTACCGCGGGGCTGACCAGTGAGGTGAGCGTTTCCTCGGTGCTTTGTTCAACGCCTTGTGGTTGGTCCTCTTTGCTGACCACCGGTACTTGTGCTTGTGTTGTCATTTTGAAAATGTTTTTTCAAACACCTAGCTCAAAATGCAACCGTTATCCGCCCTTACTGACCCAACCGCAATCCCCGCGCGGGAGCGCGCAAAGAAGGCGGGTTATTGAACGCGAACGCGGATCGTGTAGTCAGTTAGAAGGGATTGTCATCTGCACCAGGGGGTGGTGGCCCTTGGCTTTGATCTTCTGTTGGCCAGCTGGGATGGCGTTCCCCGGCATCAAAACGGGATTCCATATCGGCAAACTTGGTGAACTTTCCGATAAATCGTAGGTAGGCCGTGTCGAGTCTACCATTCCTGTTTTTGGCCAGAATAGCTTCGGCCACACCTTGTGAGGGGGTTCCGTCTTCCAGGTTATGGATTTTGTAGTACTCAGGACGGTAGAGAAAACAGACCACATCAGCATCTTGTTCAATTGCTCCTGATTCGCGTAGGTCTGAAAGCATCGGGCGCTTATCACCTCCCCTTGTTTCCACTCCTCGGGATAACTGGGAAAGTGCGATGACCGGAACTTTAAGTTCCTTGGCCAGCGCTTTTAGGCTTCGGGAAATTCCGGCAATTTCTTGCTCCCGGTTTCCGGTGTGGCCGGTAATTTTTAGCAGTTGCAGGTAGTCCAGCAGGATGATCCTCACACCGTGGCGCTCAACCATCCTGCGCGCCTTGGTGCGTAGTTGGTTAATATCCAGGGAGGGCGTGTCATCAACGAACAGGTTCTTTTTGCTCGACACTTTGGAGTTCATCAGCAATTTAAGTTCGATGTTGCTGATGGATCCTTTCTTAATGCGTTCGGAGTCAATTTCGGTATTGATCGAAAACAACCGCGTGGTCAGTTCCAGGGATGTCATTTCCAGGGAAAAGATGCCCACGGGTATTTCAAACATGGTGACCAGCATTTCCACCATGCTTAGGATAAACGAAGTTTTGCCCATACCGGGTCGGGCCGCAATGACAATCATCTCTCCGGGTTGCCAGCCGTGGGTGATGCGGTCAAGTGTGGAAAATCCGCTGGGTACGCCGGAGAGTCCATCTTTGCGGGTCATTCGCTCCTGGATGGTTTGAATGGCTTCCAGTCCGAGGGTTAGGCCATCTTTGTATTCAATCCGCATGCCCATATCCCCATGCAGATTATACAGGGTGGTCTCAGCCCAATCCATCAACTCAAAAGTATCGGTGGTATCTTCATACCCTCGCTGGGCAATTTCGCTTCCCAGGTTAATGAGAAATCGCTTGATGGCCAGTTCAGTGATAATACGGGCATGGTATTCAACGTTGGCCGATGAAGCCACCTTACTGGTAAGTTCCGCGATGTAGTAGGCGCCCCCGGCCATTTCAAGTTTACCTTGCTGCTTGAGTTTGCTTACAACGGTGCGCATATCCACCGGTTCGCTCTTGATCATCAACTCCCGGATGGCCTGGAAAATCACTTTGTGACTTTCGTGGTAGAAGTGATCGGGTTTTAGAAAGTCTACCTGGGCAAGAGCCGGTTTTTCGAGCATACAAGCTCCCAGCACGGCCTCCTCCAGGTCGATCGCCTGCGGGGGAAGTTTACCCAGTTCCAGGGTTGTGTTACGTGGCGGTCCGCTGGTTCGCCGGATAGCCAAGGTTGTTTTGGGGCCGCTCATAGGTTTTGAATAATGGAAGCGACTTGTTCTTTGAATTGAACGGCCAGCGTGCTCTTCATCGATGCCGGCACGCGTATTTGCTCCTGTGCCTGGTCAAAATAACCGAACAGCATCCCCAGGGTATCTTCGTCCAGGTAAGAGTGTAGAAGATTGGCGTGTTTGCGTTGGATAAATAGTTGCTTGGTGAGGAATTCAAGGATCACTTCAATGAAGTTACCTTTAAAATGATTCATCACCATCCCCCGAACAAAAGCACTTACGGTGATCGACTTGGGCTTTGTTGCCAAGGCTTGTGATATTTTTTCTGAGGGTATGTTTTTCGTGCAGTAGGAGATGATGGCCTCTTCTAGGTCTGCTTGCTGGCGCAGGTAATCCCAGACACTAGCTCCGGCCCGGTTGGAAGCGTTAGTCTGCATGGAGAGATTGAGTTGAACAGGTTGGGTTTTTTCGCGGTATTCGCGGATGGAAAGGCCAACTTCCGGTGAGAGTTCACAATCCTGCTCCATTGGTCGGTAGATATCCAGGAAACGTAATTCTTTGACGTAGCTCCACACCAGCGGACCGATGTTCTCAAATGCCTTGGAGCTTCTCCGGTTTGCTTCGTAAGCCTCGTTCACACAATAGTTTACCCAGGCCTCATCAATAACCTTGTCGGCCACGCGGGCAATGATTTGAAGAAGAATTGATTCGTTGAGTCCCTTCTTAATATGGGCGATAAATCCATATTCCTTACTGAGAAGTGCCGCTTTGTTTTCCTCATTTGAATTAAAGTCAAGGCGGATCTCGACAATGCCGCTTTTGTCGCGCTTATGGACGGAAAAATAATTGAAGTCCTTTTTGCCACGGCCTGTTACGCCCTTCAGGGCACACGTTGATTTGAGCAGTACAGGATCGGAAGTAGCGGCTTTGATCGAACGGTATTGGTGTTTACGTTGCTTGGCCTTGATACCGAGTTCCTTGCACAGGTTATCAACAGAAATGATCAGGTAGTTGGTAATGGGTTGGTGTTTGGCGATCAGGTAGTACAGGTGTAATACCGCTGAGCTGCGGAATTGAAGCAGATCTTTATAGTTGGCGATTATGACAAAGTCAGTAGAATCAGTATTACTTTCCTTGAGCAGCCTGTTGCGGTGTTCTCGGGCGTCTCTGAGGAATGAGGAAACTTTCACGTTCAGGCACCCATTCGAGATATTGACCTCCTCCAAAAGGACAGTCGTTTTATAACCTTTCCAGCGGTCCTCCGGATTGACCTGTGGACGGCCAAGAATCTTGAATTCCTGTTCGGGGGTGATGTGTATGATGTTGCTTTGGTTGGCCAGGATGCTGGCCTGCAGATCCTTTTCCGTTTCAATCACTTTACCGCTTTTGCGGGCTACCTTGACACTTTGGTTAACCTCATTGAGTAGATGAGCAAACGATTCTCTGACGCGGCCATCGCCCCGGTGGCTGGAAGAGTCTTTGTGTTGGAAACGCTCACTTAGTAGCTCCACCGGGATTTCCATATAAGCACCTTTGACGGTGTATTTCGCATCGATCAGGGATTTGGAAAACCCTTTAGCGGACACGGGGAGATCTTTAGCGAAATACAGTGCTATAACCTTCTTTACGATAAGACTCGAATGGGTTAGTTGGTTGTCCAGCACGGCCGGCATGAGCAGGGGGTATTCCTCTGGGGTGTATTGGTTGGGGACAAGGTTCTTCTTC
>ERZ1066128.828-NODE-828-length-10434-cov-8.304461_pt1 | contig 10434 bp, 10 predicted proteins | sample MGYA00382775_ERZ1066128 | MGnify/ENA primary metagenome ERZ1066128 (study PRJEB33369, sample SAMEA5778358) | biofilm metagenome | biome: Industrial cooling water; feature: Water cooling tower basin; material: Biofilm | place: United Arab Emirates | collected...
GTCTTCGACGCCGAGGCGGCGTACGAGCGTGCGATCAAGAACGGCGCCCAGTCGGCGTACGAGCCGCGCGTCTTCAAGGACAGCCGCGGCACGGTGACGATGGCCGGCATCCGCACCTACGGCCGCGTGTGCCACTCGTTCGTGAGCCGCACCGGTGAATACGAACTCACGAAGGTGAAGCAGGGCGGCCTCTTCATGCCCCGCTTCAAGCGCATCGACGGCGGCCTGTGCACCCCCGCCACCGGCTGCGGCCCGCAGGGCGGCATGGGCTCTTCGATTCTCGCCATCAACGAGCACAACAAGAAGCACCCCTGCGGCCTCAAGTACGTCGATCACCTCGTCGGCAACGTCGAGCTCGGCAAGATGAACTACTGGGTCAAGTGGTACGAGGACGTGCTCGAGTTCAAGATGTTCAAGCACTTCGACGACGCCGACATCTCGACCGACTATTCGGCCCTGATGTCCAAGGTGATGTCGAGCGGCAACAACCTCATCAAGATGCCGATCAACGAGCCCGCCCACGGCAAGAAGAAGAGCCAGGTGCAGGAATACCTCGACTGGCACGCGAACACCCCGGGCGTGCAGCACCTCGCGCTCCGCACCGACGACGAGCTGCACTCGATCGCCGCCCTGCGCAGCCGCGGCGTGGACTTCCTCACGCTCCCCGACGCGTACTACGACAAGGTCTGGGACCGCGTGAACGGCATGCTCAAGCAGCACGGCCACGAAGCCGTGAAGGAAGACCACAAGAAGGTCCGCGACCTGGGCATTCTGGTGGACGCCGACGACGAGGGCTACCTGCTCCAGCTCTTCACCAAGCCGCTGCAGGACCGGCCGACGCTGTTCTTCGAAATCATCTGCCGCCGCGGCTCGCAGTCGTTCGGCAAGGGGAACTTCAAGGCGCTGTTCGAGGCGCTGGAACTGGAACAGGAGCGGCGGGGGAATCTGTGACACGTCGATCTCAGAAAGTTCCTTCCAAATCGCGTCGCTCACCGATTCCGCTGTCGGTTCGGATTCAGGTTCTCACGGAATGTGGGTATCGCTGCGCCGTGCCGACTTGTCGCTGCATTCTCGCCCTAGACCTGCATCACATCCATCATGTAGAGAACGGTGGAGATAACTCCGCATACAACCTGCTCGCTCTTTGCCCAACGTGCCACCAACTCTATCACCGAGGCGAGATTCACAAGGAATCCATCAAGGCGTGGAAGTCGCTTCAGCTAGCGATGAACCGCGCGTTTAACATTCATGCGATTGACGACCTTCGCTTCATAGATGGCTGTACCACGCGACGACCAGGTGATGCAGAAGAATGGGAAGCGAAACGCCAAGAAGCGATCAAACGTGGCGAAACTCCTGGTGTCGGCGTTGTTTACACCACGGTTGCTGAATCAACTCTGTTCGTAAGCGGAGACGCCTTACTCACGAGGAGCGCACTCTTCGCGACGGGCTTGGTTGGCGCATTCCGGATTCCGCGCGGTGAATACTGCATCTACACGACGCGCCAAGGTCAGTCGTTTGTCCGAGCCCTCGACGCAGGCGATATGACGGCAATCGAGAGGTTGCTGGGGATGACCGCCGCGAAGCTCACGACGAAGAAGGTGTGAGCTTGCGGTGGATTCTGGGCCCTGCCGAATTCGCCTCGAAATGCCGCATCACCATAAGTAGTTTGAGACGTTGGCAACTGCAACTCAATCGTGCATCGCCTCTCGGTGCCAGATCCGGCTACCGATTCACGGCCGCCATCGCTCGCTCCGCGTATCGCTGACCCGCCGTCGTTCCCATCGGGAACGCGGCGTCGATCCGTTTCAGTTCATCCGCGCTCAACCGCACCGTTGCCGCGGCGAGGTTCTCGTCGAGGTATTTGGCCCGCTTGGTGCCGGGGATCGGCACGATGTCGTTGCCTTGGGCCATCACCCACGCGATCGCGAGCTGACTCGGCGTGCAGCCCTTTTCCCGCGCGATCTCTTCGACTTTCCGGGCGAGGTCGAGGTTCTTGGCGAAGTTCTCGCCCTGGAAACGCGGGTGCAGCCGGCGGGCGTCGTCGGGGGCGAGGTCGTCGGGGCCCTTGAACTGGCCGCTGAGGAAGCCGCGGCCGAGCGGGCTGTAGGCGACGAAGCCGATGCCAAGCTCTCGCACGGTGGCGAGGATCTTCTCCTCGGGGTCGCGGGTCCAGAGCGAGTACTCCGTCTGCAGCGCGGCGATCGGGTGGACCTTCGCGGCACGCCGGATCGTCTCCGCCGCGGCCTCGGACAGGCCGAGGTACCGAACCTTTCCGGCTTTCACCAGCTCCGCCATTGCGCCGACGGTTTCCTCGATGGGCACATTCGGATCGACGCGGTGCTGGAAGTACAGGTCGATGACCGAGACGCCGAGCCGCTGCAGGCTCGCGTCGCAGCACTGCTTCACGTACGCCGCGTCGCCGCGGACGCCGAGGAACTCACCCTTGGGTCCGCGGACGTTCCCGAACTTGGTCGCGAGCACGACCTTGTCGCGTCGGTCCTTGATCGCCTTGCCGACGAGGGTCTCGTTGTGCCCGGTGCCGTACATGTCGGCGGTGTCGAGGAACGTGCAGCCAAGATCGATCGAGCGGTGGACGACGGCGATCGACTCGGCGTCGTTCATCGACTTGGGGTCGTAGAACTCGCTCATGCCCATGCAGCCGAGGCCGATCTCCGACACGGACAAACCGCTGCGACCGAGTTGACGGGTTCTCATGATTCCAATCCTTCTCCGCCGCGGGAATCAGGCGGGCCCTCTTCGATGCACCAGAGCAACGAACGGAACGGCTTCAACTGCGATCCAGCAACAGTGCTCTCCGGATGATCCCGAGTCCGTAGACGCTCGCGGCCTCGGTGATGAATCGCTCGAAATCCCTCACGGCATGGTCGTTCGCGCTGTCGGAGATGACACGCACGACTGCCAGCGGCACGCCCTGTTCGTGACAGACCTGGGCCACCGCGGCGCCCTCCATTTCCACGCAGACGGCGCTGGGCACACGCTGACGCAGCGCGGCGCGTTCGGCGTCGGTGGATACGAAACGGTCGCCGCTGGCGATGTCGCCGACCACCACCCGCGGCGTCGGCAGGCGCAATTCCTCGCGCACTGCTCGCGGCACGTCGTGCTCGAAGCCCTCGCGCGCGAACGCCTCCGCGCCCGCACGCAGCCGCGCCGACAGCGAGTCATCGGCCGCGATCGACGAGACGCCCAGCAGCGGGATCTCCAGCGGCGGGAAGATCGGCGATGCGTCCATGTCGTGTTGCCACAGGTTCTTGGCCACCACGATGTCGCCGACGCGCAGGTCGGGGGCCAGCGCGCCAGCGACGCCCGTGAACAAGATCGCCTTCACGCGATGGACGTCGATCAGATGCTGTGCCGTGGCAGCGGCGGCGACCTTGCCGACGCGGCTGTAGACCAGCACGACGCGTTCGGACTTTCCTGTCTCCGCGCCCGGGAGCGTGCCGGTGTAGTAGGTGCGTCCGCCGTGGACGTGCTCGTGCTCGCGTGCGAGCGCACCGGCAAGGCGGCTCGCTTCCTGGGGAATCGCACACATGATCCCGAGACTCATGCCTGCTCCGGCTTGGAGGGAACGGTCAAGGCATCGATGAGGCCCCGGATCGCCGGGTCCGCACCACGATAGATGCTGTGGATCTCATCGCGGCCGCCGATGCGGAAGTCGGCCCAGTCGAAACCCGGCGACACCGTGCAACCCAGGAGCGACCAGCCGATGCCGCCGGCGCGGACGCGGCAGCCCTGCCAGACATCACGGGGCACGATCACCTGAGGCCTCTGACCGGCGCGGAGGTCGCTGCCGATCCAGTGCACGCGTGCCTCGCCAGCGAGTGTCAGATGAAGCTGCTCCACGGGGTCGCCGGCGTAGTGATGGAAGGCCTCGTCGCTGGCGACCAGGTGCATGAGCGAGGGCGAGCGCGGCGTGATGAGGAAGTAGATCTGGGTGCTGTGGGCGCGGCCACGGGCGCGGTCGCGGTATCGGGCGGGCAGCGCGTCGGCGGGGATGGATTCTGCAGCGCGGTAGGTCTCGCGGAAGAAGCCGCCTTCTTCTGGAAGGGGCTCGAGGTGCAGCAGCTCGATGATCTCCTCGGGTCGCAGCGGCATGGCGTTGCCTTTCGGAGCGCGGCGTTACTTCATGCCGGCGAGCTTGCGGACGGTCATGTCGAAGGTGCGGACCATGCCGCTGTGGATGGCGTAGACGATGACGGAGTAGATGACCGCCGCGGCTCCGGCGCCGATGGCGAGGGAGATGCGGGCGGTTTCCATACCGCCGGCGCCGGTGGCGGTCTGGGCCATGGCGGTGTCGGGGTTGGTGAAAGCGAGGATGAGCGGGCCGGGGCAGAGTGCGCCGAGGGCGGGTCCGATCCAGGCGATCTGGAGCGCGGCCTGCCAGCCGCAGGTGCCGGAGATGCCGGCGACGAGTCCGACGACGCCGACGGTGGCGATCACCGAGCCGATGGTGCCCTTGCTGCGGAGCGACCACTGCAGGCCGACCATGAGGCAGAAGGCGATGAAGGGCACGCACACGAGCGGCGCGAGCAGCGCGGCTTCGGGCAAGAGGACCGGCGCGGTGATCGAGCCTCCGACGACGGCGGTGGTCACCGTGATGCCGCCGTTGCGGCCGAAGCCGTCGAAGACGACGTAGATCGACGCGAGCGCGAGCGTGCCGAGCGGGACGGCGAGGAGTGGGAGCATGTAGGCGATGAGGCCACGGAGTTTGCCGAGGAGGTAGTTGGCGGGTGTGATGGGCGTGGTGAGCAGGATGTCGAGCGTGCCGTCTTCGCGTTCGCGGCTGATGGCGGTGGCGGCCATGTTGATGGCGACGAGCGTGATGACGGTGAGCTCGCCCCAGACGGTGGCGAGCAGCGCGGTGCGGAAGTCGGTGCTGCTGAGGGTGCCGGTGTGATAGAAGATGATGAGGGTGATGCCGAAGAGGCCGCCGGCGGCGATGAAGAGGTAGCGGGCGACGATGCGGCCGAGGGTGCTGTTGCGTGCCGCCGCTTCGCGCCAGGCGATGGGGTTCTGCCAGACGGTGCGGGCGGGGCGGGTTTCGGCGCCCGCGGCGCCGAGGCCGAAGAGCTTGCGGTACCAGGGAATGCCGCCTTCTTCGCCGGCGAAGAGCGAGACGCCGCCGCTGCGGACGGAAAAGGTGGAGACGGCCATCAACGCGAGCGAGAAGAGGAGCGAGCCGTAGCACCAGGTGCGGACGGGGTGTTCGAGGAACCAGACGGCGAGGCCGCGGGTGGTCCCGGCGGGGGCGGTCGGGTAGTTGGCGGGCGTGAGCAGGGCGGTGAGGGCGAGGAAGGGGTTGAAGGCGGTGAGCCAGGTGACGCCCGCGCCACCGGCGGCACCCTTGCCGCTGCCGCGGAGGAAGTAGTCGATCGCGAGGGTGACGGCGAGGTAGCTGATGACGGAGATGTAGAAGGCGAAGACGGCGCGCTTGCCGGCCAGGCGGGACACGGACAACGCGACGGCGATGGCGCCGACGACGGTGGCGGCGAAGGCGCTCACGGCGAAGCTGCCGAAGATGGCGCGGATAGGGACGCCGCCGAAGTACTGGGTGAGCGCGAAGAGCGGGAGCGCGGCGACGAGCAACGCGATGATGAAGAAGAGGCGGCCGAGGAGGTTGCCCAGGACGATCTGCCCCGCGGTGAGCGGCGTCGTGAGCAGCACTTCCCAGGTGCGGGGGCTGGATTCCTGCGCGATCGCGCCGGCCATGAAGACGGGGGTGAGGATGCAGATGAGACCGAGCTGGAGGTAGGCGATGAAGGTGAACGACCCGGCGGCGTTGATGGCGAGCTCGCGGTAATCGAGCTCACCCGCGCCCAGCCGCGCGATCAGCGACCAGAGCAAGACGAGAATGAGGACCGCGAGGTAGCCGGCCCGGATGTAGAGGTGCCTCGTGCGGCGGGAGCCGTTCTGGACAAGCCGCACCGCGATCGGGTTCAGCGGGACCAGGTAGAGGAACCAGCGGAGGAAGACGGGCATGGGGGGATGGTACGGGAAGAGAGGGGGAAGGGGTGAGGGATGAGGTTGGAGTCGAAGCTGATGCGGGGCACGGAGCGGGACACAGGAGGGGCGAGCTGCCTTCGATACGGGCGATTGAGCCGTGCGGATCGCGCCTCCCCGCGCCGCGCGGCGGGGAGAGGTGGTCGAGTCGTGGCTGGGGGGCGAGACCGCTGAGGGGTGAGGAACTTTCGGACCGTATCAACGTTGAGGTACCCGCAGCCCCCTCACCTGCTTCGCCTGCGGCGAAGCGGTCCTCTCCCCGCGCGCGGGGAGAGGAGGCGCGGAGGAGGGCGGCGGCGGCGCGGCGTTGGGTTTCGAGGAACTTGGGGTCGCCGTCGGCGTCGGGGTCGGCGATGCGGGTCAGGGTGTGGACGGCTCGGGTGCGGGCGACGGCTAGGATGAAGGGCTCGCGGAGGGTTTCGGCGGACGTGATGTCCTCGATCACGCGGCGGGCTTGCGGTGAGTGGATGATGTCGAGCACGTCGCGGATCGAGAGCCTTGTTTCCTGCGCGATCACGCCGACGGTGAGGGCATCGTCGAGGAAGCGTGTGAGGACGAGGTTGAAGTGAGGGGATTGGTGAGGGGGAAGGGGTGAGGGCTGAGGGGTGAGTGGGAGTGGCGATAGCGTTGAGTTCACGGCGAGCGAATTGGACGATGAGCGGTTTGCCGCGAGAGTGGATGGGGAATGCAGGTTGGTTTGAGCATCAGGGCAGTCGGCCGCAAGCATTCCCGCAACGGCGCCCACTCCGCCCACCCCCCGGCCCCCTCCCTCCCCCCACGCGGGGAGGGGGAGGTCGAGGCGTCGCGTTGAATGGTTGTGCATGGTGGTCCTCCGGTGTGCCGCGGGTGTGGGTCGTGCGCCACTACAGAGGGACGGAGGGACCGGATTGTGCGCGTAACGACGGCGGTGTGCGTGCGGGAAATCAGGACTTACGGCGTGTCGCTGACGCGTAAGTGCAGGCCGCGGCGGGCGGCGGTGCGATTGGTTGGGAAAGTTGGGAGAGGGGGAGAAACGTGGTGCGTGGGTGTGCGCACAACGACGGGATTGTGCGCCTGCGCCGACGCGCGTTGTCGATCGTGGGTGATTCGAGTTCGAAGGCGTTTGTCGATGGCAACCTACGGGGTCTGTGCGGCGATCCTTCGTGCGTCCGGTGACATCCAGCGAGCGAGGCCCCGCCACGTGAGGCGAGTGCCGAGGAGGACGAGAGCGGCCCAGCACAGCCAGACGACCGCGGACTGGAATGCGCTCGCCGCGGCGAACGAGATCCCGGCGCCGGTCAGGAGCAGCACATAGGCGGCGACGCATGCGGGGCACTTGGGCATCAGGGCGAGGGCCGCGATGGGTGTGGCCCATTGGGTCAGAGACCACGCTCGTGCGAGCCATGTGCGGATGGTTGTGGGCGTGCGATCGCGGTCCGCCCGGTGCGAGCAGCAGTTCATCGGCGGTCTCCTTCGATGTGCGTGGCGCTCTTGCGGTGCTTGCGGGGCGTTAGCTGGGCATCAGCGGGGCGGTGATCCCGGGCTTTTCTTCCCATGGGTTGACGAAGTTTGCATCGCCGTAGCGGTCGCGGTGGCGGAGCCAGCCCATGCCGCCGGTCTCGGCCTCATCGCGGCCTTTGGGTGTGATGTCGATGTAGCGATACGCGGCGAGAAACTCTTCGAGGCCGCGGGCGTAGGTGGAGTAGGTGTGGAAGATGTCGCCGTTGGCGTCCTTGACGAAGACGGACAACCCGGGGAGTTCGCGGATGGGATAGGCCCCGATGGCGTAGTTGTATCTCGCGTCGCCGCCGGTCAATTCCTGATCGGTGTACGACACGCCGTAGTCGCGGCCGAAGTCGTTCTTCTCGCCCGAGACCCAGGTGAAGCTCCAACCCATGCGTTCACGGAATCGGGTGAGCTTGTCGATCGGGGCCTTGGAGACGGTCACGAACGAGATGTCGCGGTGGGCCAGGTGCGGGACGATGTTGCTGTAATGATCAGCGATGAACGAGCAGGATTTGCAGCCCTGTGACCACGTGGGATCGAACATGAAGTGGTAGACGATGAGCTGGCTGCGCGTGCCGAAGAGATCGGCGAGCGTGGTCTTGCCGCTGGGTGTGTCGAAGGTGTAGGTCTTTTCAACCCGGACCCAGGGCAGCGCCCGAACCTTCGCGGCGAGTGCGTCGCGCCGGCGGGTGAGGTCTTTTTCTTCGGCGAGCAGGGCGATGCGCTCGGTGAGCCAGTCTGCACGGGACACGACGCGGTGCGCGGCGAGGGGCGAAGCGGTGGTCATGGGATGCTCCTGCGGGTGTGCGGTTGGACGCGGCGGGATTGGGTCCGGTGGTTCGAGCGTGAGCGGGTTTACTTCTTTGACTTGCCCTCGGCGATTGCCTTGACGCGGCCGAGGCCGTGGTCCCAGCCGGCGTTCACACCCTCGCGTTGCTCGCGCTCGATGAGCCCCATCGCGCGGTGGAGCAGCGTCAGCCGCGTGGCGTGGCCTTCTTCCTTGATCCGGTACTGGATGTGGTTGATCGCGGGATACGACATCGCCATGGGGCCCCAGAGTTCGAGGAGCGTCGGCGCCTTGATGACCTGCACGTGGCCCCAGAGGTGGCCGAAGGGGTGGCCGCCGGACTCGCCGCGATCGCGGAACCAGCGGCCGCCGGGCCAGGGTTCGATCTTCATCGGGAAGGGCGTGCCGTCGGGCAGTTCGCTGCCGGGCCCGATCTCTTCGAGGACGGAGGCGAAGACGATCTCGGGCGTGGCGACGATGAGCAGTTCTTTGCGGACTTCGAGCGTGTGGGTGGATTGGTTCTCGGCGGCCGTTGCGGACATGCGTTTCCCTTCGTTGGAGGAATGGCGGAGGCGATGGGTTGCGGCGATCAATCGGGCGGAGATTGCGGCGGCGGCATGGAGCCGCGGTGCGATTGGGTGCTCGCGCGTTCGCGGTGCATCCGCTCGGCGCGGTCCTTGATGCGGTTGAGTTGGTGCTCCCAGAACTTCTCGTACTGCTTCACCCAGTCGAAGACGGTGCGCAGTTCGCTCGCGTTGAGGCTGTACATGCGCTGCCTGCCTTTCCGCACGACGCTGACCAGCCCGACCTGGCGCAGCACGGCGAGGTGCTTCGACACCTGCGGCTGCGGCCAGCCGAGTTCGTCAACGAGCCAGTTCACGTCGCACTCCGAGCCGACCCGGGCCAGCGTGCCGAGGATCTCGCGGCGGCGGGGCTCGGCGATGGCGGCGAAGGCATCGGTGGTGGTGGCGGAGCGGGCCATGGGTTTAATATATTCTGATATCGGAATATATCAAGGGCAAACTGCCGTTTGCCCGGAATTTCCCTAAATACCTGTCATTCAGATACTTGACACGGGAGCGTTCCAGCTGAGTTTGCGGACGCTATTCCGAAGTTGCGAAACTCTCGTGCCGACTGGGGAGCCGACCGTGTCACGCGGCCGTCCCAAGACTTGCAGCGATCGACAAGGGATCGATGCTTCGGTGCGTAGTCAATTCCCACTTGTCAAAACTTTTACACTTTCAGCATTGTCTTTGGCATTCCTCGCCCTAGAGTCTTGCGAGTCTCAACGACTCGGCTCTTTGACAAGTCAGCCACGGCCGACGGCCCCCCTTGCGCAGCTCCCGGTCCACGCGTTTGTTTCGTTCCGGGAATCGCGAGATAGGTACGTCACGACTGGTATCAGCACTTCGATCTTGGATCGAGGTGGCTGGTCGATCCCCCGATGCAGTAGCGGACGGTCCGTTACTGACACCAGGGGGGCGGTTAATTCAAGGAGATCCAGTAATGGTGACCCGCGATGAAATCAAACGTCGGCCGATGCACGTTCGCCCAAAGAATGAGTTGAGGGCTGCAGCAATGCGGCTCCACCGAGTTCGCAAACTGGTTCTGGCTCTCAAAAGCCAGATCAGGGGCGAGAAGACATCGGGGAACGAGTGGGACGTCCTGAAGACGCTGCACGCTGCGATTCTTATTGCAGAGTTCGGTCAATCTTCGAGGGCGGAAGACGCGATTGAGGCTGCTGATCAGGTCCAGATTTTCTGGCTCTTGATCGAGACGCAACTCAATCAACTCTGTGCCCATCTCGGACACGCGCGGCGGTGGTGACCCCGTCTGATACAAAGTCGATACCACTGGACATCCTTTCATGATCGGACAGTCCATAAACATTCTGAGACGCGCGAAGCGCATGAGTTTGTCGTCGCTCGCGGCGAGGGCGAACATCAGCGTTTCCCTACTAAGTCTCATCGAGAGTGGCCAACGCGATGCTACCCCGGACGTCTTGAAGGCACTATCTGAGAGTTTGGGAATTCCGCCCGAAACGCTAGAGATTCTCCGTGATCGCGCAGCCCACAGCGATCGCGATGCACAGTCCCTTGCGACAACCGTTCGACGCATGGCAAATGCAGAACAACGACTCG
>ERZ1066128.830-NODE-830-length-10400-cov-10.694055_pt1 | contig 10400 bp, 9 predicted proteins | sample MGYA00382775_ERZ1066128 | MGnify/ENA primary metagenome ERZ1066128 (study PRJEB33369, sample SAMEA5778358) | biofilm metagenome | biome: Industrial cooling water; feature: Water cooling tower basin; material: Biofilm | place: United Arab Emirates | collected...
ATGGAAACGCGAGGGTGTGCATTAACATCCCACGAATCTTTCACATCGCACCACACACATTTCACTTCGCAGCCGCCCAGGCGTATGAAATAAGCCGCATGTCCCTGAAAGGCACCTTCACCCTGAAGGGTATAAAAGTCCTCCATGACAGGAAGTGACATTCCGATCATTTTTCCTCTGTCCGCCTCAGCCGGTCTCACGTCCATGAAGGTGAAAAAATATTAGGGGTTTCGAATTTCGGTTGCCCGAAGCGTATTCAGCAAGAGGGAAGCGATGGTCATGGGGCCTACACCGCCTGGCACGGGCGTGATAAACGAAGCTTTGGCCGCCACGGGTGCAAAATCAACGTCACCCTTCAAGGCAAATCCATTCTTATACTGGGGTCCTTCCACGCGGGTCGTGCCAACATCAACCACCACTACGCCCTCCTTAACCATATCAGCTGTAATCAATCCGGGTTTGCCTACCGCACTCACCAGGATATCGGCTTTTTGGGTGAAGCTCTTGATGTCCTGCGTGTACTTATGGCAAATCGTAACGGTGGCCTTTCCTTCTTCCACCAACATCATACTGAGCGGAGCGCCCACCAGGCGGCTCGCTCCAATCACCACACAGTTTTTGCCCTCGGTCGGTATTTGATACCGCTTGAGCAACTCCATGACACCAAAGGGCGTGGCGGGCAACAGGAGCGGATGTTTCGACACGATGCTGCCAAAGTTCCGATTGGTGAACCCATCCACATCTTTATCCGGGCGGATTTTTTCGGTGATGTGCTCCACAGAGATGTGTGGCGGTAGCGGTAACTGGACAATGAACCCATCCACATCTTCATCGCGGTTCACCTGGTCGATGTGCTTCATCAACTTATCCTCGCTAATGGTATCGGCAAAACGCATCATGGTGTAATGGAACCCCACTTCCTTACAGGCCTTCACTTTGTGGTCAACATACGTCTGACTGGCGCCATCGTCACCGACCAGGATAATGGCCAGGTGCGGAATTTTCTTGCCGGCCTGCTTGCGGGTAAGCACCTTGGCGGAAATCTCAGCCTTGATCTCGGTGGCAATCTTGCGCCCGTCAATTACCGTGTACGATGTGGCCGCTGCTGTCATGGTTTAGTCGATTTTTAACACCGCCATAAAGGCTTCCTGCGGAACTTCTACCGTTCCGATCTGGCGCATGCGCTTCTTTCCTTTCTTCTGCTTCTCCAGCAATTTTCGTTTACGCGAGATATCACCACCGTAGCACTTCGCCAAAACATTCTTCCGAATCGCGCTCAACGTTTCGCGGGCTACAATCTTTTGTCCGATGGCTGCCTGTATGGCCACTTCAAACATATGGCGCGGAATCAACTCCTTTAATTTCTCACATAACTTTCGACCCCACTCCTGTGCCTTACCGCGGTGTACAATGGCGGAGAGGGCATCCACCTTATCACCATTCAGCATCACATCCAGTTTCACCATGTCGCTTTCGCGGAACCCGATGAGGTGATAGTCCAACGAGGCATACCCGCGTGATATGGTCTTCAGCTTATCAAAAAAGTCAAACACGATTTCAGCCAGCGGCATTTCAAACGTCAGTTCAACACGGTCGGTGGTCAGGTAATTCTGATTGATGATAATGCCGCGCTTGTCCATGCACAACTTGATGATGGCTCCAATAAACTCGGCTTTCGAAATAATCTGCGCGCGTATGAAGGGCTCCTCGATCCGCTCCGTAGCGGTGGGGTCGGGCATTTCCGATGGCGCGTTGATCTCCATTACCTCTCCGTTGGTGAGGTAGGCCTTAAACTGAACGGAGGGTACCGTGGTAATCACGGTCATCCCAAATTCACGCTCTAACCGTTCTTGAATGATTTCCATGTGCAACATGCCCAGGAAACCGCAGCGGAATCCGAAGCCTAGTGCAGCCGAAGTTTCCGGCTCCCATACCAGCGAAGCATCGTTCAGCTGAAGCTTTTCCATAGATGCACGCAACTCCTCAAACTCCGATGTTTCCACGGGGTAGATGCCCGCAAAGACCATGGGCTTCACGTTTTCAAAACCATGAATGGCCTGGCCCGGCTTTTCCGGGTGGGTGATGGTATCGCCCACCTTAACTTCTTTTGCTTCTTTAATTCCAGAAATGAGGTAGCCGACATTACCCGCGCTGATCTCCTGGCGGGGCTGTTTCTCCAACTTCAGCACGCCAATTTCATCTGCATTATACTGCTGGTCGGTGCTGACAAACTTGACTTTGTCGCCCTTGCGAATAGTACCGTTGAAAACCCGGAAGTACACTTCAATCCCCCGAAAAGAATTGAACACCGAATCGAAGATCATCGCCTGCAGCGGAGCATTAGGGTCGCCTTTTGGCGAAGGAATGCGTTTCACCACCGCCTTGAGGATATCTTCGATGCCAATTCCCTCTTTTGCGCTGGCGCGGATGATGTCTTCCGGCTTGCATCCAATCAGATCAACGATCTCGTCCGTTACTTCCTCGGGCATGGCGTGCGGGAGGTCAATCTTATTCATCACGGGGATGATTTCCAGATTGTGTTCCAGGGCGAGGTATAGGTTGGAAATCGTTTGCGCCTCGATGCCCTGACTGGCATCTACCACCAGCAAGGCGCCTTCACAGGCCGCAATCGAGCGCGAAACCTCGTAAGAGAAGTCGACATGGCCGGGCGTGTCGATCAGGTTGAGGGTGTATTCCCGGCCGCCTTCTTTGTACTGCATCTGGATGGCGTGGGCCTTGATCGTAATGCCCTTTTCACGCTCCAGGTCCATATTATCGAGCACCTGCGCCTGCATTTGGCGGTTGGTGAGGGTACCGGTGAACTCCAAAAGACGGTCGGCCAGGGTGCTCTTGCCGTGGTCAATATGAGCGATAATGCAGAAATTTCGAATGTGGTCCATGCCCTTCATCTCCAAACCTAAATTTTAGACCGCAAAAGTAGGGATTTTAGGGGGTTCTCAGGGCCAAAACTTCTCAAGTATTATCACCCAATGGCAGGGATAAGGTAGCCTTAAACTGACCGGGGGGATCGGCCAATTCTAATGTATGGCCCTGAAGTGCACTAAGCCGGTCACAAATCCACAGGCCCATGCCCAAGCCCGAACTGAGCGCTTTTGACTTCTTGAACTCCTGGCGAAGTTCATGAAGCGGGGGCAATGGTGCGTTGATTTGATTTGTTATCGAGACGTACACAGTGCTGGCTTTTCGGCCGAGTTCAATAACTACCTCGGATGCCGGAGTAGAATAGCGAATTGCATTCTCAATCAGATTCGCCAGCACAGTCTCAGTCTTGTCAAAATCGAAAGAAACGTGCGGCACATCCTCTTCCAGGAGCGTTACTTTGAGTTTTGTTTGACGTTCGGCCGCCAGGTATTTTAACCGCCTCACCGCTCCATACAGCGCCTCAGGCAACGATTGGCTATGCGTACGCACCACCAGGGTTTCCGTTTTCAATTGACTCACTAACAAAAAATCCTGAATGGTCTGGTTCAGCTTCTCTACTTCTGCCAGTTGATTGGACAGGAGCTCCTGGAGTCGTGGCTCCCTCGCTTCGGCCAAGGCCACCGAGAGCTCGGCATTCATCACGGCCAGCGGTGTCTTAAGTTCGTGGGCCGCGGACGCAAAAAAATTGGTTTGTGTGCGCAGCGTTTGCTCCAGCCGGCCGAGCATAGCGTTGATCGTGCGAGCTAACGTGGCGTATTCATCGCGTGCATGGGGTACGGGCACTTTATCAAAACTACGCGTGGCTTCAATTTTTTCGGCCACCGTTATAATCTGTTTGATTGGCCTCAGGGCTATACCCGCTACCACATAAATCAGTACCGCAGCCAGCACAATGGCCAGCGCATTGGCACCCACCAAATAGCTGGTTACGGTTCGCAATTCATCTTGCAGCCGCGCATTGCTTCGTGCTAATTCAAGGGTTAACACACCAGCCCCTTCGGCTCGTTGCAGCAAGGTATACGCCAACGTATCCTGGTCGCGCAAAAAATCGGGAGATTCAAACAAAAGCTCTACAAAACCGGTAGCCTCATCCTGCCAATAGAGGCTTGCCTGGTACCCCACCGGGGGGAGCGGCATTAAGAAGGGCTCCAGGCGGACCTGCTCCGCTATCTTTTCGGCCTCGGCCAATAGCTCGACCTGGTCGGCCTGCCGTAGTGATTTGTCCACCCGGTTGAACAAAAAGAAATTGACAGGCAAAAGAGTAACCAGAAAAACGGCCAGAAAAATGAGCGTAATTTTCCAACGTATGCCCATTCAGCTGCAAACTAAATGACCTTCGATAACGTATCCAATACCAACGCGCGTCTGAATGAAGTCTTCGATGCCAAGCTTCCTGCGCAACTGTGACATGTGTACTTCAATCACATTACTACCCATATCAAAATGTACCTCCCACACGCGTTCGGCTAACTCCGTTTTTGAGATCACGCGGTTGGCATCGCTCATAAGTGTTTCGAGCAAGTGAAACTCGCGTTTGGTGAGGCTCACTTCTTGCTCGGCAACCCACACCTTGTGGGCGATGAGGTCAAGCCGAACATGGTCAATTTTATACTGGGTATAGGTTTTGGTTGCCCCTTTTCGCGTTACGGCCCGGATACGTGCCAGAAGTTCACCGAAATCAAAAGGCTTTTTAATGTAGTCTACTGCGCCTTTGTCGAGCCCGGCAATAACGTTTTCGGTTGTGCTCAACGCACTTAGGATAATAACCGGTGTTTTGACGTTGAATTTTTTCAGGTTTTCCAGCACTTCCAAACCGGTCTGACCCGGAAGCATGATATCCAACAAAATCAAATCAAAAGTATGCACGGCAGCTAATTCCAGCGCTTCGCTTCCGCTGGCTGCCCCTTGCACCTGATAGCCTTGCTGCTGCAAGCCCTTACGAACGAAATCGTGCAGTTTTGGTTCGTCTTCTACGAGCAGTATGTTCATGGAGAAATCAATAAGAATTCTTTCCCTGCAATCGTCATTTTTGTTGGCGTCACGATCTCGTAGTTGCCCTCGTACACCTCACCCGGCTTTTTGATGCGTTGTTTGCCCTCAAACTCAATGGGCACCGAGGGGCGAAAGAATTTCTTCAACTGCGACTCGGTCTTTTTGTTCACTTCCAGAAAATACTTGTCATCCACAACAATGCCATAGATGGTTCCGGAAGTTGAGGTTTTACTTCGTGTGATTTTACCCGAATTCTTTACATCTGCATATTCGTGCTCACCGTCCGGGTCACCAAAGTAGTGGTCTGTTATCTTAAGCGTATCACTTCGGCTGATGATCGCTTGTACTGATGCAAACTTTGATAAAAAAATCTTAATAGTGCTGGGTAATGAAAGTACGTAGGGATTGAAGTAAACCAATATGGGCTCCTTGCGTTTCTCCCATTCCATGATTTGCGCTGCATGCTCGGACGGAAACTGAAACTGCCTCGTGGTCCCTGTGCCTGTTCGCAGACGCATGCCGATACAAACTGTGTTTTGATCGAAGTAAAAGGACTCAATGGTGCCCTCTATTTTCATCAATATGTTTGCAAAGTAGGCCTTTTTGAAGTCCGCTATTGGGTAAACCTCACCCTCCAATAACTCAATCGGTCCTATGATGGCCGACACAACGTCTCCTTTGGTTATGTCTTTAAACTGTCGGGAAGTCGGGAAACCGGTATTGGTAACCAAAATGCTACCGTCATTCAAATACAAGATTTTATTGATATCGGGTTGAGCTACCGTAGCGGTAACTTTCTGGTCCAAGAGTAGGGATCGCCTCGAGCGTGCATTCGGGTCTAAAAAGTGGACAAAGTCCTTTCTGGGTTTCCATTCCTGGACATACTTCTGTCCGTTGGAATTCAGGTAAATCAATGAGTCGGCCAGGTAAAGCAGGAAAGAAGCGAAACCGCCCAGGGACTTAAACTGGTGTGAAAAACCCTTGGATACCCCGGAAACCTGCGAGCCTACCGGAAAATTAGCCATGACTTCTTTGGCCGATCGAGAATCGAACTTGATAAACCGGTTCACTTTGCCATCTCGAACCTGCATAACGTCATAGGCTACACCGCTGGCAATATACCGGTCTATGACTCCTTGGAATTCGCTCTCCTTACTTCTGGCTTTTTGTGCACTGGCCAAGCCCGGCAAGGCCAGCAAAAAAACAATTAGATACCTCATATGCCTCTTTTTCACAAGTATCCTGATGGCGTATGAGTACTACATGAAGAATGACTTAATTTTTCTTCAGGCCTGTTCAGCCGTTCAACTTACGTCTGAGCGCTGACTTGATAGCTTCATCGGTCGGTTCCTTGACTTCGAGCATAAGCTCGAATAACACCTCTTGTGGAAAGCCAAGCCGCGCAGCCACCTGCGAACAATACCGGATTTCGTCCCGATAAAGCTTCTCGTCAATTTTCATGAGTTGGACGAGACTAAACAGGAAATCAAATTTTTCTTGCGGGCTTAACGCGGGCGGGATATTCATTTGGTGATGGCGCTCAAACAGCGGTTCCACGGCCGCCTGAGCCAGCCCATTAGCGCGACCAATATTGAAGATATAATCACGCTCGCGATCGGAAACTTCATGATCAATCGAAGCAAGATTAATGAGCAGTTTCAGATGCACAATCGCGTGGGTATCCATGCCTACTTGATGAGTTCAGCATCCACCAATATGAAATTGCCGTGCTCCAGATCGGAATCGTTTAATTTCAACTTGCCCTTTACACGGATGTATTGATCCGGTTCGAACTTACCGGGCTTCGACTTGAACCACACTTCCGCGATGGACTCCGGACCCGCCCCTCCGCAAAAAAAACACTGACTGAACGGATACTTCGACAAAATGATGTAGGCATCGCCTTCAATATCAATGGGCAGGTAATGGCCTTCCAACTCAAATTCCTTTCCAACCATATCCTTTAAAGCCTGGGGGAAGGCTGGGTACAAGAAATACTCGCCTGCTTTTTCATTGTACTTGGCTTCAAATTTTGTTTTAGCAAACGTGCCCCAGCCCTCGGTTTGAGAAAAAACCGGTGCCACCACGAAAGAAAACAGCAAAAACAGCAAAACGCGCATAGAGCTATATATGAGGTAACAAATAACGCAATCCGAAGTTAACCGGCCAACACTTTGTGAATGTCGGTTCGGTAGGCCTGAACAGCGGGAACCAGTGAACACACGATACCTAACAGCAAACTCCCCGCCAAAATCCAAAGTTCGGATGTGTAAAACACGTAAGCAGTAAAGCCAGTCTGGCTGCCCTCCTTCACCCACCAGGTGAAAAGAACCAGCACTCCGTGGCCCATGGCTAACCCCAACACACTTCCCATCAGTGTCATCGCAATGCCCTCCGCCAACATAGTAACGAAAAGACGGGACCGACTGGCACCCATTGATCGCATGATCGCCAGATCGTATTGCCGCTCCTTCAACGAATTGTATAACGCCAAAAAAATACTCAGCGCTGAAATAAAGATCAGAACATAGGCGAAACCCATCAGTACATCCGCGCCCACCCCCAGAATGGAGAAGAGTCGTGCCGTTTCGAAGGCGGGCGAAGCCGCCTGCATATTCGTTTGCGCGTTAATGTACCGCGGCAGCTGAATCGCGGCCATCGGGTTGCGAAACTCTACCAGCAGGGAGGTGATTTCCTTTACGCTGTCACCTGCATTCACCGTGGGTACTATGGGGGAAGGATGTTGAACCGGCTGCTCATCATGCTCATGCTCGTCCTCCTCGTGTTCTTCATGCACGGCCCATACGGTTCCCACATTGGTGAATAAGAGGTTATCGATAACACTGTTGGTCTTTTTTAGCACACCAGTGCAAACCATGGGCTCCTGGTCATGGGCATGGCCGTCCGCTCCAAGCCCATGCTGGCTCACCAATCTATCACCCACTTTTACGCGGGCAAAGGCAGCCACATTCGCGCCTGCCACCACTTCCATGTCTTTTTCCCACCATTTGCCCTCCTGCAGGTCGGCCTCATACAAATCGGTGTATGCGCGATTGGTGCCCACAATTCGATAGCCTTGGTAGCTATCGCCCAAGGCCAGGGGAATCACGCTCTTTACAAGTCGATTTTTCGCGAGTTGCTCCGCTTCATTCAGTTTGATATTGCCCGTGGGGAAATCCACATGAAAAATCGAGCACAGAATGAGTTGGAGAGGACTGCCTTTGGCACCCACCACCAAATCAATGCCGCGCACATTGTCTTTGATCTTCTCTTGAAACTGCTGGTTGAAAACCAACAGCACGGTGATCACCGCTATACCCAACCCCAGCAAAAGCACGTTCAAAAAGGTGTTCAGCGGCTTCGCTTTCAGGTAACTCCAAACCAGTGTGATCAGGTTCATCATGCCAGTAATACCATTTGTCGGGTGATCTTGGCTTTCAAACGCTGATCGTGCGTAGCCACCACTAAAGTAGCCTTTTGCTCGCTGGCCACGGATAGCAACAAGTCGCTGACTCGTTCACAGTTTTTATCATCCAACGCACTGGTGGGCTCATCGGCAAAAATTACATCAGGCTTGTTGACTACCGCGCGCGCAATAGCCACGCGTTGTGCCTGGCCCTGGCTGAGTTCACGTACCCGCGCACTTTTGCGGTTCAGCAGGCCGAGGCGATCCAATACCTCGTTCACGCGTTCTTCACTTTGCGGCAACTCAGCCAGAAAGGGCGCCATGAGTAAATTCTGACGAACACTCAGTGCCTGCAGAAGATGGTTTCGCTGAAAAACAAACCCGAGGTGCTTACCCCGAAAATGGTCGAGTGCGGATTCCGACAACTGCGTGATATCCGTGTCATGGATGCGAATCGTTCCCTGTTGCGAGCGGAGCAATCCGCCCAGCAAATGCAAAAGAGTTGTTTTACCACTGCCGGACTCACCTAACAAAAGACAGTGTTCCCCGCCCGCGAGTTTAAAGTCAGCAAACCGAATGGCTTTTGCGCCCGGATACGCGTACTCAACTGATTTTATCTCGACCATGGATAACGCAAAGTAGAACCTCTGGGGAAAAACAACAAGTGCCGGACTTCAACATCCGGCACTTGTCAGCTAAAACTGCCTTTGTTTAATTTTTGTTCAGCGGTTGATAATCTTTAAACGGATTGATGACCACTTTTTCCATCAGGGTGCGGTAGGCCGGCCATTGGGTGGTATAGAATCCATTAACCTTATTCACAATTTCCGTCACTTTTTCCTGAGCGTGCTGAAATACTCTGCGGTCGGTGTCGCTGATGGGTTCGCGTGAACGCGCAATGTATTGCTGAGCCGTACCCACATACGAATAGCGGCTCGGATCAGGGCTTCGCACAATGCCCTGGCGCTTGTCCTCTTTACCCAGGATGTAGTCAAACATGGCATTAATGGAGTCCTTCATTGCTTTCGATTTGTCCAGCGCTTCCTTGAGATCCGTGCGTTTGGAATCCTTCATGCGCTTCTCAAAATCTTCAATCAACTCCTTCGATTCGCGTAAACGGTCGCAGGCCTGGGCCGTTACCTTGGTCATCTTCTGCAGATCTTTGCTCATGGCATAGCGAGCCTCCAGCACACTGGCGGGGGCATCGATACGCGGGTCCGCCTTTACGGTAACCAGGGTGCTGTCTTTTACGCCACCAAACGTGAGGCGCACCTTATAAGTGCCGGGCAACACGGTGGGACCAAAGCCGCCAAAACCTCCGCGACCGCCACCTCCGGTAGTCCGCTCGCGTGCGGGTCCCCGCTCGCCTTGCTCATTGAGAGCCCAGATCATACGACTCACTCCGTTGTCTTCCGGTGCTTTTTGCCGAATCGTGTTCACCAGTTCATTCCTGGCATTGAAGATTTCCACTTTTATGGAGTCGTATTTTACAGCCGGCTTCTTCTCCTCAGGCTTCGGCTCTGGCTTTACATCGGCCTTGCCTTTACTGTCCTTTCCGGGAGCAGGTTTTTCGGCCGGCTTTTCATCTTTTTTGGCCGCGGGTTTATTGATTACGTACGTCAGTCGTGCACCCATCGGGCGGTTCTGACCTTCATAAATCGCATCGGCATTAAACCGGGGGCCTGAAGGTTGTTGCAGCGAAGCCAGATACGCATCCGGAGCTGAGAACAACCTGGCCGTGGCGGTTAACGCACCGGTGCCGGCTTTGGCCATATCGCGCAACGGGCGGATATCATCCAGCACCCAGATGGCGCGACCAAACGTGCCGATCACCAGATCGTGTTCACGCGGGTGGATAACCAAATCCATCACGGGTACACCGGCCGGGAAACTGTTTGTCCAACGCGTCCAGTTCTTTCCTTCATCAATACTCACAAACAATCCGTTTTCGGTGCCGAGGAACATGAGGCGGGGCTCCACCGGATCCTGTACAACTGCCAGGGTGTAATTGCTCTCGCCCACCTGTGCGGGGTTCACGAGGCTTTCCCAGGTTTTACCA
>ERZ1066128.835-NODE-835-length-10371-cov-11.293622_pt1 | contig 10371 bp, 9 predicted proteins | sample MGYA00382775_ERZ1066128 | MGnify/ENA primary metagenome ERZ1066128 (study PRJEB33369, sample SAMEA5778358) | biofilm metagenome | biome: Industrial cooling water; feature: Water cooling tower basin; material: Biofilm | place: United Arab Emirates | collected...
TTGCCGCTAAACCCATTAAAGAAATTGCCTTGCCTAACAGTGCTATCAGTGAAATAAATGGTCGCCCTGTGGTCTTCATTAAGGATAGTGCAGAACAGTATAGCGTGTCGTATGTATCCATCGGCCAGAACAACGGCTCATACACCGTAATTCAAAAAGGAGTAGAAGAAGGTGAGCGAGTAGTTGTAAATGCTACCTACCAAATGAAAATGATTTATCTAAACCAGTAATCAATAACTAAATAAAACCAATACACATGAAAACAACAATTAAGAACATTGCCTTTGCACTCTTCGCAGGAGTGGCATCAATGGCCGTAACCTCTTGCGGAAGTAAATCCTCCGAATCAAGCGAAACCACCGAAGGAGAACACGATCACGCAGCAGGAGACCACGAACATACCTATGCTTGCCCAATGCACGCTGATGTTACAGGCAAAGAAGGTGAAACATGCCCTAAGTGCGGAATGAAATTAGAATTGGTAAGTGATGATAAAGCAGCCAATACGAACACGTACTTTATGGCATTTAAAAACGAGCCCGCTGTAGAAGCAGGAAAGGCAGCTAAGTTATCGTTTACACCATCCATTAAAGGAAACGAAAGCGAGATGGTTCCCCTCGATATTCAACACGATAAAAAACTACACTTAATAGTGGTAAGCAAAGACCTGTCATACTTCGACCATATCCACCCTGAATTTCAGGCAAGCGGTTCATACGACATTAATGTATTGGCAAAAGGCGTAAACTACTCAAACGGAAAATTTCATAATGAAACTAAGTTCGAGCAAGGCGGAGACTATGTTCTGTTTGCTGACTACGTGCCAAGTGGCGCAAATCATCAATTGGAAAGAATTGAGTTGAATGTTTCAGGCACACCTTACAAAGCTCAAAAGTACACGGCTTCTAAAACCGTAAGCATGACAGACGGTTACGAGGTTTCCTTAGAACCCGAAGGTGGAAAGTTTTTTAGCGAAGGCACATCACACATTTCAGGCATTATCAAAAAAGATGGCAAAGAAGTTCCTGCCGATTCGTTTGAAAACTACTTGGCAGCAAAAGCCCACGTTGTAGTGATAAGTGAGGACACTCAGAATTACTTGCACGTACACCCCGAAGTAGTAAACGGCAGACTTGACTTGCACACAACTTTTGGCAAGCCGGGAATATATAGAGGCTGGTTACAGTTCCAAACCAATGGTCAGGTACATACAGCCGATTTTGTCATTAAAGTAGAAGAAGGCAAAGCACCTGAAAGCGAACACGCTGCAGGTGCTGAACACGCACATTAATAAGTAAATGAAGGAATGTTGCAGGGCGGAAGAGCAAAAGCCTGACAGGTTTAGGCGCATACTGAAATGGATTGTCTATTCCGTTGTCGGGCTTTGCCTTCTATTTATAGTCTTGCAATGAATTTGAGTAAAACATCAACGTAAGGAATCATGCTGAATCGCTTAATTAGTTTCTCTCTTCACAACCGCTTGTTTGTTGTGGCGTTCGCCTCTTTGTTATTGGTCTATGGCACATACACGGTTATCAATCTACCTGTAGATGTATTGCCCGACTTAAACAGGCCACGCGTAACAATCTTCTTAGAAGCTAACGGCATGGCTCCGGAAGAAATTGAAACACAGGTAGCACTTCCCGTAGAGACAGCCTTGAATGGTGCGCCCGGTGTAGAAGTTGTGCGTAGCAGTTCGGCCATTGGTATAGGTATGGTGTTCGTAGAGTTTGATTGGGATACCGATGTGTACAGAGCAAGGCAGTTAGTGGCAGAGAAATTACAAACAGTGCAATTACCCAACGGCATTGTTCCTGTGATGGGGCCGATTAGTTCAGTCATGGGTCAAATCATGTTAGTAGGCGTAAGTGCCGATTCAACATCTTCTTCTGAACTAAGAACATTATCAGACTTTACTATTCGTAGAAGATTGATGAGTATCAAAGGCGTATCGCAGGTAATACCCATTGGGGGCGAACGACTACAATATCAGGTATTGATTTCAAGTGCCAAGCTAAAGCAATACAATCTTACGATTGATGCCATCGACAATGCACTTCAATTATCCAATCAAAATACAACGGGCAATTTCTTTGACCAATACGGTTCAGAAGTATTAATCCGCAATGTAGGCAGAGCTTATACATTAGAAGATTTGTCAGGAACAGTAGTGGCAAACAACGGAGGAGTACCCGTGCTGCTTTCACAAGTGGCAGAAGTAAAATATGGTGCAGCGTTAAAGCGAGGCGATGCGAGTATCAATGCAAAATCGGCAGTAATCCTCACAGTAGAGAAGCAACCAGGAGCAAACACTATTAAACTCACTGATGAGATTGAAAAAGCATTAACCGAATTAGAAGCCACACTTCCGCCCGATGTAAAACTTAACCCTCACATTTTCCAGCAAAAGAACTTCATCGTCAATTCATTAAACAATGTAGAAGAGGCTTTACGCGATGGATTTATTCTCGTTATTATCATTCTGTTTCTTTTTCTGCTCAATTTCAGAACAACCATTATCACGCTCACGGCTATTCCGTTATCACTCATTATTTCAGCAATTGTTTTCAAGTGGTTTGATATTTCAATCAATACATTAACGCTGGGTGGCTTGGCAATTGCTATAGGTGAATTAGTGGACGATGCGATTGTGGACGTTGAAAATGTTTTCAGACGGTTAAAAGAAAATCAACTTGCAGCCAATCCGAAACCAACACTTAAAGTCATCTACGATGCCAGCAGTGAAGTACGCAATTCGATTGTATATGCCACCATCATTGTAGTACTCGTATTCATTCCGTTGTTTTACATGCAGGGTATTGAAGGCAAAATCTTTGCACCTCTCGGCATTGCTTACATAACGTCTATTGTCGCTTCACTTTTCGTATCGCTTACGGTCACGCCCGTACTCTGTAGCTATTTATTAAAATCCGTTGGCTCAAAAAAGGAATCAACTAAGAAATCATGGTTCGCTAAAATCTTTAATTCTGAACACGCGGAGGATTCCACGCTAGTGAAATGGTTAAAAAAACAAGACACTAAAGTTTTGCATTGGGGATTAAATCATTCTCGACCCGTAATTACAATCGCTGGTATAATTATAGTTGCCTCCATATCTATTGTTCCATTCTTCGGAACAGAATTTTTGCCACCGTTCAACGAGGGCTCGTTTACGATTAACCTTTCTGCTCCTCCCGGCACTTCATTGGAAGAGAGCAATAAGATTGGCACAATGGCTGAAAAGCTAATGATGAAAGTGCCCGAAGTTGAGTACGTGAGCCGCAGAACGGGTCGTGCTGAATTAGACGAACACGTAGAGCCTGTCAGCAATTCAGAGATTGAGGTAGAATTAAAATCAGATGTTACCCGCTCTCGTGATGAAATTCTTGCCGACATCAGGAGTCAACTCAATATTTTAAAAGGTGTAAACGTGAATGTGGGTCAACCCATTTCACACCGCCTTGACCATTTGCTTTCGGGGGTTCGCGCACAGGTAGCCATCAAACTCTTCGGACAAGACCTTACCGACCTTCGCACCAATGCCGGAAACATAAAAGACATTATTAGCAAAATTCCGGGTGTTGTCGATGCACAGGTAGAGCGGCAAGTAATGGTGCCGCAATTGCTAATAAAAGTAAACCGTGAGGCCTTGCAACGCTATGGAATACAAGCAGGAAAAGTAGCGCAAGACCTTGAAGTATTTTACAATGGAAAAGTGGTAGGGCAGATACTGGACGGCCAAAAAACATTTGATATTCTATTGCGCACTACTGATGAAGAGCGCAGTAATATTGAGAACATTCGTAACACCATGATTGATACGCCTGAGGGCAATTTGATACCCCTTCAGCAAATCGCCACCATTGAAACCACCACAGCCATCAATTCCGTTTGGCACGAAAACACACAACGCAGAATTGTAATTTCATGCAACGTACAAGGACGTGACCTAGGTACCACTGTAAAAGAGATACAAGAAACACTGGGAAAAGAAGTTGCCTTACCCGAAGGATATTTTCTTGAATTTGGTGGTCAGTTCGAAAGTCAACAGTCTGCCTCAAAACTTATTTTGATACTTAGTATATTTTCTATAGCAGGAATTTTCCTTGTCTTATATAGTCATTTTAAATCTTCGCGAATGGTGTTACAAATCATGCTTAACGTTCCGCTGGCATTAATTGGCAGCGTAGTAGCAGTTATGCTTACGGGCGGAACATTCTCTATCGCTACATTGGTTGGCTTTATTACCCTTACGGGAATTGCTTCGCGAAATGGAATCATGATGATTTCACATTACATCCACTTAGTAGAACATGAAGGAGAAAAGTTTAGTAAAGAAATGATTATCCGTGGCTCATTGGAACGATTAGTTCCCGTATTGATGACAGCCTTAACAGCAGCCTTAGCATTAGTACCGCTTACATTAGACCCACAGGCATCAGGGAAGGAAATTCTCTATCCCGTGGCAACGGTAATTTTGGGAGGGTTAGTGAGCAGTACTTTGTTAGATATGATTGTAACGCCTGTTGTCTTTTACAGGTTTGGCGAAAAGGCACTGGAAACGTATTTCAAAAATGCAAAGACAGAAGAATTAAGATAACGAATACATAAAGCGAAATGCAAGTTGAACTAAGAATACAAATATGAATCGCTCCGCTTTTAAAATTCAAAAAATGGACTGCCCTGCGGAAGAGCAGCTTGTAAGACTGAAACTTGGGAACATATCGGGTATTGAACAACTACAATTCGATTTGCAGGAACGACAACTAACCGTATTTCACAAAACCGATGAAAACATAATTGAAGAAGCTCTTCACACGCTTAAACTGGATACCTCACTGCTTTCGACTGAAAAGAATGTTCAGCCTCTCAATAACTCAGAAGTAAATCAACGAAAGGCATTGTGGTGGGTGCTTGCCATCAATGCGTTACTATTCGCTGTTGAAATGAGTACAGGTCTTATCGCTAATTCAATGGGGTTAATAGCTGATTCCCTTGACATGCTGGCCGATGCTATTGTTTACGGGTTGAGCTTGATTGCTATTGGTGGCTCACTCTATCTCAAAAACAGAGTGACAAAACTTAGCGGCATTTTTCAAATCACATTGGCATTAGTTGGTTTATTGGAGGTAGTTCGAAAGTTCCTCAACGAAGAAGCAATCCCATTATCTAATATCATGGTAGTCATTTCATTGTTAGCCTTGATTGGAAATGTTGCCTGTCTTTTCATCTTGCGCAAGATACAAACCGGAGAAGCGCATCTAAAAGCTAGCTGGATTTTCACGTCAAACGATGTAGTCATTAACATAGGAGTTATCACAGCAGGTGCTATGGTAGCTTATTTTCATTCTGCGTTACCTGATTTACTAATAGGCACCATTATTTTCTTTATCGTTATCACAGGAGCCTACCGAATTCTTCAACTCGCCAAATCATAATTCAATGAAAAAAAATCGAAACTACTACATCCGTAAAACTCATCGGTACTTAGGGATAACCATCGGAATACAGTTTTTACTTTGGACGGTCGGTGGACTTTACTTTAGCTGGAACAACATTGATAACGTACATGGCGACCACCTGCGCAAATCTGTTTCATTTTTACAAACAGATATAGAGGTAGTGTCGCCCTCTATTGCATTGCAAGCCTTGCGTCAAGAAAAGTCACCCGATTCTATTCATTCTATACACCTCGTTCGCGTGTTGGATAACCCTGTTTACCAAATTCAATACTTCAAAGGTCATAGTGGCGAAGGTTCGCACCATCACGTTCATTTTGCATTGGCAGATGCAACAACAGGTGCGTTACGTTCTCCGCTCACCAAAGTCGAGGCAGTAGCAATAGCACAGGAACAAATTGTCAATAATGCTAAAGTCGGAAACGTTGAATATTTAGAGCAAGTGGGTAAACATAGCGAGTACCGCGAAAGACCGCTTCCTGCCTATGCCATCACATTTGACGAACCTGCTTGCACCATTTATGTTGCTGCCGAAACAGGCACGTACCAAACTATCCGCCACAATCAATGGCGCGCATTTGATTTTCTGTGGATGCTTCATACGATGGACTATGAAAGCCGAGACAACTTTGGAAACATAGCCTTACGAGCATTTTCTATTTTCGGATTGTTTACCGTTTGCTCAGGCTTCCTCCTATTCTTTGTCTCTGCCCCTTGGTTCAATAAAAGAAAACAAATTCAAACTACTACCTCAAACTCGTTTTAATATGAAAACCAATCTCACATTCATAAGCCTATTTTCACTCATTGCCTTAATAGGTTGTAATCAAAAGCAAGAATCAAAAACAGAAACAACTCCGCCCATAGCCGACAAGAAAATTGTGGAGGCAGTTGTAATCCAGCAACAGTCCGAGAGCGATACACTCAAGGGGAGTTTAAAAGCACTTGTAACGGGTAAAATTGGAAATACCGTAGTAACGGTAAACTACTATTCACCCGCAGTGCGTGGTCGCGTTATTTGGGGCGGGCTTGTTCCTATGGAACAGGTTTGGGTAACGGGTGCGCACAAGGCAACATCCGTTGAATTTGAAGGTGCAGTAAAAATTGGTGATGTTGAAATACCAAGCGGCAAGTATGGCCTGTTTACCATCCCTTCTAAAGATGAGTGGACAATCATAATCAACAAAAATTGGGACCAACACCTTACAGACGAGTACGACCAAAAAGATGACCTCGTAAGAATTAAAGTAAAGCCAGAAACAGAAGAAGTGAATCAAGAAAGACTTCGATACGTTGTAGAATCTGAGGGTAGTAAAAAGGGTGAGATTGCTATTTATTGGGAAAAGGCAGAAGTTACATTACCCATTACAGTTATAAACTAAACCGCTATCTCAAAATTTACAAACGTCCTTAAAAGGCTCAAGCATAATACTTGAGCCTTTTTATTTCTTCTGTCAAATTCTCAAAATCATACTTGTAAATTAATTCTCCCTTTTTTAAATTTATTATACCAATCCATCAGATTTCCCTTTCGGGGAATAGGACTGGCCTTCTCGTTTGTAGTAATGTTTAACCCTCAAAACCAAAACGTTTATGGCAAGTACCACAGAAACAGGTCACGCAAAAAATGTAGCGACCTTCGAAGACCTCATTAGCTTCTGCACAGGCTATGGAGCAATGTACAATCCGAGTAAAGCAATATTAAAACTTCCTGCTTTAACCACTCAACTTACAGGTGCAAATGCAGCATTACAAGCAGTCAAAGTAGCAAAGACAGCGTACGACAATGCCACCAATGCAAGAGAAGTAGCCTTCAAACCAATGAAGACACTTGCTACTAAAATCGTAAGTGCCTTGGCAGCAACCGAAGCCACCAAGCAAACCGTTGACGATGTAAAGTCCACAAACCTGAAAATTCAGGGAAAACGCGCAAAAGCAGTAGAAAAACCCGATGCAAAAGCATTAGCCGAAGGCGCAGAACCCGTAAAGACAGCATCAACTTCACAACAGAGTTATGATAAGTTGATAGACCATTTCGCACAGTTGATAGCAACCTTGACAGCCGAGCCAAAGTATCTCCCTAACGAGAATGAATTGAAGCTAACAGCACTGAACTTGATGCTTACAGATTTAAAAGCAAAAAACACAGCCGTGATAAACGCTACCACAGCAGTAAGCAATGCGCGGATAGCGCGAGACAAAGCCCTCTATGCCGAAGGAACAGGCATGGTCGTTACAGCAATGGACGTAAAGACTTATGTGAAGTCCGTGTTCGGAGCATCAAGCCCCCAATACAAACAAGTGAGCGCCCTAAAGTTTACAAAGCGCACCGGTGACTAAGAAACGGACACTATTCCACAGAGAAAAGGCAGGGATATTCATAATACTCCGGCACTTCTTTTAAAATGGAGCAGCGTAACCGGAGAAGTAAGCACCCCGTTTTACGAAACTCCAAATGTTATCCACGAAGTTGACAATGTTACTCACGAAACTGACAATGTGATTCACGAACCTTGCGATGTTATTCACGAATATTCTAATGTTACTAACGAAGTTTGCAATGTGATTCACGATGTTACCAATGTGATTCACGAAACTCACGATGTTATTCACGAAACTAACAGTGTAACCGGAGAAACTCGCAGTGTGACTGAGGTGTAACCCGAGAGTGTAGCCCGCCCAAGCCGCACACTTGCCAAAGCCCGCACAATCCCGCCCGCAAGTCCAAAGCTTTGCCAAGAGTGCCGCACCCCCGCACCAATATTTGACAGTGTGGTAAGAGTAACTGGAGAGATTGGGTAAGGTTGCCCCCCGCGCAAGTACACAATACAAAGAGTGACTCGTGGACAAAGAACAAATAAATAAAAAACGGACGACCATGTACGGTGACAATCAATTTTATAACGTGACACCCCAACGACAACGTAACGACTGACCTACAACTTCCGAGAAGAAGGGCACATGTTGCTAACAAAATGTTTGCGCAATGGTGGGGTGACGTGTAAGCTCAAAGTGCTATCTTCGTTCAACGTTCAGTCACGTGGGACAATGAAGCGTTTCAAAGTCCCACCACTGCGCAAACACCAACGTTGGTGGTAATTTTTAATGAAGTCCCATATACTGTTTCAAAATAACTATTTTTGAATACCGAGTAATAATACTATGATTAAACTAAAAGTCGAATACTATTTATTCATATCTCTACTATTTTTTAATTGTGAAGATCAAACAGGTACACCGGAGGTAGGATTAAACAGTCTCGTAATTGTAACCGATGAACCTAAGGGTTCGAACTGCGAATACGGTGGAATAAAAATTGAAGTAGGTACCGATTCCAATTCAAATGGTATACTTGACACCAAAGAAGTACTCAGTAAAAATTATATATGTAATGGAGCTACTGGTGCTGTTAGCCTTTTAAAAGTTGTGACCGAATCTCCAGGTACTAATTGCCAAAACGGAGGGATTAAAGTTGATTCAGGTGTAGACATCAACCGAGATGGTACACTTAATATCATTGAAATTACCAACACAACCTTTGTTTGTAATGGCCTTGTCGGTAAAAATAGTCTTATTAGACTTACAAGCGAACCAGCAGGTGCTAATTGTCAAAAGGGAGGGCTTAGAATTGATTCAGGTCTTGATTCAAATGGAGATGGAGTACTCAATACTTCAGAAATCTCATCTATTGCATATGTCTGCAATGGAATTGACGGTAAGAATTCAATGACTAAAACAACAAATGAACCTGCTGGAACAAATTGTCAAAATGGAGGATTCAGAATTGACTCTGGTGTGGACATAAATGGAGATGGATTACTTGTCCCTACTGAAATTGCTGCTACTGCCTATGTCTGCAATGGAAATGACGGTAAAATCAGCCTAATTAATATAACAGATGAACCCGATGGTGTTAATTGTGAGAGTGGTGGTGTCAAAATTGTTTCTGGATTGGATAATAATGGCGACATGGTTTTGAACTCTAATGAGGTAACATCGACAAGTTATCTTTGTTCTCAGGCTAGCACAGCAGCAATCGTATTTGATTTCAACTTATCAAGCGCCTCTATATATACAACAACAACTTCTGTTCTATCGGGCGCAGCAAATACGATCCAGAACTTCAATCTGGCTGATTATCCAGGTGTTGTCTCAGTAAAATTCGAAGCTTTGATGAGCATCTCAGGGGCTGCCAATACTGTTACACTAGAGCTATATGACTTTTCTAATAACCAACTAATCGCAAATAGCTCAATTTCGACAACAAACAATAGCGAAATACTAGTCGTATCAACGCTCAATTTCTTGGCTGATTTTCCAAAGGGACCTTTTAATCTTGGCTTTAAACTAACATCACAAAACGGAGGCTTTGCTGGTATGAGAAATCCTAAGCTTAGATTGCTTCGAAATTGAGCGCAAACAATTCATTTTTAGATAATTAATTCAATCTACCATAACTAGCGATAAGGTTAAAATGAATGTTGACCGGCATTAGTAATGGAATACTCACCAACAAAAAGCTATAACCGATGCCGGGTAATGAGTACTTATATAGTTTTATACTCGCAATTGCGTTTTGTCACGGTGGACAATGACGTTTTCAAAAGCCGCCACTGGTTATAGCCAAACGTTGGCGCTCATTTCCATTGACATATAGACCATGGAAAAAATTAAGTTGATAGCTTTATTCCTAGCTATACCTCTACTGGTTCTTGGACAAGATTCAAAAACCCAAGAGATTGAAGTAATAGGTGTGGGAAAAATAACGACCCAGGCGGACTTTTCATTCTTCGCAGAGTTACCTGTTTCGGGAGCTCTGCGCTTTTATTATCGCTTTTGTCAAATCTATGTCTTTTGATTCAGTCCAGCTCATAATGTCATAGATGCCTTGGTTGCCTGTCTGGTAATACTT
>ERZ1066128.838-NODE-838-length-10352-cov-10.810527_pt1 | contig 10352 bp, 10 predicted proteins | sample MGYA00382775_ERZ1066128 | MGnify/ENA primary metagenome ERZ1066128 (study PRJEB33369, sample SAMEA5778358) | biofilm metagenome | biome: Industrial cooling water; feature: Water cooling tower basin; material: Biofilm | place: United Arab Emirates | collected...
CGTCTGGTGCAAGCCAACGTGCGCTCAATGGCGCTGGGTGTCATCGACACGCTGCTCGCATGGTTCGCACCCGATGCGGCGATTGCCCATCGGATCGACGTCCGTGGGCTGGGGCCACTGCGCGCAGCACTCGAACGCGGCGGCGCGCTCTGCCTGTACGCCCACTTTCACAGCATCGAACTTGGCGGCCGCGCACTGTCGCTCATGCTCGAGCGACCGATGCATCAGATGGTTCGTCGCCACAACGATGCGCGGGTGGAACAAGTGATCGACGCGGCGCGCCGAAGCTTTTGCGGCAAGACCATCGAAAAGCACCAGCTCGCCGACATTGTCCGATCCCTGCGCGAAGGCCACCCGGTCGGCTACGCGCCCGATCAGAACTTCAAACGTCACATCGCCTTCGTGCCGTTCTTCGGGCAGCCGGCAGCTACGCTGACTACGTCGGCACGCCTGGCGCGAATGACCGGCACGCCGGTGTTTTGCATCTGGTTTATCCGCAACGGCGAGTGCTTCGAACTCGACATCGAAAGCTTCACGCCGAGCGGGAACGACGACGACGATGCCGCGCGCTGGATGGCGCTCCTGGAGGCGCGAATTCGTCGCACGCCTGAGCAGTACCTGTGGGCGCACCGTCGATTCAAAACACGGCCTGACGGCAGCGTTGTTTACCCCGAGACATTGCTGAAGCCGCGGGACAGATAGCGTTGGTTGTTGGCGTCTGGTTTTCCCCACGCACCGGCGCCCTGACAACTGCGATGATTCGGCCACCTCAAGTCGATACAGGCGCCTATGTCCACCTGGCTCATCACCGGCGCAAGCCGCGGTCTTGGCAAACATTTGAGCCGCGAGATGGCGCGGCGCGGGCACGCCGTGATCGCGGCAGCGCGCGATGCAGGCTTGCTCGCCACGTTGTCCAACGAATCCTTCGCGGGCAGCATCGTTCCACTGCCGCTGGATCTTGCCGATGCAGCCTCAATTCGTCCGACCATCGAGCGCGCGCTCGCGGCGCATGGCTCAATCGACGGTCTGGTCAACAACGCCGCGATAGGCGACTACCGGCCATTTCTCGATCATCGCGAAGACGAGTTGCTGAGACTGGTGCAGGTGAACATCAGCGCGGTGATGCAGTTATGCCATGCGCTGCTGCCGCACTTCCTTGCGCGCGGCGCCGGACATATCGTCAATATCGGCTCCGACCTGGCGCGTCGGCCGCTCGCAAACATGGCACCGTACGTGGCCAGCAAACATGCTCTGCTCGGCTTTTCGCACTCGCTGCTGCGAGAGGTGAAGGATCGCGGCGTGCGCGTGAATCTTATCAACCCAGGCATCATCGATACCGATTTCGGCGGAGCCAGCGAAGGTTCCAGACCGGTGCACGCCAGCCTGCAGCCGCGCGAGTTCGCCCGGCTGATTGCGGACGTCATCGACGGTCAGCTCGGCAACCTGGTGGTCGACGAACTGATCGTGCATCCGCTGGGCCAGGATTACTGAGCCGCTCAGCGTAGAGCAGCTTCCACATCGGCGAAGCGCTTCGCCAAGTCCGATTCGACATCGGCCTTGGCCACAATCGGGCGCAGCTCCTCGACGACAGCAGCAGCCGCTGCACGATCTCCTGCGACGGCCTGGCGCCACGCATCCAGAATGCGCAACGATGGTTCGCCTGGTGACTGGATCAGTCGCGTTGCCAACCACCCTTCGACCACATCGGCGCGACCCTGATTCAGCGCGAAACGAGAAGCGACCTCGATCAGCGCACGATGCTGATCGCCATCGTGCAAACCGGCGCGCAGATCCTTTTCGAACTCTGCCACCGCCGCGGCGAGTTCATCCACGTTGAACAAGGGCGGCTTGGCGAACAGCTTCGCATAGATCTGCGCAAAGGCGAACATCCGTTCGTCCACGGCCTGGGTCTGCGAGCGATAGAACGCCAGCATTCGGCCAAGTTGGTCCGCGACATCGGCGCCGTTCTCGCGGGCGTACGCAAAACCCATTTCGATGTATGCGTCGACGTAGGGTTGCATGGCAGGACTGCTGGCCGGCGCCGTGGCGATCCACGCGCGCACGGCCTCCTCGCCCAACACGCTCGCAAGCGCGTTGACGTAGGGCAAATAGCGTTCGAAAACTGCGCTGTCGGGCTGCGTGGCCGGCAGAGCGTTGCGCAAATCCATGACTTCGCGCGCAGCGCGTATTCTGCCGAGCGAGATCAGCAACTCGATCTTGGCTTGCAGCACCAGATCGCGTTGCCGGTTGTCGAGTTTGCGCTCAAGCAGCTTCTCGATATCGACGATAGCGGCATCGACTTCGCCCAAGCCGAACCGCATGCGGGCGCGCTCGATATCGGCTGTGATCAGGTCCGGGCGCGTGGCGCGCGCCTGTCCAAGGTAGTCGGCGGCACGCTCATGACCGCCGCGCGCATTTTCGATCGCGGCCAATGCAATCAACGTCGGATAGCTGGTCGGATCGAGCAGCAGTGCTTTCTCCGCGAGCATCAAGGCATCGTCGATCCGCTGCTGGCGCAGGAACAAGCCGGCACGCGACGACAACTCCGAAGCGGAACCCGATTCCAGGGTGAGCGTTTTGATTTCCTCAAGAGCCGCTGCGCTGCTGGGATCATCGCTCAAGCGCAATTCCGCCAGCGCCAAACGCGGTGCGCGGTCCCACGGCGCCGTTCGCGCCCAGGTCTCGAGCACCTGACGCTCGCCGGGTTTGTCGCCGCGCGCCTGTGCGATGAAGCGCTGAATTGCAAATCGAAAGTTGATTGGCAATACGTCGAGCTGCGGCAACATCGCTTCCAGAGCGGGCAGCCCTTCACGCATGGTATTGCTGGGATTGATCGTCACGCTCAGATAGCGAGCAATCAGAAAACTGGGATCTATCGACTGCGCCAATTCGAAGGCTTTGGTTGCCCCAACACGGTCGTTGCCCAAGATCGTGCGCAGGTTACCGTCGACATACGCCTTTGCGGCGTCCAGCGATTCGGTCGTGACGCTGCGGATGTCCGGATCGTTAGCTTCAGCGATCGCTTTCGCCGGTGCCAGTTCGGAACGGATTAACGCCGCCAACTGGTTGATGGCATCCCATTCGTCGCGCGCTGTCAGCACGAACGGACCGAGTGCAGCGTCGGGTCGCAGCTGATAGATGTCGACTTCGATCTTGAGCCCCGTTCCTTCGCGCAGGATGCGCCCGCCCACGAGCGCTCGAAAGCCAAGCGCGACCGCTGCACGCCGCCTGACAGCCGTCGGCGCAGTCGCGATCTCCTTGACCCCGTTGCGCTCCAGAAATGCATTCAGCGTCGGCGTAATCGCCGACAGCGCCGAGCGCGCGGCAAAGCGTCCATCGAAAAAAAGATCGTACTCGGCCAGCAGCGGCAAACCAAATTGCAGCCACGCATCGTTTGGCGCACCAGCGACATCGAAAGCGTAGATGAGTACATCGCTCACCTGGTCTTCGCGCCGGGCTTGTGGTGCGGCGGCGTCTGCGGGCGGTTCAAGCGCCACTGCAGCTGCGACTTGTTGCGGCGGCGCGCTCACGTAGCGCCAGCCAACGCTGCCCGCGCAAAGCAGCGCGAACACACCAATCAAGAGCCGATCCAATCCCGAAAACATAGCAGCGCCTGGCGCACCGATGCGCCAGATCAACAACACCGCCAGAGGCGCGCCGCTGATCATCGCCGTCAGAAGCAGGTCGATCGACCGATCTGGCCAGCCATAGCGTTCGACCATGAAGCTCAAGAACTGCACTAACGCCCACATCAGACCGAAATAACCGGCCAGCAGCGGCAGCAAGCGGCGTTCAACGATTTTCGCCCACAGACTTTGTTCGGCCACGAAGAGACGCCGTGCGGAGTGATCTTCCGAGTCTAGCCATTAGCGAGTGGGAACTTTGTTCAGTCGCTGGCTGATGATTGCTCAGCCAGAGCACATAGCGCGCTGAGACGGCCTCGCCCGCCGGACCCCATTGTCCGGCGGGCACCCCGCTTATTTCGGTAGCAGCTTCATCACGCCCTCCAAACCACCCAGAACGTTGAGCTGGCCAACGTTGCCGGTGATCTTTTCCAGCGCTTCCAACTCCTTCAAGCGCAACAACACCGGGCTCTCTTCCAACAGCTTTGCGGTGTTTAGCAAGCTGCGCGTGGCGGCAGTTTCCTCGCGGCGCTTGATCAGGTTGGCCTGCGCCTGCTTCTCGGCCTCAACCACCTGGTTCAACAGTGCCTTCATCTCGCCCGGCAAGATCAAGTCCTTCAGGCCCACGCTGACCAGTTGCACGCCGACGTCCTCCAGTTTGGCGCGCGCGTAGTCGGCCACTTCAACATCGACCGCGCCCTTGTCCTGCAGCAAGGCGTCCAGCGAGCGCGTACCGATCGCTTGACGCAAGCCGAACTGCAGCTCGCGATAGGCGTAGGCCTTGACGTCGGCGACGCGTGACTTCAACTTCACGACATCGGTCACGCGATACACCGCGCAAAGGTTGGCGCGGATGCTGACCTTATCGCGCGTCAGGATGTCCTGACCGCTGACATCAAGCTCGACGAGCCGCATATCGACGGTCTCGACGCGCAGGCTGCGGCCATAGCGCCAGAAACCGTAAACCCCCGACGACAAAGTTTGCGCCAGCGCGCCGTCGATCCACACCAAGCCCGTCTGCTCAGCGCCAACTTCGACCATGAGTGCGGCCTGTGCCACATCCTTGGCCAATTCCGCCGAACCCGGCGCACGCAGGGCTGCCAGCGTCTGCACGCCGATCGCAGCACCCGCGGCCAAATCGATGCGCTCCACAGTCACCGGCTCGGAGGCGCGCCAGTAGAACTGCCGCGAACCCGGGGCCAATACGCGCACCAGCTTGCCGCGCTCGCGCACGAGGCCCACTTCGCTGGCGGCCAGATCGACCTCGACGATCTCGGCTTCTAACGCTGCGCGGTGCAGTCGGAACAGTGCATCGATACCAACAAGATTGACCTGCGGCCGATCGAGTCGATCGGTCAGGAATTGCGGTGCGCGACCGAGGCCATAGCGCACATAACGGCCCGGCGCGAGCACGCGCTCGAAGCGACCATCGCGCAGCTCGATGGCGCGCTCGTTGTCGGCAACCTGGGTACGAGTGAAGTACATGGCACATCTCCTTTTCGTTCTTTTTTTCTGAGTTACGCCCTGAGCCCCACGCCGTCGGCGTGGGCGATGGGGCGAGCAGCAGCGACCGGTGGTCCAACCATCAATCGTGGCGCATCGCGTGCGATTCGCTCGAAAGCGCTGGCGCAACCACTGCCGTTGCTCGTTTGGCCACCGCGCAGAACGTGTCTTGCGCTGCGTATTGATGCGACGCATGCCCGCCCTGCCCGGCACAGACATCGCCAACACCCAACACGCCGGGGCTCCTGGCGCCGCGCCTTGCGGCGCGGATGCCGGGAACCGCCCGGCCGGTCTCACTTCCATGCGGCGTTTCAAGGCCGTTGCGACGGGAGTCGAACCCGTAACCCGGTCAATCTGCTTGACCTGCTCTACCAGTGAGCTACGCATGGGGACCTGCCGCGGAGTCGAACCGCTCACGCTCCCGATTGAGCAGGCAAGCCCAGTCCCATACACCGAACACCGTGCTTCCGGTACGTTGGGTGGCAAAGCCATCAACGCCAGACCGCCGTGGTTACCCACAAAACGGTTATCGCTAGAAAAACACGCTGTTTCGATGCGCTGTTTGAATCGACCTGGTCGAGAATTTAACGTCTCGGCAAGTCGATTCGAATCTCGAGTATTTAAGACAATAATCCCCTATCGCCGAAAACGGATTTTCGACGTTCGAAATCGGGGTCCTGGAAAAAACAAAACCCCCGGTGCGGCAGCACCGAGGGCTTCAGAGAATCAAAGCGAACTCAGGGCTGCGAGCGCAGCCCTGACAAGCAAGGCTACGCGAGGCGCGGATGCAGTGGATTGAATCCACGCTGCCAACAGGGGATGCCATGCTTGACCATGCAAATATCTCCAAACGGGTGCCGCGCATTATTCCGAACTAAAGTCACATGTCAAGCGGTTGTTAATGACCGCTCGTCGGGTCATTTATTCCGCAGGTTCGGTCGCCACCCAGTAAATCCGGATGTTGGGCTCATCTGCCACCAGGAGCGCGGCCCCGTTTTCCACAATGATCGCGGGCTCGCTGCGGTTGGCGTGAGCCAACGCCGCTGAGAACCGGGCGTCGAGAACCGCTCTTGCGTGCCATCGCTGCCATATCGGTAGCAACGCGAGCAACACTGCGATTGCGCAAGCCAACGCGAGCCGAGGCCGCGTGCTCCGCACACGCCGATGATCGAGAGCGCTCTGCAAGCGCCGCAGACCGCCCGGCGGCGGTTCCAGTTGCCGAAATAGTTCGCTCACCTTTCCCCCTCGCGGAGCGCGGCGCGTAACTGCGCCAACGCTCGGTGCTTGCGCGATGCCACGGTGCCCGCAGGCCAACCGAAGAACGCGACCAATTCATCGGTCGTGAAGCCCGCACATTCGCTCAACAAAACCAGATTACGCGAATCGGTGTCGAGCGCCTCAAGTGCGGATTTCAGACGCTTCCGATCTTGCACGCCATCGAGACGCGCGTCGTCGCTGGCCTCCTCGTCCCGGACGCCGAAGCGCCACAACGAGCGCCAGCGCAGCTTGTTCTTCGCCAGATTCAGCGCAGTGGTGTACACCAGAGCATCGAGCTTGGTAGCGTCGATACGCTGGCGCTGATCCCAGATGCGCAGATACGCATCGTGCATCACGTCCTCGCAATCCTGCGTGTGCCACAACCAGCGGTACAGCACGTTGAAGAGCGGCGTCTGCAAACGCTGATAGCACGCCAGCAACGCCGCCTCCGAAAGCGCCACGGCTCAGAGCTTGGTGGCGCGAACAATCACAAAACGCGAGCCGCCATCGACGCTCGCGGCACCGTGCCCAAGTACGATGTATCGATCGAATGGCAGCAGCGTATCGACTTTCACCTTGTAGCCCGACATATCGATCGCCTCGACTTCAGCGCGAACGCCGCCGGCAGACGCTTGGAAATGGGCCCCGATCCGGGCCCGTCGATCGCTCGTTTCGAGTGTGCCGTTATTGGCAATCGCTTGGGCCGACAATGAGGTGTAGCGAGCGAAACCGCGAACCCCGGTCGCGTTTGAGAGCGTACCGAGTACCTCATTGAGTGCTGCCAGTGTCGGGTCCTGCGTATCGGCCGCATCGACGATCCAGGCATCGAGTTGGACAGCGAAGTCGCCAGACTCTACCGCTTCGACGGCCCCCTCCTCGGCGAGAGCTTCGAGACTGCGGGCAATCGAGTCGTGCGTGACCGCTGGCGCGAGCACCAGGATCTTGCGGCTGTTGTCGACGCTCGACACCGAACCCGTTTCGCCGAGGGCCGCCGATAGCGAGCGAGCGATGCTCTGACTACGGTCTGGCGGCACTTCATAGGCACGAAGCAATTTCGGACTCGCCGGCTCCGGCGCCATCGCCGGCTGGCGAATCGAATCGCATCCAACCAGCCCCAGCAACGCCATCAAGATCAGCACTTTCTGCAACATGGTCAAACTCCAGTGTGGGTATCGAAGTCCTATGACACGCGAGCGCAAAGTTTCTTCCCGCGCGTAGACTCACGGCAAATCGCACTGGAGAGAAGCCGATGAAAGTCCGAGCCGCTGTGGCCTATCGCGCGGGCGCGCCGCTGAGCGTCGAAACCGTCGACCTCGATGGCCCACGCGCCGGAGAAGTGCTGGTCGAAATCCGCGCTACCGGCATCTGTCACACCGATGCGTACACGCTGTCCGGCGCCGATGCCGAGGGCAAGTTTCCAGCCATCCTCGGCCACGAAGGTGCCGGCGTGGTGGTCGATATCGGCGCTGGTGTGAAGAGCGTGCGCAAAGGCGATCACGTCATCCCGCTGTACACGCCCGAATGCCGCGAGTGCGAGTACTGCTTGAACCCCAAGACCAACCTCTGCCAGGCCATTCGCAGCACGCAAGGCCAGGGGTTGATGCCCGACGGCACCAGCCGTTTCTCCATCGGCGGCGAACCGATCTACCACTACATGGGCACCTCAACCTTCGCCAACTACATCGTGCTACCAGAAATCGCGGTGGCGAAGATTCGTCAGGATGCGCCGTTCGAAAAGGTCTGCTACATCGGCTGCGGTGTGACCACGGGGATCGGCGCGGTGATCTACACCGCAAAAGTCGAACCCGGTTCGCGCGTGGTCGTGTTTGGCCTCGGCGGTATTGGCCTGAACGTCATCCAGGGCGCGCGCCTCGTCGGAGCAGCGCAGATCGTGGGCGTCGACATCAATCCGGCCAAACGCGCGTTGGCCGAAAAATTCGGCATGACGGATTTCGTCAATCCCAGTGAGATCGACGGCGATCTCGTCGCCTATCTGGTATCGCTCACCAAGGGCGGCGCCGATTACAGCTTCGAGTGTGTAGGCAATACGACGCTGATGCGACAGGCCCTTGAGTGTTGCCACAAAGGTTGGGGCACCTCGGTGATCATCGGCGTGGCGGAATCGGGCAAAGAAATCAGCACCAGACCGTTCCAGCTGGTCACCGGGCGCAACTGGCGTGGCAGCGCCTTCGGCGGCGCACGCGGGCGAACGGATGTGCCGAAGATCGTCGACTGGTACATGGAAGGCCGTATCGATATCGACAGCTTGATCACGCATACGATGCCGCTGGAGCGCATCAACGAAGGTTTCGACTTGATGCATCGCGGCGAGTCCATTCGTAGCGTGGTGCTTTACTGATGGCGATCGAGATCCTCGCCGAACATCGTTGCCACGGTGGCGTCCAAGGTTTTTATCGCCACGAATCGAAGCACTGCAACGGACCGATGCGCTTCGGATTGTTTGCGCCGCCGAATCCACGTGGCGCGCCGCTGTTGTTCTGCCTCGCAGGCTTGACCTGCACCGAAGAAACTTTCGCCATCAAGGCCGGCGCGCAGCGGGTCGCAGCTGAGCTGGGTTTGATGCTGCTGCTGCCCGATACCAGTCCACGCGATACCCGGATCGAAGGCGCAACCGGCGATTGGGCCTTCGGCGAAGGCGCGGGATTCTGGCTGGATGCGACCGCATCGCCCTGGCGCGATCGCTTTCGCCTGGCCAGCTGGATCATGCAAGAGCTGCGAGGCATCGCCGCAGAGTTCGGCGCGGATCTAACGCGCTGCGGCGTCCTTGGTCACTCGATGGGCGGCCACGGTGCGTTGACCCTGGGGCTCAAGCACCCAGAGGTATTCCGCAGCATCTCCGCCTTCGCACCGATCGTAGCGCCAACGCAGGTACCCTGGGGACAACATGCCCTGCCACGCTACTTGGGCGACGATCCCAGCGCGTGGAACCAGCACGACGCCTGCGCCCTGCTCCAAGCCGGACATCGCGGTCCGCAGCTGCTTATCGATCAAGGTCGGAACGATAAGTTTCTAGTCGATCAGCTGCAGCCGGAGCGACTGCAAGTCGCCTGCGACGCTGTCGGCCAGCCGCTCAATATGCGCTACCACGATGGCTACGACCACGGTTACTTTTTCATCCAGAGCTTCATAGACGATCACCTACGGTTTCATGCGCGGGCGCTGGCGGCGGTTTAGGCACTTTTTGTGTCCACAAAAAGTCCTCATCGCCGGTAGTCCACCGTCAACCAGATCTTGTCCAGGTCCGTTCCGAATCGGTCCGCGCGGTAGCGCGCCAATTTGCCGGTGAGTGTCCATTGTGTGCCGATAGGGCGTACGTACTGCATGCCGATCTCATCGCCGTAATCGATATCGCCACGGTCCGATCGAAACTCGTGCCATCGAGCGCTCAAGATTCCGCCGCCGAGCTTGCCTGACACCTCGAACATCGTGTCGCGAAGTCCATCCCGCGGTGTCGTGAGGAATCGGTCGGCCCAGCCGTTGAATGCATGCAGTGTAGCAAGCGGTGTCTGGAAACCATATCGGCCATTGCCGCCCAGGCGCTCGAAAAGCACGCGCAATGCGAATGCGCCGTCTTTGAAGTTCAACGTGTTGTCGATGGCGTAGTAGCCCGCATCGATATCGCTGCTGCCGCGGGCGATGTCGTCTTGCTGCGCAGCCTCGACGGCGTACAGCCATTTCCAGGTGTCCCGGCTGAGAGCGGGGCCACTTAAACGCAGTCCAAGATTGCGATGGCTGCTGAGCGGCACGTCTTGATTCTCGATGGCATACAAATACGCGACCGCCTGGTGGCCGCCGTACAGGTATGCGAGGTTGATCAGGTAGGTATCGAGGTCTTGCTGACGGAACAGCGGGTTGGGATTGTAGTTGCCGAAGATGCGGTGCACTTCGTCGACGTACGCGGCGCGCACAGTGAAGGCGCCGGCCGTGTGCTGCACACTGAGCGCATCG
>ERZ1066128.840-NODE-840-length-10328-cov-9.646744_pt1 | contig 10328 bp, 10 predicted proteins | sample MGYA00382775_ERZ1066128 | MGnify/ENA primary metagenome ERZ1066128 (study PRJEB33369, sample SAMEA5778358) | biofilm metagenome | biome: Industrial cooling water; feature: Water cooling tower basin; material: Biofilm | place: United Arab Emirates | collected...
CGGCCCAGGTCGAACGCAAGATCGGCCCGCGGACCAAGGCCATCCTCGCCGTTGAGACCTTCGGCAATCCGGCGTACATGGATCAGTACGCCCAGATCGCGGCCCGCCATGAGATCGCCATGATCGAGGACTGCTGCGAAGCCCTCGGTGCCGTGCACAAGGGGCGTCAGGCTGGCACCTTCGGGCGTGCGGGCGTCTTTGGCTTCTACCCCAACAAACAGATCACCACCGGCGAGGGCGGCATGATCGTCACCGACGACTCCCGCCTCGCCGAGATGTGCCGCTCCATGCGGAATCAGGGTCGCCCGCTCGGCCACTCGATGACCGGCGGCACCGCCCAGGGCTCGTGGCTCAAGCACGAACGCCTCGGGTACAACTACCGCCTCAGCGAGATCAACTCCGCCCTCGGCGTCGCCCAGGTCCAACGCCTCGACGAGATCCTCGCCAAGCGTTCCATGGTCGCTCAGGCCTACATCGAACGCCTGGGCGGGAACAAGCACCTGATCATGCCCACGATCGACCCTGCGAGCGTGATGTCGTGGTTCGTCTTCGTCGTACGCCTCGCCACGTCCTACACCGGCGTCGAGCGCGACCGCATCATCAAGGGACTCCGCAACCACGACGTGGGCGCGGGCGACTACTTCCCCTGCATCCACCTCCAGCCCTTCTACCGCGAGCAGTTCGGTTTCGAGCCCGGAATGTTCCCGATCGCCGAGACCGTCAGCCAGCGGACCATCGCCCTGCCGTTCTTTAACGACTTGTCGATGCGGGAGATCGATCTGGTGGCCCAGACGCTGGAAGTAATGCTCAGCCGCGAGAACCTGACTCGTTCCTAACAGGAACGCAAGACCGTCTTGGACTTTCCCGGCACTGGTGACCCGCCTATCATCCTGACCCACCGCCAAACGTCCACTTGGGGCTTGGCGGCCTTGACACCGGATTTCAGCCGCAGGATTTCAGCCATGGCCAAGACGTGCTATTACACCGGCAAGAAGAAGAGCATGGGCATGAAGCGCGCCTGGCGCGGTCAGGCCATCGCCAAGGGCGGCTTCGGCCTGAAGCCCACGGGCATCACCCGCCGCGATTTCAAGCCGAATCTGCAGGAAGTCGTCGCGGTGGTGGACGGCCGCACCCAGCGGATCACCGTCAGCACCAAGGCCATCCGCGCCGGTCTGGTCGTGAAGGCCCTGAAGCGCAAGTACGGCTACACCCGCCAGCAGAAGCAGGCGGCCCACTGAACCTGAATCGCATCGTGAGCATCCAAGCCCCGACCAACGGTCGGGGTTTTTGTTTGCGGATGCCTTGAGAGCAGCCCCTTTGTGGCAACGGAGCACGTCGTTTTGCGCCGCGATCTCTGAGAATCCTCCCTCTTCCCTTCTCGCAGGGAATCGGTTACGCTCAAGGCACCGCGATGAAGTGCGACCGCTGCGACAACGACGCGACCGTGCACGAAGTCACCGTCCGCAACGGTGTCAAGGTGGAGAAGCACCTCTGCGAGGCCTGTGCGGCGGGCGAGGGTATCGGCGGCGCCTCCCTGGGCGAGCTCTTGACCAAGTTCATGACCCAGGACGCCGAGGTCGGCGCCAAGCCCAAACACGTGCATAAACCGCGGGCCGCCGCGTGCCAGGGTTGCGGCTTTACCTTCGATCAGTTCCGCCAGTCGGGCTTGCTCGGCTGCCCCGCGTGCTACAAGACCTTCGAAGCGCTGCTCACGCCCCTGATCGAACGGGCCCATGAAGGCGCGACGCAGCACACCGGCAAGATCCCCAAGCGGATCGCGGCGCGCGCGGCGGGCCGCGAAGACGAAGCGGCGACCGAAGCCGCGCTCGCCCGCGCGCAACTCCGCGAACGCCAGGAGCGATTGAAGATCCTGCAGCGTCAGCTTGAAGAAGCCGTGCGCAGCGAGCAGTATGAATTGGCCGCCCGGCTTCGCGATCAGATCCGCAAGATCGATGTCGTGGCGCCCCGCGTCGAGGAGCGCTCCTAGTGGCGGACCGACCCGATCATCCCGCTTCCGGCCCGCCGCAATCGCCCGGTCCGTCCGATCCGGCGTCGGGTTTCGCGGTCACCGAGTGGCTGAGTGACGGCGGCAACGCCGGCGATGTCGTGGTCTCCTCCCGCGTTCGGCTGGCGCGCAACCTCGCCGGCCATCCCTTCGTGCACAAAGCGACCCGCGACGAGCGCGAGGCGGTTCTGCAGACCTGCCGCGACTGGATTCTCTCGACCAAGCTGTCGGACCGGATCATGTGGGTCGACCTGCACGAGTCCCCGGGCATCGAACGCAATCTGCTCGTCGAACGCCACCTCATCTCCAAGCAGCACGCCAAGGGCAAGCCCGCCCCCACCGCCGGCACGCCCGTCGCCGCCGCCGAGGAGCCCCGCGGCGTGGCGATCTCAATCCCCGATGAGCGTCTTTCGATCATGGTGAACGAGGAGGATCACCTCCGCGTCCAGATGATCCGCGCCGGTCTCGCGCTCGATGCCTGCTGGGAGGCCGCCAGCGCGATCGACGACAAGATCGAGGCCGGGCTCGATTACGCGTTCAGCCCCAAGTTCGGCTATCTCACCGCCTGCCCGACCAACGTCGGCACCGGCATGCGCATGAGCGTCATGCTGCACCTGCCGGCGCTCAAGGTCACCGGAGATATCGACAAGGTGAAGCGGGCGGCGACCGATATGAACCTCGCCGTGCGCGGCTTCTTCGGCGAAGGCAGCGAGGCCGTCGGCGATCTCTACCAGATCTCCAACCAGACCACGCTCGGCAAGCCCGAGGGCGCGATCCTCACCGACCTGCAGGAATCGATCATCCCCGAGGTCGTCCAGTACGAGCGTGTCGCCCGGCGCAACCTCATCACGAAGCGCCGCGTCGCGCTCGAGGATCAGGTGTACCGCGCTCTCGGCGCGCTCCGCCATGCCCGCATGATCGGGGCGGATGAAGCGATGCAGCTCCTGAGCCTGGTTCGGCTGGGCAGCGTTCTGGGCATCATCGACGAGGTGAGCCCCAAGGCCGTCGCGCTGCTGTGGCTGCTGGTCCAGCCGGCGCACCTGCAGCGTGTCGTCGGACGCGAGCTTGATCAGGAGCGTCGCCGCATCGAGCGCGCCACACTGATTCGGCAGCGGCTGGGTGGGAAGTAAGTTGGCCGGCGGGAAGACGGCCTCACTGCTACAGGTCGTTGTACGAGATCAGCTCGATGGGACCCCGTGCACGCGTCTCCCACGGCGTGTCCATCAGTTCCTCTTCCCGCCGGAAGATCGGATCCTCTGACCCAGGGTGCACCATCAGCTCGACCGTGCGAGCGCTGGGCACGTTGGGAAGCAGATCGTGGTAGATCCAGAACCAGGTGAAGATGTCGGTGCACCGGGTGCGGGGCGAAGACCAGCGCAGCCCCATGTCCCATAGCTTCTTTTTGGCACGCTGCTTCACGCCGCCGACGAGCGGGTCGGTCGGGTGGTACAGGTTCATCGTCGTCCGCACGCGACGGATTCCGAAGGCGCGCTGCACGCGCTTGAGTACCTTGAAGAGCGGCGGGTGCGTGTGCACATGATGATGGCTGTCCAGATGACTGATCGGAACGCCGTGCGGCGCGAGCAACGAGCGCAGCGTCTCGATCTGGGCGATCCACTCGCGTTCTACCGCGGCGAGCAGTGCCGGAGTGAACTCCGCCTCCCGGGCCCTGCGCGCGAAGCCGCCCTGGTCATGCAGCAACGGCCGGAGCGCCTCGTCGGTGGTGATCGGCGTCAGGTCCGTCAGATTCAAGTGCACGCCGAACGAGCAACTGGGGAACTCCCGTGCCCGACGGCACGCGTCCTCGACGGCCGGTCCCGCGGCCATGATCGTGGCGCTGGTCAGCCGCCGGCGGGCCATGAGCCCGAAGATCGCGTCGTTCTCGCGCGGAGAGAGGCCAAGATCGTCGGCGTTGATGATGACTCGTGTCATGGGTTCGGAGATTGACCACAGAGACTCGGATACAAAGAGAGGGCAACGAGAGAGGAGTTGTCAACTCAAAGGGCTCGCAGTTCTCGAAGGGTTCAAGGCATTGCGTTCCATGGCCACACACGGAGCCACACAGTTCTTCCCATTCACACGGACTCTTCCCTTTCCATCTTTGAGCCCCTCGAGTTGATACGCCTTTCTCTGCGTCTCTGTGTCTCTGTGGTGAAACCGCTAAGGCGTCATGAGCAGCATGTCGCTGGTCGCGTGCGTGAACGTCCACTTGGTCGCATCGGTCATCGGCGCCGTCGGCGCGGGGCGGAAGAGCACGCGCAGCCCGCCGGCGTGAAGCAGGCCGAAGCCCTTGCAGATCGCGTCGAAGTCGGGATCGAAGACCTGGAACTCGGTGACATCCACGCGGCCCATTTCGCTCGGTAGGTCGCCGTCGCCGCGATCCGATCGGAAGTGCCCCAGCGTGAAAAGGACGAGGTCCCGCTTGTTCTCGCGGCTCGGGCTCACGAGGAAGTAATCCAAGAGTGCCCCAACCACGATCTGGCCCAGGCCGTGCTGCGTCGCGTCCAAAACCGAACGTTTCAGGATCGCGTAGCCGGCGAGTTGCCCGCCCTCATGGACCTCGAACGCCTTGATCCGCCGGTACTTCATCGCCCAGTTCAGCGTCCGCGCATCGCGCGGGAAGCGGCTGAGCGCACCAGGCTGCGTCGCCGCCTGTGCAACCAGAGCATCGAGCGCCGACGAGAAGCTCGATACCGGCTTGAACGTCAGCCGCGCGGGCTTGGCGGTCGCACCCTTGGCGGTGTAGATCAACTTCGCCGCCACCGACGCGAACGGAGCCGCGACCGCAGCGAGCGCCGCGTTCTTGAACGCCTTGCGGGCGGGCCCGATGCCGCTGTTGAACGCCACCCACCGCTTCAGCGGGCCGATCTCCTTGAGCCCGGCGGCCTTGTACAGCTTCTGCGCGTCCGCGCTGGGCCCGCCGCAGGCGAGCAGCGACTTGCAGCGGGCGACGCCCTGGAGCATGATCACGCCGCCGATGCCCGACGAGCGATGCTGCTCGGCGAGGAAGAACCCGTCCATCCAGAACGTGCGAAAGTCCTTCTTCACTCCAGTTCCGTCGAAGATCTCGCCCGGCCCGGCATAGAAGCCAAGCCGCCCCACCACCGCAGGCTTCTGTCCCTCGCGGTCCTCGACCGCGAGCAGGATCGCGAGATCGGTCGGCAGCGCGAACGGGTTCTCGCGGAGCATCCGTGCCCAGGTCGCGTCGTTGCGCGCGATGTAGCCGTGCGGATCGTCAAAGCGATTCGTCAGGCCGTCGTCGCCGATGTCGGCAATGGTGAGAGCTTGGACGCGGAGTGAACCCATGAAACACTTCTATCGGGCGAATGCGACGGACTCTTGGAATCCCCCGTTTTCAAGGAACTTCACCGTTCACCAGTGGGACCGGCCTCCGGCCGGTCTTCCGCGACGACGCTACCGATCTTGTTCCAGACCACAACGCAGTTCGACCGGCAGGAGGCCGGTCCCACTGGTGCTGACGACGTTCTTCGTTCAGTGCCGGAGCGTGTCCTCGACCACCTCGAACAGCCCCAGATTCGCGGAGAAGAACCATGCGATCCGGCGGTCTCCAAACGCCGTCGCCGGCGCGGGTTTGGCGATCTGCATCAGGCCTTTGGCCTTCGCGCTCGCCGCGGCCGCGTCGATGTCGGGCACGCTGTAACAGATGTGGGCGAGCTTGATGCCCTTGACCAGCGAGTTGTTCACCGGTGAGTCCGGCGCCGCGGGCTCGATGAACTCGATGCACACGCCCTGCACATCGACGAACGCGACGCGCACCTTTTGGATCGGATCGTGCACCACTTCGATGTGCGGCACGCCCATCGCCGTCGCCGCGGCCTGGACCGACTTCACCACCATGCCGACATGGTGCACCTTGGCACCGTCGCCGAACAGGGTCGCCTGCTCGTGCTGCACTTCGCCGCCCTTGGCCGGAACAACATCAGGCATGCGCCGCCTCGGTCTCGGCGGCTGAGGTGGGGGGCGCGTTGCCGTCGCCCTCGACGAGCGTGATGTGCGTCGGCATCGGGAACGCCGTCGCGTGCTCCCACCAGAACTCGGTATTCGCGTCGTTCTTGGCCAGACCCGATTCGTCCTTGAAGTAATCGAGGCAAGGCTTGTTGCGTTTGGTCTCGACGTACTTCGCGGTCGTCCTCTTCGCCCCCATCTGGGCCGCAAAGTTCAAGAGCGTCGTCAGCATCGCCTTCTCGACGCCCCGACCCATGACGCGGCACGAGAGCAGGAAGTCGGTCACGATCGCTTCGCCGCCGGCACCAACCTCCACCGACGCGAGCCCCGTCAGGCCGTAGTCGCCGAAGCGATCGGCGACGCGATACGCATACATCGCCCGCTTCCCAGACTTGGTCCAGTCCAAGAGCTCAGCCTCGGTCATGCGCCGAGTCGTCAGGTTCATCTGGTTGGTCTTGTTGAAGAGCTGGGCCGCCCGCTTGATGTTGCCCGAGCCGAGCGCCTCGTACGTGATCTTGAGCTGCAGCGACGCGAGCCACTCGTCCATCGACACATTCGCACGGCTCTCGCTCCGCTGCCGCTCCGCGACGTACATCTCCGTACGACCCAGGTCCTCGTCGGTCACGCTCGGGCGGTCGAACAAGCGCAGCGCGTGCAGCGCCGGCGTGTACATCATCTTGTCCGCCGGCCAGTCCGGCACCGTCACCTGCGGCAAGGTCTCCTTCACCCGCGCCCGCTCCGCCGGGTTGTCGTCGATGAAGATCACGCTGTCCAGGCCGAGGTTCAGCTCCTCGACCAGCGCCTTGATGTTCGTCGCCTTGTCCTGCCAGTTGATCCGCCAGCCGGCGAAATCGCCTTCCTTGAGCACCATCTCCGGGTTCTCGCGGATGGCGGTGAGCGCGGTCTTCTCGTCGTTCTTGCTGACGATGCCGAGAATGATGCCGGTGTTCTTGAGGCTCCTGAGAGCCCGCTGGAAGTCGGCGAACGACTCGCCGATCGGGTCGTGTCCGCCGAGCGCGACGCCCTCCCAGCCGTTCTCGCCGACGATGCCGCCCCAAAGTGTGTCGTCGAGGTCGAGGACGACGAGCTTCTTCGACACGCCGCAGACGCCGCGAACGATGGCCTTGATATCCGCCGCCGCGTCCTTGAAGACCTCGAGGCTGAACAGCGCCTTGGTCATGAGCCACAGCTTGTGATTGGTCGCGGTCTTACCCGCGCTCGCCATCCAGCGCGACGCATCCAGCACGTGCACGCGGCTGGCCTTGTCGAGCTTCTCGCACAGCCGCGCGTTCATCGCGATCAGAGCGCGGTGCACGCCGACGGTGCCCTTGGCCTGCTTCATCTCCAGCCCACCCGTGCCGCGCCACCACGAAGGCAGCACCCACGTCGGCACAAACATCGCCTCGACACGGTCGCTCGCTCGCAGGATCAGGTCGGCGAAGGCGTCCACATCGGCGAGGATCTCGTCGAGCGACACCCGCTCGTGGTTCATCAGCCGCCGGAACGAATCGATCGCCCGCTCGGGCCGCGTCCACACCACCGCCGCGTTCGCGCCCTCTTTCCAGCACGAGAGCGCCGGGTTCATCAGGATCTGCTGCACCTGGTCGAAGTGCGCCACCGTCGTCTGCATCGCCGGCGCGTCGGCGTCGCTCTTGAGGATCGCCCCGAGCTGGTCGATCGTGTGGTCGGCGATGAGCAGCGTGTGAAGGGTCTTGAGGTCCATGGGGAAAGCTCAAATCGCAAATCGCAAATCACCAAATGACAAATAAATGCATCCGATCCTGCCGCATTTGGCCCTTTGCCATTTGCGATTTGCCATTTCTTACCCTCCCAGCCGCCCGACCACGTAGTCCGCCAGTGTGTCCACGGTTCGGAACGCCGTGGGCGTGTCGGCCATCGACTTTTCGTCGGTGAGCGTGAAGCTCGGATGGCCGGCGGCCTGCACGCGCTGCTCGACCTGGAGCACGAACGTCAGCAGACCCAGTGAGTCCAGCTTGCCACCTTGACCAAAGAGCACGGACGCGGGGTCTTTCGCGATCTGGTTCTCGGACCCTTGAGCGGCGTTCACCTCGTCGATGGCACCGTAGATCGCGTCGAGGATTTGCGTTTTGTTCGCCATGCGGGGTGCGTTCCTGTCGTGCGGTATCGTCGATTCGCCGTCCTCGGCCGAGCCGACCGCCGTCGAGACGCACCGGCCGGTCGCGGACCAGCCGCACCGGCCGCAGAATCGATCGATTCGGCCCCATTCCGGTCGCCTCGACGGGGCCGGAGTCTATTCCCGGGCAGGTCCGAGTTCCTCTCATCTCCCGGCGAGCCCGGGGACTCGAGCGGATCGGTATGTTTCTGAAGACGTGCCGCTCGGTCACGGTCGAAACTCGTCCGGAGCCCGAAGATCCGGTTTGCATCCAAGGGCAAGACCCGCGATAGTTGCCCCATGATCCGAACCGCCCGTTCGCTGGCTCGCTTCTTCGTCCTGCTCCCGTTCGCGCTCGTCGGGTGCTCGCCGACGCCAGTCCGCGTCGAGCGCAGCGCCGACCGTCTCGACGGCGCCGTTGTCGAGTGGTCGTCCAACACCGTCGCCCGAGCGGATGAACACTACCTCTACTTCCGATTCAGCCTCGGGCCCGACACCAAGACGATCCAGGCCAGCGACGAAACCGTGGCGTTGCTGCTGGACGTCGACGGCCGCACCGACACCGGCTTCCAGCGCACGCCCAAGCCCTTCAACTCGATCGGCGCCGACCTGGAACTGCAGTTCTCGCCGACCTCCGAGAAGGGCGCCGTGACCAACGGCGTCGCGTTCTACGCCCTCCAGAGAGACGGCGAACGCATCGAACTGCCCAAGGACCAGTCCGACCTCGTCTTCTCGCCGGTCTACGCCTCGGCGTGGTACGAGGCCCGCCTGTCGCGTGCGTTCGCATCACAGATCTCCAAGGCCGGCATGGCTTCCTCCGGCAAAGGCCGCGGCATCTTCGTGATCTACCGCCCCGGAGGCGGCATCGCCGGATACAGCGAACCGTTCGACGTCGCGTTCCCGCCCATCGCCACCAGCCCGCGCCTCGCCGACGCGACCATCCCCGAGAAGCCCGACGGAACGATCCGCGTCATGGCGTGGAACGTCTGGCGCAAGATGGCCAGCGACCCGGTCCGCTTTGCACCCATCATCCGCGCCATCAATCCCGATGTCCTCTTGCTCTCGGAATGGCAGAGTGACGAGAAGTCGCTCGTGGAAGCCATGAAGACGATCGATCCGGGCGAAACCGGTCGCCCCTGGTACGCCATCAGCCGCGGCGACGTCGCCATCGCTTCGCGCTTCCCGCTTGCACAGTCAACCGCACGCGCCGAGATCCTGATCGACGCCAAGCCGCGCTCAGTCCGCTATGTCGCCGCCACTACCCAGTCGCCCGTCGGCCCGGTGCTCGTGGGCGCGATGCACCTCAAGTGCTGCGGCGCGGCGGGATCGTCCGAAGACCAGCTCCGCCTCGCCGAGGCCCGGGCCATCAACGAAACCGTGAAGCAGGCCAGCCGCGCCGACGCGGCGCTGATCCGCATCCTCGGCGGCGACCTGAACCTCGTCGGCAGCCGCAACCCCCTCGACCTGCTGCGGGCCGACATCGACCTCGATGCCAGTGACATGACACCCGCCGACCCCGCCGTCCTCGGCGACAACACCTACTACACCTGGCGCGACTGGAACACCGGCTTCTCGCCCGGTCGCCTCGACTGGCTCACCTACAGCGACGCCACCGCAAACATCGTGCATTCGTTCGTCCTCGACACCCGACGCCTCACCCCCGCGGCACTGTCGGCGATGGGCCTGACAACAGAATCGAGCGATGTCAGCGATCACCTGCCGGTGGTGATCGATGTCGCGCCGCGCTCGCCGTGATCTGCGTTTGCAACCAAAGCGATCTGCGAGCTCCTCAAGGCGGAGAACCGGCAGTCAACGCGAAGCCTGCCGCTGTCGGGCGCGACGCCCCGCCGAGAACGACATGAATGGTCCACGGCCGGTGTGACGCGCTCGCTCCGCGGGCCGCGGCTGGCTCCTGCCGTCCACGCTCACCGTCGCGGTCACGGACCGCAAGTACAACACATTCCAGAACTCGCACGTCTACTTCAAGGAATCGAGTTTTCGCTCGGGCATGATCCTGCCGGGGTATCGACGCGACTTCACCGAGTTTCTCGGAGTCGTCGGCGGCGACGCGACGGTAGAATAGAAACTGGCGACGGGGACCAAGCGGGCGCTGAAGTTCATGCTCGACAAGACCTACAACCGGAACGGCCGCTGCACGGTCCTGTTCGAGGTGTGCCCCGATTCGGTCCAGGTGAGCTTTGCACCGATTGCGCGGTGAGGATC
>ERZ1066128.852-NODE-852-length-10114-cov-11.463863_pt1 | contig 10114 bp, 8 predicted proteins | sample MGYA00382775_ERZ1066128 | MGnify/ENA primary metagenome ERZ1066128 (study PRJEB33369, sample SAMEA5778358) | biofilm metagenome | biome: Industrial cooling water; feature: Water cooling tower basin; material: Biofilm | place: United Arab Emirates | collected...
AACACCCTGAGCGGTTACAATAACCTCTTCAAGGCTCTCGGTTTCCAGTTCCAGGCTTACGTTAATGGTTGATTGCTCGCCAATGGCCACCTCTTGTGTGCGGTAGCCGATAAACGAGAAAATCAGTGTTCCACCAGACGCGGGAACACCCAGGGAATAATTTCCATCGGCATCGGTCACCGTGCCCACAGAAGTCCCTTTCAAGACTACGTTCACTCCAGGTATAGGCTGACTTCCTTCCGTCACCTTACCCGTTACATTTCGATCCTGGGCCCATGCCTGGGTGACCAGAACGAATGAGAAAAGTAATAGTAAAAACTTCCTCATAGATTGTTGTTTAGGTTAATAAAGGGCTCAATTTAAGGAATCGTTAAGAACTTCCGCAAATGGCTTTCACCGATTTAACATACCAGATTCTGTTTCCAGAATAAAAACAAAAAAACCCACCGAAATTCGGTGGGTTTCCAAATAAAATTCTGTGTTAGGCTCCCTACGCCTCGGCAACTACCGAAACGAACGACTTGTTCTCGCGACCTTTCTTAAAGGTAACTACGCCATTCGTTAACGCGAACAGGGTGTGATCTTTGCCCATGCCCACGCCCTTGCCGGGGTGATGCTTCGTGCCACGCTGCCGAACAATGATGTTGCCGGCAATCACCTTCTGACCACCATATACTTTAATGCCCAGTCGCTTGCTTTCCGATTCGCGGCCGTTCTTTACTTTACCTTCACCTTTCTTATGTGCCATACCTTAACTTCAGATTTGAGATTTTGCGATTTATGATTTTAAAATATCAACCGATGCTTTCGATCTGCACCTTGGTGAATTGCTGACGGTGACCGTTCTTCACCGCATAGCCTTTTCTGCGCTTCTTTTTGAAAACAATAACCTTGTTTCCTTTTACGTGCTCCAGGATCTTACCTGTTACTTTCAAACCTTTCACAGTAGGGGCGCCCACATCTACCTTGCCACCGTTATCAATCAGAAGGACTTTATCGAAGCTCACGGCTGAGCCGGCTTCACCTTCCATTTTGGGTGCGTAGATGTACTGGTCTTTAGCCACCTTAAACTGCTTTCCGGCAATGTCTACAATTGCGTACATGTTTAATGGTTTTTAAAAATGGACTGCAAAGATAACGGAAAGAGCCCGAAACGCAAGGCATCACCCCTACTCTCGTCCAAATACCGTCTTTTTAGCCTAAAAACGCAGTTTACAACGATTTCCAGGACATCCCGATTGGTGGGGCGCGCGGCCCGTGTAGGCCAATCTCAGGTCAAACGCAAAACACGCAACCGCCAGCAACGATTTGTCCAAAAATTCAGGCGAAAAAAATTCAAAAAAATTATTCAGTTCACCTGCGACTTTGGCTGCGACAGCTAAGTGGATGAGAATGAATTTACTCTGATCCTTTCACGCACAAAAAACCAAAATTTGTTGATCTGAGGACCGCGGCCGTGCCTTTGAAGTTTATCATTCGTTTGAAATATTTGTCTCCTTGCTTCAGACCTGAACGTGACCAGTTCACGCTCGTGTCGCCAGCTCGAAAAAAATTAACAGCGTGCGGGCGCGAACCGCACCTGAGGTATAACCAAACACCAAACGCTTTACTTCGTATGAGTCAACCACTACCCGAACCGATCCTGCAGGAGAACAAGGATCGCTTCGTCCTTTTCCCCATTGCCCACCACGACATCTGGAAATTCTATAAACAGGCTGAGGCCAGCTTCTGGACGGCCGAAGAAATTGATCTAAGCCACGATTTGCGGGATTGGGCCAACCTCAATGACGGGGAGCGCCATTTTATCACCCACGTGTTGGCCTTTTTTGCTGCCAGTGACGGCATTGTGAACGAAAACCTGGCCGAGCACTTTGTGGCCGAGGTTCAGTATACGGAAGCAAAGTTTTTTTACGGCTTCCAGATTGCCATCGAAAACATACACTCGGAAACCTACTCTTTATTAATAGACACCTACGTGAAAGATCCGGTGGAGAAGGATCGCCTTTTCCACGCCATTGAAACGATGGATTGTGTGAAGCGGAAAGCCGATTGGGCGTTGCGCTGGATTTCCCAGGGGAATTTCCAGGAGCGTCTCATCGCCTTCGCAGCCGTGGAGGGTATTTTCTTCTCCGGTTCGTTCTGTTCCATCTTTTGGTTGAAAAAACGCGGGCTCATGCCGGGCCTCAGCTTCTCGAACGAATTGATTTCCAGGGACGAAGGGTTGCATTGCGATTTCGCCTGCCACCTGTACACCCAACATGTGGTGAACAAGTTGCCCAAGGAGCGTGTCATCGAGATCATCAAAGATGCCGTGGAGATTGAAAAAGAGTTTGTGACGGATGCCTTGCCGGTAAACCTCATTGGCATGAACTCCGTGCAAATGTGCCAGTACATTGAGTATGTAGCCGACCGTCTGCTCAACGAGCTGGTGGGCGAAAAGGTGTACGGTGCCACCAACCCGTTCGACTTCATGGACATGATCAGCCTGCGCGGAAAGACCAATTTCTTCGAAAAACGCGTGGCCGAATACCAGAAAGCCGGTGTGATGAAGAGCACGGAAAAAGAAAGTGCTCCGAAGTTTTCACTGAACGAGGATTTTTAATACATTCGAAAACATTTTTTAAACTTTTCGTTTACCCACAACCTACTAACTCATGCTCGTAGTAAAACGTGACGGACACCGGGAGTCCGTAAAGTTTGACAAGATCACGGCCCGTATTGAAAAACTCTGCTACGGTTTAGATCCCAACTTTGTCAACCCAGTAGAGGTGGCCATGAAAGTGATCAATGGCTTGTACGATGGCGTATCCACGCAAGAACTGGACAATCTCGCAGCGGAAATTGCCGCTACGATGACCACCAGGCACCCTGACTTTGCCAAGCTGGCAGCCCGCATTGCTGTAAGTAACCTCCACAAGGTTACCAGTAAGTCGTTCTCCAGCACCATGAAACGGCTCTACACGTATGTAGATCCGAAAACCGGTCAGAATGCCCCGCTCATCTCCAAGGAAACCTGGAAAGTCATTCATGAGCATGCGGCTGAACTGGACGAGGCCATCATCTATGACCGCGATTTCAGCTACGACTACTTCGGCTTCAAAACGCTGGAGCGTTCGTACCTGATGAAGATTGACAACAAAGTGGTGGAGCGCCCGCAGCATTTGCTGATGCGCGTAGCCGTGGGTATTCACGGAGAAGATATTCCCGCAGCCATTGAAACCTACAATCTGTTGTCGGAGAAATGGTTTACCCACGCCACGCCCACCCTGTTCAATGCCGGCACGCCAAGGCCTCAACTGTCGAGCTGCTTCCTGCTAACGATGAAGGATGACAGCATTGATGGTATTTACGATACGCTGAAAAACTGCGCGAAAATTTCGCAGAGTGCCGGGGGCATTGGTCTGAGCATTCACAACATCCGCGCAAAAGGCTCCTACATCAAAGGCACGGGCGGCAGCAGCAACGGCATTGTGCCCATGCTGCGCAATTTTGACATGACGGCCCGCTATGTCGATCAGGGCGGAGGCAAGCGCAAAGGAAGCTTTGCCATTTACCTGGAACCCTGGCACGCTGACATTTTCGATTTCCTGGAATTGAAAAAGAACCACGGCAAAGAAGAATTGCGTGCCCGCGATTTGTTCTACGCCCTCTGGATTCCCGATCTGTTCATGAAGCGGATCGAAAACAACGAGATGTGGTCGCTTTTCTGCCCCAACGAAGCACCCGGTTTGGCCGATTGCTATGGCGAGGAGTTTGAGCGTTTGTATGAAAAGTACGAGAAGGAAGGCAAGTTCCGCAAACAGGTAAAGGCACAAGATCTGTGGTTCGAGATTCTGGAATCGCAGATTGAAACCGGCACCCCGTACATGCTGTACAAAGATGCCGCCAACAAAAAATCAAACCAGAAAAACCTGGGTACGATTAAGAGCAGCAACCTGTGTACGGAAATCATCGAATACACCTCGTCCGATGAAATTGCCGTGTGCAATCTGGCGTCTATAGCGCTCCCCAAGTTTGTAACAGAAGACGGAAAATTCGATCATCAGAAGTTGTACGAAATCACGAAAGTGGTAACCCGCAACCTGAACAAGGTGATCGATATCAACTTCTACCCGGTACAAGAGGCCCGCAACAGCAACATGCGGCACCGCCCGATCGGCATCGGGGTACAAGGATTAGCGGATGCGTTCATTATGCTGCGCATGCCGTTTGATTCACCCGAGGCGCGCGGCCTGAATGAAGACATCCACGAGACCATTTACTTCGCAGCCATGGAGGCTTCGATGGAGTTGGCCAAAATCAATGGCCCGTATGAAACCTTCAAGGGTTCACCGGTGAGCAAGGGCATTTTCCAATTCGACATGTGGGGTGTTACGCCTAAGAGCAACCGCTGGAACTGGGATCAACTGAAGCAGGACGTAAAACAATACGGTGTGCGCAACTCCCTGTTGCTGGCACCGATGCCGACCGCATCGACTTCGCAAATTCTGGGTAACAACGAGTGCTTTGAGCCGTACACGAGCAACGTCTATACACGCAGAACACTTTCGGGTGAGTTCATCGTGGCGAACAAACACCTGATGAGGGATCTGATCAGTCTCGGCTTGTGGAGCGAAACCATGCGCCAGAAGCTGATTTCGACCAACGGTTCGGTGCAACCCATTGCCGAGATTCCGCAAAACATCAAGGACATCTACAAGACGGTGTGGGAGATTTCGCAGAAGGCGATCATTGACATGAGTGCCGACCGCGGAGCCTACATCTGCCAGAGTCAGAGCTTGAACATTCACCTGACGGATGCCAACTTCGGCAAGCTGACGTCTATGCATTTCTATGCGTGGAAGAAAGGCTTGAAAACCGGCATGTATTATTTACGCACGAACGCAGCTGCGGATGCCATCAAGTTTACGCTCGATAAATCCGCACTCACGCAGCCCCAGGTGGCCACGGCAGCCGTGGCAGCTCCGACCGCTGAGGTGGCAGCTGTAGCCCAACCCGTGGTGACCGAAGTTCAGCAGCAATTGAACTACGAAGCCCGCCCGGTGGCCAGCTACGAGCAGAAGTTGGCCGACATGGCCTGCTCGCTGGATAATCCGGATGCCTGCGAGGCTTGCGGATCGTAAAGCTGTAACTCAAGAGGTAAACCAAAGCCCCGCAATTGCGGGGCTTTTTTTATTGGCTATGCCCTGGCAGCTCCTTGCTTAATTTCCTCCACCACCCCGGGGTCAAGCAGGGTCGTGATGTCGCCCAGGTTGGTGGTGTCACCTTCGGCAATCTTGCGCAAAATTCTGCGCATGATTTTACCGCTGCGGGTTTTGGGCAGGCCGGTGACAAACTGAATTTTATCCGGCTTGGCAATGGGTCCAATGATTTTAGACACAATATCCCGGATTTCGTTGCGCAGGTGCGCTGGCTCGTGAACCGGGTCATAGGTAACCACAAAGGCATAAATGCCTTGACCTTTAATGTCATGAGGGAAGCCCACCACCGCGGTTTCGCACACGGCTGAGTGCTCATCCACGGCACTCTCGATTTCGGCCGTGCCCAGATTGTGGCCACTTACAATGATGATGTCATCCACGCGGCCGGTAATGCGGTAGTTGCCGTCTTTATCGCGCTTCGCTCCATCACCCGTAAAGTAATAGCCGGGAAAGGTTGAAAAATATGTATCGCGGAAACGCTGATGATCGCCATAAATGGTACGCGCGATGGATGGCCACGGAAATTTGAGCACGAGACGACCTTCGGCCTCGGGTGTGGTCACTTCGTTGCCCTGCTCGTCCATAATGGCGGGCTGCACGCCCGGCAGGGGCTGGGTTGCGTAGGCCGGAATCAATTTGGTGATTCCGGGGATTGGCGAAATCAATACGCCACCGGTTTCCGTTTGCCACCAGGTGTCAACAATCGGGCATCGGCCTTGGCCGATGTTGTCGTGATACCAATGCCAGGCCTCCTCGTTGATGGGTTCGCCTACCGTACCTAACAACTGCAGAGAATCCAACGTATGCCGCTGAACAAAACTGAGTGGTGCTTTTTCCAGCGAGCGAATAGCCGTTGGCGCGGTATAATAAATATTTACGCGATGCCGATCGACCACTTGCCAGAACCGACCCCAGTCGGGCCAGGAAGGCACACCCTCAAACATGACGGTGGTGGCGCCTGATGATAACGGGCCGTAAAGAATATACGAGTGGCCGGTGATCCAACCCACATCGGCTGTGCACCAATACACCTGACCGGGTTGATATTGAAACACCGTTTGGAAGGTATAGCTGGTATACACCGCGTAGCCACCACAGGTGTGAACCATGCCTTTTGGCTTGCCGGTGGACCCGGAGGTGTAAAGAATAAACAGCAGGTCTTCGGCATCCATTTCCTCCGCTGCGCAGGCGGGTGCCATTTGGCCAACGGCATGTTGCCACCAGATATCACGCCCGGGCTTCATGTGCGGCTTACTGAACAAGCGCTCAGCCACCACTACGCGCTCCACAGAGGGGCAGCGCTCCAGCGCTTCATCAACAATAGCTTTCAGGTTAATCGTTTTATCACCGCGGTAGGCGCCATCGGCCGTCAGCACCATTTTACAGCCGGCATCGTTGATACGATCCACCAGCGAGCCGGCCGAAAAGCCCGCAAAGACAACGGAGTGCACCGCGCCAATTCGCGCACATGCCAGCATGGCATAGGCCACCTCGGGAATCATGGGCATGTAGATACACACCCGATCCCCTTTTTGGATCCCTTGCGCCCGCAACATGTTGGCTACGCGGCACACCTGCTGATGCAACTGGGCATACGTGATGGTAAGGGAATCGTCATTGGGGTTGTTCGGCTCCCAGATAATCGCAGGCTGATTGCCTTTCGTGGCGAGGTGGCGGTCAATACAATTTTCCGTAATGTTCAGTTTGCCTCCGATAAACCATTTTACTTCCGGTTTGTGAAAATCCCACTCCAGCACCTTATCCCACCGCTTGCGCCAGGTGAGCCCGCTGGCCACGGCTGACCAGAAGTCTTCCGGATTGGTAATGGCCTGTTGACAAGCCGAGTGGTACTCCGATAGCGAGCGCACGATGTTCATAGAAGGCAGATGAATGAAGAAAGATAATGGGCTTTGCGTTGAATTTCAAAAACCGGCAGGGACGGTGTGCCGCCATGTGCGGGATTTGAGCGTAGAATAGGGCGTACAACATGTGGCGGGCAGGCCCGCGCGCCCTCACAACAGATAACCAGACGCAACAGCCGCCAGAGCACCGACCACCGCCACCGCTAATTTCCGGAAGTTAAAATGGTGATCGGGGCTGCTCTCGAAAACAATGGTGGTGGAGATATGAAGGAAATTTCCGCACACCAGCGCATACAAGTACATCAAACCGCTGTCCGTCAACACTTGCGTCTCGACAAAATAGGAACTGAGCAATAGCCCGGCCGGGGCGGCCAATGAAAAAATCAACAAATAAAGCACCGCAGTCTTCCGCTGAATCTGATGGGTGAGTACTGCCATAAGTGCAAATGCAGCGGGTGCCCGATGCAACGCGATACCCAACAGAATGGCGTGAGGATCGTACACCGGGCTCATCGTAACCGGTTGGGCCAGCATGGCTCCCTCGAGGAAGGCATGCACACACAAGGCCAGCAACAAAACAATAGCCGCCACCGGCTTGTGGTGATGACCGTGGTGAGCCGCTTGATTATGCGAATGCGCATGGATATGACCGTGCTCAATTCCCGCTGAGAAATATTCGAGCAGTTGTTGCAGAAAAAAGCCGGCCAATACAAACAACCCAATGGCATTGACCTGACCAAACTCCAGGTAAAGCTCGGGCAGCACATGCGTAACGGTTATGGAGAACAGGTAAGCCCCGGCAAATACCAACAACAACTTGAAATTACCCGAGCTACGCCCCGGCACCAGGTAAATGAGCAAACCCGCCAGCAACGGAGTAAGAAAGAGGACTGCGAGTTTAAGGGCCATGCGGCTTTAACGATTGAGGGTAAGGTAGGGACGGATGCCTTCCGTTGAAAATGTCTTTATCCCATCCGGCTCGGAATAGATCAGGAAACCTTGCAATTCGGGATGCTGCTGTAATGTTGCCTTTGCTTTTTCCAATCCCATTACCATGAGAGCCGTGGCCCAGGCATCGGCCGTGGCCCCGTCCTGTGCAAAAACCGAGGCGCTCAATAAGTTGTGCTCAACCGGGAAGCCCGTAGCGGGGTCGATGGTGTGCGAAAACTTCTGGCCGTTCACGATCCGGTAATTAAAATAGTTGCCGGACGTGGTGAACGATTGATCGCGCAAGCTGACGTTGGCAATAAAAAACTGGTTGGCATAGTCCGAATTGGGATCCAGGATTCCGATCTCCCAGGGCTTTCCGGTTTCCAGATTCTTGCCGATGGCCATACCTTCCCCTCCTAACTCAACCAGCATGTTTTTAATTCCCTTCGAGGCAAGAAAATCTACAATCACATCGGCTCCATAGCCCTGGCCAATGCCGCCAAAATCAAGTTGAACGCGCGGGTCAAGCTTCCACACACTGTCACGGTTGAACTGGAGCTTTTCAAACCCCACCAGCCTGCGGATCGAATCGACCTGCGAGCTGTCCGGGTTCATTGGCTTGGCCGGCCCAAATCCCCAGGCATTCACCAGGGGCATCACCGTGGGGTCATACGCGCCTCCGGAAGCTTTCACTACCTCCAGCGATTTGGCCAGCGGAGGATAAAAATAAGGCAACTCGAATCGAACCGAGTTCTGGGTATAGTTGAAACGCGAGATATCAGAACTGGGGTCGTAGGTGTTGATGCACCGGTTAACCAAAAGCAACAGCGAGTCGATATCATCCTTGAAGTTGCGCTTTTCGCGATCGAAATAGGTGATGTGGTACGAAGTACCCATAGTAGCACCTTCAATCTTTACAGCCTCCTGTTGCTGGTTGGCACGGTAGAAATAAACAGCCACCACAGCCAGCACCAACACAATCGAATACAGGGCGTTTTTCGCGCGGTTCGTCATCGTTCTTGATAAAGGCGTGCAAGTTAGAAAGGGAAAGGATAATGTTGCTAACTTGAACCGGAGAAAACACCATGCGCGAAGACTATCTGAAGGGTGATGCCGACTCGCTGAGTCAGGGCGAGCGGGAAGTGGAAAAAGCTTTACGGCCGTTGTCGTTCCACGATTTCACCGGCCAGCAAAAAGTAGTGGATAACATAAAGGTTTTCGTAGAAGCCGCCCGGCAACGGGAGGAATCGCTCGACCACGTTTTGTTACACGGCCCGCCCGGGTTGGGGAAAACCACGCTCTCGTTCATTATTGCCAATGAGTTGGGCGCCAATATCAAGATTTCATCAGGCCCGGTGCTGGACAAACCGGGCGATTTGGCCGGCCTGCTGACCAACCTGGAACCGCACGATGTACTTTTCATTGATGAAATACACCGGCTCAACCCCGTGGTGGAAGAGTATTTGTACTCGGCCATGGAGGATTTCCGCATCGACATTATGCTGGATAGCGGCCCCAACGCACGGTCGGTCCAGATTTCATTGAACCCGTTCACGCTAATCGGGGCTACCACACGGGCGGGGCTTCTCACCTCACCTCTGCGCGCCCGTTTCGGCATCAATGCCCGCCTGGAGTATTACGACTCCGAATTACTGACTCGCATTATTAAACGCTCGGCCGGCATTCTGAATACGTCCATCCATCCCGATGCTGCGTTCGAGATCGCCCGCAGAAGCCGGGGCACTCCGCGTATCGCCAACAACTTGCTCAGGCGCACCCGCGACTTTGCGCAGATCAAGGGTGATGGTACCATTACCCTCGCCATTGCGCAGGTAGCATTGAAAGCGTTGGATGTTGATGAGCACGGTTTGGACGATATGGATAACCGGATCCTCTCCACCGTCATTGAAAAGTTTAAAGGTGGTCCTGTCGGGCTGACTACCATTGCCACGGCTGTTGGCGAAGAAGCGGAGACCATTGAGGAGGTATACGAGCCCTTTCTGATCCAGGAAGGATACCTCAAGCGCACTTCGCGCGGCCGCGAAGCAACCGAACGGGCCTACCAACATTTGAAGATTACCCCGCCCCCTTCAACCAAGGGACCGGGCCTGTTTGATTGAT
>ERZ1066128.858-NODE-858-length-10034-cov-7.041688_pt1 | contig 10034 bp, 5 predicted proteins | sample MGYA00382775_ERZ1066128 | MGnify/ENA primary metagenome ERZ1066128 (study PRJEB33369, sample SAMEA5778358) | biofilm metagenome | biome: Industrial cooling water; feature: Water cooling tower basin; material: Biofilm | place: United Arab Emirates | collected...
GTTAATACCGCCTCCATCATCTTCGATAATAACCAAAATTTCATTGCCTTCGTACCGAGCTTGAAGTTTAATAGTACCAGTCTCGTTTTTTCCTGCTGCAAGACGCTGCTGGCGAGACTCAATACCATGATCAATAGCATTACGAATAATGTGCATGAGCGGATCGGAAATTTCTTCAATAACATTTTTATCCATCTCTGTTTCCGCACCAGCTATCTCTAAGTTGATTTTTTTATCAAAACGTATTGATAAATCCCGCACCAAACGCTTCATTTTATTAAACAATCCCTCAAGTGGCATCATACGAATTGACATGGTTACTTCTTGCAATTCCCGCGTAATTTTATTTAGCATAGCGGCTGCCTTATTAAATCCCTCCAACTCCAAGGCTTGAACTTCGGGATTATTCGTAACCATGGATTCGATGGTAATCAGTTCACCAACCAAATCAAAAAGTTTGTCCAGTTTATCCATATCCACACGGATATCACGGCGTTGAACGAGATTTGGGGTACTTTCGACTTTACTCTCAGCCTTGAAATTATCTTTGGTATCAGTTTTACTGTCACCCCCAATGAGTTCTTCTTGTTTCGCCATCGGTTCGGATACTATAATAGCTTGCTCTTCCGTCAAGACTATTTTGTCAGCAGCACTATTATTTTCGGACTGCCTTGCAGATTCTGACCAAATGTTCTGAAGAAATTGTTCATTGAAGACAGGCTCTGGTTCTTGCCGAACCGGCGGCTGTGCCGGTTCAGTATAGCGATGAGGTGCAGGAGCACTTTCTTGACGATTTTTCTTTGGTTGGGAAACTGCCAAATTTTGTTGTCGTGCCAATTCCCCAATGGAATTTTTAATGATATCAATGTTCGTCAACAACATGGAAATCAGACCCGGATAAACTTCTAATGTTTTAGAGCGGACAGCATCTAAAATATTTTCCAGATCCATACTCATTCCTTCAATCTCAGCAAAGCCCATAAAACCCGAGTTTCCTTTGAGACTATGCACCGCACCAAAGATTGTTGCCACGACAGTCATGTCATGTGGGTTTTGCTCTAAACTCAAACATCCGTTTTCTGCAACCGTTACCAATTCTATGGCTTCAGTGATGTAGCGCTTCAAAATATCCGGAGCAATCTCCTGAAAGACAGCAGCAGAAAATTCATCTACATTCTCTGGCAGCGAGGTATTCAATGTATGTGTCGAACCGGCAGCTTGCGCACGAGGGGATGTATCATGGACATTTTCTAAGGAACTGAGCTGTTCCGGTGTAAAGAAGAACTCATCGGGAAACGTTTCATGATGGCTTTGGGACACAGTTTGTGAAATGCTCCGGACCTCGCTGTCAAAAACGGCAGCCATTGAAGCATCAAGTTCTTCTTCGCTCATATTATCAATATCCAGATCAGCAAAAACTACATCGGTAAGATCCGTTTGTACTGAAGTGGAAAGATTTACACCTAACTGAGAAGGTACGACCGCTTCTACGGACGTGTCCACAGCAGACGATGCTCTGGATTGGTGAGGATTAACAAGGACAGGTAACGGCGCTCCGGTTTTTATCGCGTGCGTGATAGCTTGCAATTTTGTTATCAATGCCCTGACAATCTCTTCGTTCCCCGTATCTTTCATGACTGACGCAACAGTATTAAGAAGAGTTCTGAGGACATCAAAACTTTCATACACGACATCAATAATTTCGTGCGAAATTATCTCCGGTTTATTGCGCAGGATATCCAGTAATGTTTCCGCCTCGTGCGTTACGGTATTGACAGTATTAAAATTCAAAAAGCCTGAGAGCCCTTTGATAGTGTGAAACACACGGAAAATAGAATTGATACTTTCTTTTGAAGATGATTCAAGAATTCCTTGAATTTTACCTTCTTGTTCATCGAGCGAATCAAGTGATTCGATTACAAACGCGCGAACAATTTCTAATGTTTCACGATCCATGGCGAATAAAAATAGTAAAGATTCGGTTAGCGCTTGAAAATCCGAAGTGTAATCGCTTGGGTATAAATAAACGCTGACAGCTTGCTTCTTAGCGGTCTGCACGCTATGAGGCTTGAAGATTCGGCACCAACATCAAATCGAACGATGCCACAGAAGACGAGAACCGAACGCAATACCTAGGCGATTATTGTTGAGTCAAAATATGATCTAGACTTACAATCTACGGAAAAGTCTTGATTTTGTACAAGATTCTTCGTTTGAATCTACACAATTTTTTGCGATAATTCGTTAGTGAAAGAGTATTTCACCAGCACAAAAAAATATTTTGAAGCAGTTTTATAGAAAATCCCGTTCTAAGCTACAAAAAACATCATTTATCTACATAAAAAGCGTATATTCTGCGCTTGCAGACTGAACATGCTGACTTGGCTTACAGACTGCATTTGCGGATACATTACCGATGCAGCAAGTATATTCATTGCTTGTGCTGAAATCTTTTTCCCTATCACGCAGTTTTTTGTAGTTTGGAGGTATTCTACATCATGTCCACAACAGAATCCGTTCATGTAATGAAAAAGCCAGAAAGTACTCGTGCATATGCGGTTTCGCTTTTTCCGGCGCTTTCGATTCCGACAAGAATGCGTTCAGAAACTCATTATTCCGGTAAAGGTGTTTGTATTGCCATGATTGATTCGGGATTTACCCCCCACCCAGACCTCACCAAACCGGAAAACCGCATTCTACGCTATTACGATGCTGTCAAGCAGGAAGAACACGATTTACCACCTGAAAAACCTGAGTTTTATTCTTGGCACGGTACTATGACCGCCTGTACGGCGGCAGGAAATGGAACACTCTCTCGAAAACTCTATTCATCACTTGCCTATAATGCAAACGTTGTACTTGTGCGAACAATGGACGACAAAGGTTCGATTCCAACAGCCCGCATCGCCCATGCGCTTGATTGGTGCTTGCATAACGCACATAAATACGGTATCAACATCATTAATTTGTCGGTTTATGCTGATGAAATGGATACATCCTTAGAACATCCCGTTACCAAACTTGTTGAAGAAGCCTCGCGCAGAGGAATCGTCGTTGTGGCAGCATCGGGAAACAATCCTCGCGTTCCACTGTATCCTCCGGCTTGTGCGCCATCTGCAATTACGGTAGGAGGATTGGACGATAAAAATAGTATGCTCGAAGATGATGGCTTATATCATTCCAGTTTCGGCAGAACAATTGAAGGCTTAATAAAACCTGAAGTTATTGCTCCGGCAATTTGGCTTCCGGCTCCCATACTCCCCGGTACTCCTACACATGAAGAAGCCGCAGCGCTCTCTGCGCTTGATAGTATGCTGGACGACATGATGATGCGCACTTTGCCGCTTCTTATTACCAAAACAAATCTTTCGCTTGAACTCTTACGGTCAACTAATATCGAAGAAATTCGGGGAAAAATTAGTGAGCGACTTTCCGCAGAGAAAATTATTTCTCCTAACTACAAACACGTGGACGGCACATCTTTCGCAGCTCCAATCGTTTGTTCGGTTATTGCCCAAATGCTCGAAGCCAATGACCGCCTCACACCGGCAAAAATCAAAGAAATTCTTACCCAAACCGCTCGCCCTTTGGCAAATTATCCTTCCGAACCGCAAGGATTCGGCGTTGTGCAAGCAACAGCCGCTGTCGAGGAAGCAGCCGTAGCCACGTTGTAGCCCCTCAAATCATCACCAAAACCTGCAAAACGGCTATAAATATTGACCTTCTCTTCTTTGATTCTAACATTTTTCTGTAATGCTTCCTTACAGCGAACTTATTATCTTTGCACTTGCAGCATTGGGTCTAGTTCTTACGCCCGGTCCGAATATGATGTATCTGGTTTCTCGCTCAATTTGTCAAGGGAGGAACGCCGGACTTATCTCGCTTCTAGGCGTAGTAACTGGATTTTTTGTCCATATTCTCTCTGCTTCGTTTGGTATCACCGCTCTTCTTTTTGCGATTCCTATGGGATATGAATTGCTGAAATTCGTCGGTGCAGCATATCTACTTTGGATGGCTTGGCAAGCCGTGAAACCCGAATCACAGGGAATGTTTACAACTGTGGACTTACCACCTGATGCACCATTGACGCTTTTTAAGATGGGATTTTTTACCAGCGCTCTCAATCCCAAAGTAGCCGTATTTTATCTTTCGCTTTTTCCTCAGTTTATCAAACCCGCATACGGCTCAATTTTGACGCAAAGCCTCACGCTTGGTATCACTCAATTGAGCATCAGTACTATGGTCAACTTTCTGATTGTCCTTTCCGCCAGCGCTGTTGCCTCATGGTTTCAAGGTCGCCCGCTATGGGTTCGAGTACAAAAGTACCTTATGGGGACTGTTTTAGCGACACTGGCTCTACGACTTGCCTTGAGCGACCGCAAATAATCTTCAAAAAAAATTCTGGTTATCATCAGGCGAGAGGTCTTTTCTCGTAAGATTTGTTCTTGCAGTTCATTTTCCTTTCGCGCTTTATCCATTTTCACTCTCTACAACATCATGGTTTACCGCATTTTGCAAGCACGAATGTTCGCGTTAAGCGTTATTGCTGTGCTTTCGAGTTTTTTTGCGCTTTCTGCACAAACACCCTACAAACTTCCGCCCCCGAATATCGCCTCTGTTGTCGATTCACCGGTATTCCCAGGCGTATTACCCAGCCCGACGGGTGAAATGCTGCTACTTATTGAAAATAAAGCAAACCCCAGTATAGGACTGTTGGCAGAGCCTATCGTTAAACTCGCCGGAGAGCGCATCAATACTGCTACCAATGCTCTTCAGCGCCGCGTAGAAATAAGTGGATTTACGCTTCAGTCCATAAACGGAAAAAATTCTGTCAAAATCACTGTACCCGCTAATTCTCGACTTGGTAATCCTGTATGGTCGCCGGACGGCTCAAAAATTGCTTTTACACGCGACGCTGCCGGCGGTATGGAGCTCTGGGTTGCTGACGCAAAAACCGGAAAAGCCTCGCAAATTCAAGATGTCAAGCCGGTGGACATCTTTGATGAGCCGTTAGTGTGGATAAATAACAAATCACTGCTCGTGAAGGCTATTCCGCCTAAACGCGGCGCAGCACCGGTTATTTCGCCCGTCCCACAAGGTCCCGTTGTCGAAGAATCTATCGGGAAATTAGCTCAGGTGCGCACCTATCAAGACTTACTCAAAAATCCTGACGATGAGCAGCTTTTCGAGTATTACAGCACATTACAACTGACGAGTGTAGAGATTGCAACCGGTAAAACCTCGCTTCTCGGTGAGCCGGGCTTAATTCCTTCGGCAGAATTTTCGCCAAACGAACAATACCTGCTTGTTACCAAATTGAAAAAGCCTTTTTCCTATCGCGTTACTTGGCAAGAGTTTGCAAAAACAATTGAGATTTGGGACAAAACCGGCAAACTTGTCAAAACACTCGCCGATTTGCCCGTTGAAGACCAAACTCCCCGCCAAGGTGTTCCGATGGGCGCTCGCAGCGTTACATGGCAAGCGTTGCAGCCCGCAACTCTGCTTTGGGTTGAGGCGCTTGATGGCGGCGACCCAATGAAAAAAGTTGATTTCCGCGACCGCCTGCAAACTTTGTCTGCTCCATTTACGGCAGAGCCCAAAACACTTTTCAACATCAAGCACCGTTTTTCCGGATTTGGCTGGACTGCTACACCCAACCTCATAGTCTATAGTGAATATGACCGTGACCGCCGTTGGCGCACGACATATCTCAAAGACCTCGCCAAAGCAGATTCAGCAAAGGTACTGTTCGACCTCAGCGCACTCGATAGTTACAATAATCCCGGTACCCCTGTTTACGAACTTCGCCCAAACGGTGAGCGAGTTTTTGCACAAGACGGTGATTGGATGTACCTTGCGGGAGCAGGCGCTACACCACAAGGCGACCGACCGTTTTTGGATAAATTCAATTTGAAAACGCGCGAGAAACAACGCCTTTTCCGTGCGACAGAAAACCGCTACGAAACCTTTGTCGGTTTTGTTGGAAAGTCAAAAAACCGCATCATTACTCGTGCTGAAAGCAAAATTGACTATCCGAATTTCTTTGCTGTTGATATTGCGACAAAGCAGGAGGAAAAATCAGAAAATGGCATCAAACGAGAAAGCATTACCTCATTCTCCGACCCCGCACCAAGCCTTGCATCGCTCAAAAAAGAGTTAATTAAATATAAACGCGCCGACGGCGTACCGCTTTCCGGCACACTGTATTTACCCCCCAATTACAAGCCCGGAGAGCGCTTGCCGCTAATTATTTGGGCATATCCCTTGGAGTATAACGATGCCGCAACCGCCGGACAAGTTCGCTCTCAACCCAATCGCTACACGCAGCGTTCACGTTCATATTCAACGATTTACCTTGCCTTGCAGGGCTATGCTGTTTTGCAAGATGCAACGATGCCCGTTGTCGGTAGCCCCGAAACGGCAAATGACACGTTTATAGAGCAAATTAGCGCAGCAGCAAAAGCAGCGATTGACCACTTGGATTCACTCGGAATTGCTGACCGTAAGCGCGTTGGCGTTGCCGGACACAGTTACGGTGCTTTTATGACGGCAAATCTGCTTGCTCACACAGACCTTTTTGCTGCGGGAATGGCTTGCAGTGGCGCATACAATCGCTCACTTACCCCCTTTGGTTTTCAAGGGGAACGACGTTCTTACTGGGAAGCACGGGATATTTACACGAAACTTTCACCGTTTACGTGGGCAAATAATATCAAAAAACCGCTCCTTTTGGTGCATGGTGCAGACGACGACAATCCGGGAACATTCCCGATTCAGTCGCAGCGTCTCTATCAAGCTGTTTCCGGTAACGGCGGTATTGTGCGCTTAGTAATGCTCCCCTACGAACCGCATGGATACACAGCTCGTGAGTCCGTGCAGCATGTGATGGCGGAATTACTCGAATGGGCGGATAAGCACATAAAAAATATCAAAACAAATTGATTTTTTGGGGTGAGAACTCCCTTATAAATGACAAGCCCAAACACGTGTATTGATGCACTGTTTGGGCTTTAGTTTATCATTGAAATCGGATAACTTGCATTCTTCCAATTAAATAAGTCATTGAAAAAAAACACATTTCTACAAGACTCTTTTTTCTTTTGCGCAAGCCTTGAGCCAATCACGCTTTTGAAGCAATTCAGCGCAGTTCATTTGCTCAGGTGATTTGGAAAAACGTCTCATTGATTCGGTATGCACAAGCATAAAGGCGCTGGAATGACCATTCCAAGACTCTTTCGGCAAAATCCGGGTAAGTTTCATCGTTAATTCCGAACATTCCTGCCGTAATTCCCGCTCGCGTGCTGCTTGATTTACAGCCATTTCTACCGCAGAACGATCGGAATTCACCACAAACATCGTCTCCGGTCTGGTGCGAGGTCTGCCGCGTCCACGCTTAGTATCAAGCTCGATATGATGCAATGCCCCATTATGCAATTCTAAAGTGTGCGAGGCAATATCGTGGTGTTCGACCGTTAGCAATTCCCACTCAGGATGTTGCGAAGGTTGTTGAGTACGGGATTTTTTTCCACCATGAGAATGATTCGACAAAGTAACACCAATTTGTTCCTCGCTAGTCAGCCATTCCAAAATTCGCACTACTTCCGCATCATTTGACGTGTACACATCGCAGACATTCGCTTCTACTCCAAAGGGTGCATAATACCTCATTCCACGAAACAGTTGTTGCAGAGTTTTCGACCACGCTCGCACCAAATCAGCTTTGACAATGACACTAATCGGCTTAATATCCGTCCCTTCACCAATCATATCCACCTGCACCATAACATCAATTTCGCCGGAACGGTATTCTTTCAAAAGCCTTGCCCGATCTGCTTCAGGAATATCTTGTCCGATTCTTGCCGAGCGCACGTGCGGGAAATTAGCTTGAACATACTCAAGGATAGATGCGGCATGAAGATTACTCATAGCAATAATCAACATTTGATGTTGGCGCTTTGGCGACGTATGCTGCGATTCCAAACGAGAGCGTTTTTCTGCAAAACATTCAAACGCCGGCACAAGAAGCGACTGCAAATAGACTTCGTGAAAACGAAGTTTCTTCCGCGTAAGAAAACTATCAATATCCGTCGGTGTGCTGCTTTCGGCTTTTTCGGCAAGTTCTGAGAGCGTTAATTCAAGAATTGCACCGGTTTCGGTGTTTTTTAGTTTTACAGCGTAATCTATGACGTGTGCTTGAACACGCTTCAAAATCCCACCTTCAGCATGGGCATCCCTGAGGAGAACTTCATGAAGTGGTTTGTAAAATTGTGTGAGTTTGCCCGATTCATCCTCAGCGATTTCGAGTGGTATGCCAAAAATAGATTTATTGTCGGAACGCATCGGCGTACCGGAGAGTGCCACGCTACACGAAAAGGGAAATTGTTTAATCTTTTCCGCCCAAGTCCCTCCAAGCGAGAGGTGATGCACTTCATCAAAGACAAACATACACCGCGCACGACGACAAAATTGCTGGAGTGCATCATTGCCACCGCGACCGCTTGCGTACTGGTAGGTGGTAATAATAACATCCGTACCGAGATGCTGTAAAAATTTTTTTTCCGAATCAGCGACACAAAACGTCAGGGGTGGTGCACCCAAATTCCTCATTAAATCAGCGAGTTCACGAGGATCGGCATATTGGTCACGAAGATTGCCGCGCGGCACGAAAATCACCAATTTTTGCGCAACGGAAAGTGCTCTAGCAACGAGAAACGAAGAAAGTGCGGTAATAGTTTTGCCGTAACCGGGAACGAATACTCCTAAACAATTACGCTCACCGGCGATAAGCGATGTCGCAAAACGTCGTAAAAATTCGGCTTGACCTTGGCGGAAACGAAAGTTACCGCTAATAGTAATGCCCGGTAATGCTGAATATGAATAACTTGTATGCTGCATTATGCCCTATCATTTCGGCAAGGAATCTCCATGCCGCATTAGTAATTTCCTGCATTGTCTTCGGAATATTGTATTGGGGAGGCAAATATAGGGGGATTTTTGGAAGGAAAAAACTTGCACAAAAAAAATGTTATCTCAGGGTAGACAAGAAGACATGAGCACACGAGCATGTTTTTATCTTATCTCGTCCATGCCGGCTGCCACCTAAAAATCGGCAGCCGGCACACCCACGCACTAAAACTCTTCTACGGGATCTGCGTTAATATGAACCCCCAAAATCTCGTGAACATTCAAATAAATTGTTCTTGCCATAGAATCAAGCGGCAAATCGTTTGCATCCAAACCGAATGGCTCTTCGATTTCTCGCGCAATCATTTCAATCCCCATAAGAGCATATGCTGCAAACATAATCGCCGGTACGGTATAATAACCATATTTATCCATCAGCAAAAAAGGTAACAAGCACACGTACGTCGTGATGAAAAGTTTAATATAAAAACCATACGAAAAAGGAATTGGTGTCCGCTTAATACGCTCACAAACACCAGCAATATCAATAAGTGCATCGTGATGCGGTTTGATGGAACGTAAATGCGGATCGGCAATCAATTTTTGTTTGCGAATTATCTCGACACGTGCAAAAAGTTCTGCACCAATAACATTAGGAATGTGCATAACTGTCGGAAGTCTCTCCAATAATGCGGCATCTAAGCCTTCCAATTCTTCGTAATGCACATTATCACGTAAATGCCCTTTCAGTGCATGTGCATACGCAGAAATATATTTAGCAAAAAATGTGCGGTTTTCGATGTCATCACGCTCCAAAATACCATGAACAATCATAGCAAAACTTCGGCTGTTGTTTACCAATGACCCCCACGCTTTGCGACCTTCCCAAAAGCGGTCATATGCAGTGTTGGTACGAAAGACCAACAACAAACTCAATAGCGTTCCTAAAAGCGACAGCAAGATTGTATCAATTCGGACAGTAACAGGATAGTAGTTTTTTAAGATAAATACTAAGAGTCCTGTATAAAGACCAAAGAGCATTACCCTCCAGAGTAAAGTTTTTATTGCATCCGTTGTATGAGAGCGAAGAAAAGCGCGAAACACGTCAGCAATGCTTGCCAGCAGAATTA
>ERZ1066128.859-NODE-859-length-10024-cov-35.494232_pt1 | contig 10024 bp, 9 predicted proteins | sample MGYA00382775_ERZ1066128 | MGnify/ENA primary metagenome ERZ1066128 (study PRJEB33369, sample SAMEA5778358) | biofilm metagenome | biome: Industrial cooling water; feature: Water cooling tower basin; material: Biofilm | place: United Arab Emirates | collected...
CCTTGTCTTCCTTGTCTCCCTTGTCTCCCTTGTCTCCCTTGTCTCCCTTGTCTCCTCTGCCAAATTAAGCATTGGCTGCATCGGCTGCCGTTGCTTGCGGTTGAGGGATTGCCATGCGAATCTCAGAACAGAAAGAAGCATTGCTGAAGCCATCTGCTCGCTTTAGAATGCAAGTCCGCAGGCGTAAATTAGGGCTGGCGAACCATATCCGCTCTTCAGAATACATCGTTTCGTCAGAGCTAATTAGCGTCAACGCATCATCATTGCCGAGAATGTAGCGTCCAGCAATTCCGGCTTTGCCAGCATAGCCGACATCGCGCAGCAACTTACCTTGATTGGGTTTCTCTGGATCGGCAATCGGTATCAAAATCGAGGAACCGGCTTTTTTGACTTTATCCCATTCCATCGTCCCATCCCAAGTGACGCGAGCGCCGCCCCAAACTAAACCTGCATCAATTCCATATTGCTGGCACAGGTTGATCGTTGCGGCATCGTCTGGTGACAGAATTTCTATTCTGATTTCCGATTTGCCGTTTTCAGCTTGCTCCAAGGGCAGATGGTGACTGGTGCGTTGGGAAAACCATTTACCAGCACTGAGCTGGAAAAACTCTTTAATATCCATGAATCAAACTTTCTCGCGCCAATAGTTTTGCTCGTATTCCCCATATTAAGGGAGATGGGGGAGCTGGGGGAGATGGGGGAGCTGGGGGAGCTGGGGGAGTTGAGGGAGCTGGGGGAGATGGGGGAGATGGGGGAGATGGGGGAGCTGAGGGAGCTGAGGGAGCTGGGGGAGATGGGGGAGATGGGGGAGCTGAGATAGTAGTTTGAGGTTTTGAGACAGATGAACGAGTCTCTGAGACAGATGAACGAGTATCTAAGACAGATGAACGAGTCTCTGAGACAGATGAACGAGTATCTAAGACAGATGAACGAGTCTCTGAGACAGATGAACGAGTATTTGAGATAGATGAACGAGTATCTAAGACAGATGAACGAGTATTTGAGATAGATGAACGAGTATCTAAGACAGATGAACGAGTATTTGAGATAGATGAACGAGTATCTGAGATAGATGAACGAGTATCTGAGATAGATGAACGAGTATCTGAGATAGATGAACGAGTCTCTGAGACAGATGGACGAGCCTCTGAGATAGATGAACGAGTCTCTGAGACAGATGAACGAGTCTCTGAAACAAAGCAATGAATTTCTAAATTCTCGCCAGCTCCCCCAGCTCCCTCAGCTTCCCCAGCTCCCTCAGCTCAAGAAAGCTCCCCCAGCTCCTTACTCTATCAACTTTCTCCTAGACGCTGGAGCGAAATTTTAGCTGCTTGGGCAACGGTGGGATGGCTGTCTTTAACCATGTATTTTAAGGCTGAGATGCTCTTGGGGGTGTTGAGCTGTCCCAACGCTTCGGCTAGACGCTGTCGAATCAGCCAGTCTTCCGATTGGGCAAAGCGGAGGATGGCGTCTACGGCGTCTACGGCTTTGATTTCACCTAAAGCAGCGATCGCTGCCTGTTGTACTACAATTTCTGCACTGTCTAATGCTCGCAGCAGTACGTCTTTGGCGCGAACATCTTTGAGATTTCCTAGCGACACCGCGGCGCTGAAGCGCACCAACCAATCGGTATCTTCATAAAAAGCCCGCACCAGCGGCTCAAACGCACGGGGGTCTTCTAGGTATCCCAAAGCACCAGCAGCATCGGCGCGAATGCCGTAATCTGGGTCGCGCTCCAGCAGCTCGACTAAAATTGGATAGCATTCTGCGGTGGGTTTTATCCCCAGGGCAAATACTGCCATCGAGCGCACTTGCAGGCTTTCGTCGTTGAGGACTTTTTTAATCAAAGGGACGGCGCTATCGGCTGGGACATTCCGTAACATCGCCAGCGCTAACATGCGATCGCGTGACGATTCGCTGTCTAACTGCGCCGATATCTTCTCTACATTCGGATAATCCATACGCTTCTATTGCCATTCCTTTACAAATTTTAATATATTTTTCAGTAGGAATGCGGTGTTAAGCATGAGGATAACCCTACCCTGCAAGGGCTGGATCTGCTAATGATAGAGGTTGGTCGGAATCCTTTGCCCATCGTCACCACCGCCGGTGACATTTCCTCAAAATCGGCTCAGTCGCTGGCGTTAGGAAGCCAAAAGGTTAAAATAACCTAAAATCTTCACACAAAGCGATGGAACTAGAACGGCTCAACAGCCAACCTCAATATAGTCTGGGTGAATTGGCAGGTGAAAGGAAACCGCTAAGTTTACTGGATGAACTCGAACATGCCCAGGGGTTAAACCGAATGCTGGTTGAAGAATCAATTTTAGAACAGATTAAAAATGCAGTCGTTGTTACGGATATAGAAGGAAAGATTATTTATTGGAACAGCTATGCTACCACGCTCTATCAGTGGCAAGCAGCAGAAGTTTTAGGGCAAAATCTTTTTGAAGTTATAGTGCAGGGAAATAGCCATCAACCGCTGGCAGAAATTATCGATATTTTAGCTAAACAAGGCGAGTGGCAAGGAGAATTAAAAGTCAAGCGTAAAGATGGGAGTTATTGTTATGTAGAGTCTACTTATTCAGCGATCAAAGATGTAAGTGGAAAAATTACAGGGTGGGTGGGAGTTGCGTTTGAAAACTCTCAAGGGCAACAATTAAAAGAATCATTGCACCAAAAACAAACCAATCAAATATTGTTTGAATCCCTTCCAGATGCCATGTTTAGCATCAAGTTTGATGGGACATTTTTAGATTTAAAGGCAGCAAAAGAATTTAGCGAACAGTTACCGAAGCGGAAAATATTAGGAAAAAAGCTCACTGAAATATTACCAAAGGAATTAGCCAATCAAGCCATGCAAAATATAGAGCGATCGCTCGAAACCGGAAAGATGCGAATATTTGAATATCAGCTAATTACGCCCCATACCCAACTTTGCTCTGAAGAAAAGAAGGGCGAACTGCGGGATTTTGAAGCCAGAATTGTCCCCAAGGATAAGGAAGAAGTGTTAGCAATCGTGCGCGATGTCACCGAACGCAAGCGCGCGGAAAACCAACTGGCAAAAAGCGAAGAACGGTATCGAGTCGTTTCCGAACTAACATCAGATTTCGCCTATGCGGCGAGAATCGATGTCAGCGGACAATGGTTAACGGATTGGATGACGGGTGCTTATAGTCGCATTTCTGGCTATTCGTGGGAAGAAATACAAGCGCGAGGCGGTTGGCAATCTTTGATTCATCCCGACGACATGTCAATATTTAGCGATCGCATACAGACGCTGCTATATTGGCATTCCGATATCAGCGAATACCGGATCTTTAATAAACAAGGAGAAATTCGCTGGCTGCGGGATTACAGCCAACCCGTACAATGCGAAGATGAAGAGCGCGTCCTATTAATCTACGGTGCAGCGCAAGATATTACAGAACGAAAATTAGCCGAAGAAGCACTGCGACAGCAAACCGAAAGGGAAAGGCTAATCCGGGGAATGCAAGAGCGAATACGTCAGTCGCTAGACTTAAAAGAAATCCTCAACAAAGTTGTAGAAGAAGTTCGCGCTTTCCTGCAAGTAGAACGGGTAGCAATTTATCAAATAGAACCGGGAGTAGAACAGAAGTTTGTCGTAGAATCAGTCACATCTGGTTGTTCGTCAGTGCTAAACCGTTCGCTACACGATCCTTATTTTGACGCAGACTATGCTGATAAATATCAGCAGGGGCGGATAACTGCAATTGACGATATTTACGAAGCTTCTCTGATTCCTTGTTATGTAGAACTGCTGGGAAACATCCAAGTGCGGGCGCTATTGGTAGTGCCGATTGTATTTAATAATCAATTATGGGGATTGCTGTGCGTGCATCAGTGTTCCGCGCCGCGTCATTGGGAACCCTTTGAAATCGATTCGATTCAGCAACTAGCCACTCAGGTAGCGATCGCTATCCAACAATCCCAACTCTACCAGCAAATCCAAAAACTCAACGCCGACCTAGAACGACAAGTCCAAGAACGCACCCGCGAATTAGAAAAAGCTATCGAATTTGAAGCCACCCTCAAACGCATCACCGACAAAGTCCGCGACAGTCTCGATGAAAGTCAAATCTTACAAACTGCCGTACAGGAATTAGCCGTAGGATTGGGCATGAGCGGCTGCAACGCCTCGTTATACGATTTAGAGTCGGGGACGAGTACCATTTGCTACGAATATGTCGTCAACATCCCCGCCGAAAAAGGCCGCATCGCCGTGATGGCAAACTACCCGGAACTTTATACCCAACTGCTGGAAGGACAGTACTTTCAGTTTTGTTCGATTTCAGAGAATCCGGTACGGGGTTTGGTGGCAATGCTGCCCTGTCCAATTTTAGACGACCAAGGGGTTTTAGGAGATTTGTGGTTAATCAATTCCTCGGATTATGGTTATAGCGAGTTAGAAGTAAGATTGGTGCAGCAAGTGGCAAATCAGTGCGCGATCGCTATCCGCCAAGCTAGACTTTACCAAGCCGCACAAGCGCAAGTCGAGGATCTGGCTAAACTTAACCAACTCAAAGACGACTTTTTGAGTACTGTTTCCCACGAATTGCGGACACCGATGTCTAACATCAAAATGGCAATTCAGATGCTCAAACTTTCGCCTACACCAGAAAGAAGTCAGCGCTATCTGGAAATTTTACAAGCCGAATGCAACCGGGAAACCGAATTAATCAACGACTTGCTAGACTTGCAGCGACTCGAAGCCGAATCTTATCCTCTGGAACTAACCGAAGAGGTGAACTTACCAGAATGGATACCCACCATTGTCGAACCATTTTACTCGCGCGCTCAAGACCACCAGCAAATTTTGCAAGTAGAATTAGCTCCCCAATTAACTACACTCATATCAGACTATGCTGGACTCGGACGCATCATCGCCGAACTGCTGAACAATGCCTGTAAGTATACTCCCGGCGGCGGTTCTATTGTACTGCGCGTCAATCAGCACCAAAATCAGGATGAAGGCGCAAAAATCAAGGAAAAAGACCATAATTCTATTTATTTTCCCTGCGTCAAACCAGATGCTGACCCAGTGCCAATGACTGTATTTACCATCAGCAACCAAGCCGAAATTCCCCCGGAAGAATTACCCCACCTGTTTGACAAGTTTTATCGCGTACCCAAAGCAGATTTGTGGCAACAAGGCGGGACTGGTTTGGGTTTGGCATTGGTGCAAAAATTGGTCGAACAAATGAAAGGAAGCATTCAAGTTTCTAGCAGCAATGGCTGGACGGAATTTCGCATTGCATTGCCGACAAATCCTTAACAGTGGACAGTGGACAGTGGACAGTGGACAGTGGACAGTGGACAGGTGATAATTACCTGATCGAGCGACGGAAGAGGATTTCTAGGGAAGAAAATTAACTTTTCCTTTCCCCCTCAAAGGGGTAGGCTTTAAACCTATTTCTTCTCTAGTGAAAAATTAGATTCAATGGACAGCGAACAACGATCAAAGAAAAACTGGGTTTAGAGCAAAGTGATTATAGTCCACTGTCAACTGTCCACTGTCAACTGTCCACTGTCAACTGTCCACTGTCAACTGTCCACTGTCCACTGTCCACTGTCCACTGTCCACTGTCCACTGTCAACTGTTACCCTTTTTACGTTCGCTCAATTTCAACAAAATCTCTGCATGAACTTCTCTAGTAATGGGATAAAAATAAGCCAAGATTAAACCCAAAATTAAACCTACCATTGGCAAGGGGCCAATAGCAATCCGAATCGCATACAAGGCAGATTCAGGTTGTACGGGTATAGGTTGTCCGGCGATTCTCTCTTTAAACCCGGCTGATTGTAAAGCGATGCCGACTAAAAATAACCCCAACGCCAGTCCCATTTTTTGCAGGAATACCATAAAGGCATAAAATATCCCTTCCCGGCGCTTCCCAGTTTGTAATTCATCGAGTTCAATCACATCTGGCATCATTGACCAAGGAATTAAGTAAGCTACAGAAACGCCGAATCCTGCTATAACTGCCAGAAAGTACATCCAGCCAATTTGACCTTTTTGCAGGAAAAATAAACCCCCTTGGGCGATAATCCAAAGAATCATTCCCATGTAGTAAACGGCTTTTTTCCCGAATCGTTCGCTGACTGCGCTCCAGACATATAGCATTAATAAAGCAGTTCCTTGCACCGCGATCGCAACCAAGTTAAACTCAGCTTCGGATAATCCCATCCAATTAACCACGAAGTATGGCAAAATCGAGGCTGTTACTTGTACCCCCAGCCAAGAGCAAAGGTAAATCCCGGCGACAAACAAAAACGGACGGTTGCTAAAAGCAATTCGCAACTGTTGAAAAACGGGGATTTGTTCCTCGGTTTCCGTTTCCATCCGCCGCGCTTCCGTTGCTAAAACGCGATCGCGCACGCCCCAAACGCACCAAAATAACGGTAAAACCGATAAAACTGTACAAATCCCTGCTAAAACCAAATACTGTTGCTGTTGTTCGATTTTTAACAGCGAGAATACCCCCAAGGCCAAAAACAACGATAAAATGCTGCCACCGATCGAAAAGGTGAAGCGAAAGCTATTTAAGCTAGTGCGTTCGTCGTAGTCTTGCGTTAGTTCTGGCGTTAGCGCCGTGTATGGTAAGTTAACCGCTGTATAAAAACTATTGAAGAATATCGCGATAATTACGTAGTACCAGAATAAACCCCATGAGGTCAAAGGCGGGACAATCCATTGCAAAAAGAAGAAAAGGCCAAAAGGCACCGCACCGTAGAGCATCCAGGGTAACCGGCGACCCCAGGGGGAACTGGTGCGATCGCTCAACACCCCCACCATCGGATCGTTAACCGCGTCCCAAATTTTACCAATCATCAGAATGCTGCCAGCCAAGCCAGCACTCAAACCCGCCACGTTAGTGAAGAAAAACAAGGCGAAAAATACCCCAATATTAGCCGTAATCGCAGGGCCGAGATCGCCAGCACCGTAAGCGAGTTTGGTAGCAAAAGAAAGCTTTTCGCGGCGAGGAACGTCAGATGGAGATGAATGGCTCATGGCGCTTTTAAGGTTTGTACTGAGGTCATTTTAGGCGCAAATGTTACGGGAGGGGCGAAAAAATCCCATCACCGATTACGGCAATTACGATGTTCTCCCCGGACAACTTAGGGGTGGAATTTGAGTCACAATAGTTGTTCTGTCGTTTGTTTCGCGCAGGAGCGATCGCGCTGTTTATGCACGACCTATACGTTTCCTGGTCAGATTACCACGCTTTAATCGAACGGTTAGCGGTTCAAATTTATCAGTCGCGCTGGGATTTTAACCAAATCGTCTGCCTTGCTAGGGGAGGGCTGCGGGTTGGAGATATCCTCTCCCGACTTTACAAACAGCCCTTGGCTATCCTCGCGGCTTCCTCTTATGAAGGAAAAGGCGATCGCGTCCGAGGCAACCTCACCGTTTCCCACTCCCTCACCATGACTACCCCCCATCTAGGTAGTCGCGTTCTCTTGGTTGACGATTTAGTCGATTCTGGTAATACTCTCCAGCAAACCTCGATCTGGCTCAAGAAGTACTACAGTGCTGACGTGAAAGAGGTAAAAACCGCCGTCATCTGGTACAAAGGTTGCTCCATCGTCAAACCAGATTATTACGCTGACTACTTACCAGATAACCCCTGGATTCATCAACCTTTTGAACGTTACGAGCAAATGACCCCTGCCGAACTAGCCTTAACTCACGAGCAATTACTCGTTTCCCACGGTAAGAAACCATAAGTTAAAAGGGGGAAAGGGGGGAAAAGGGGAAAGGGGAAAGGGGAAAGCTATAGCAATAGATCTGTTTTCAGAGTCGATTCCCACAGAGGCGCTTTAAGCACATATCTATTCCTAGCCACCAGTTTTTCCCCCTTTCCCCCATTTTTCCCCCATTTTTCCCCCTTTCCCCCTTTTCCCATTCCCTGGTACCCTAGCCATTAGCCGCCGAATAGCCACAACCAAAGGGGGAGCATAAACAGAAAGCCAATCGAGCCAATAGCCAAGGCAGCGACGGTTAAATCGCGGTCGAGATGGAAAGTTTCTCCCAGGATGAGGGTGGCAAAGGCGGGAGGCATTGCCATCTGCAAGACGATCGCTAACCTGGTAGTACCGCTCAAACCCAGAAATTGCAGCCCGTAGCCCAAAATTAGGGGAACCAGGAGCATTTTAATCGCCAAGGCAATCCAAACATGGGGTAACCCGCGCCAGGAAGATAGTTGACCGAGGCGCATTCCAATTAATACCAAAGATAGGCCGATCGTCGCCCAGGCAGCCTTTTGCAAACCGAGTTCAACCGGGGCGGGGAGAGGGAGATCGCGGGATGCCAAAGCGAGGGCAAAACTCCACAGCGCCGGATTCGTCAGCATCGTGCGCGTCAAATGAGCGCCATTGCTCCGATTGCTGCCGAAGCGCGCCGCCATTATAACGCCTAACCCATAAGCACCGAACATCGTCCCCAACAAGTCGTAGAACAGCGCCCAGCCGAAGTATTTCTGACCAGCGATCGCTAAAATTACCGGATAGCCCACATAGCCAGTATTGCCCACCATTGAAGCTAACAAGAAACTGCCCTGAGTGGGTTTGCGAGCCAGGGGAGGAACGGCGTTAGGTGAGGTTAGACGCACGCGATGGAGTTCCAAAGCGATGAAAGCGATCGCGCTAACCGCCCCCAAAAAAATAGCCGCCCAAGCCACTAAAGGGGCAATCCAAATTGGCCCGGATAAATCCGCATGACGCACAAATGGCACAATACCAATCGGTACTCCCACCCAAAACAGAAACTTGCCCAAAGTAGCGGGAACATCTTTAGGCAGAATGCGCCCTATTAACCATCCCAGGACAACTCCACCTACTAAGGGTAGATAAAGTTGTAACAGTTTAATCGCCAAATTAGACATGGTTGAATTAGCCCATGACTGAAAATTTCCAGATTGTCAATTGGGAACCGATCGGTCATTGTTTAAAATTTGTTTAGTGTCTGGTGTCGAGCGTCAAGAGCAGGAGTGGAGTGTTGGATAACGCCGGATTTTCTGAAAAGCCCTTAAATGCTGCGGCTCAATCGATGGAAGATATTCCCGAAGCCTTGCGAGACGCCTCCGAAACCGCCAGCGTGTCGCCCCTGAAGCAGCGCGGGTGGCTGGTGGGAGCATTCATCGGATTGGGAGCGATCGCCCTCACCGCGGGAACATGGCTGACGGTTGGAGAGCAGCTGTTTCCCAGTATAGCCACCGCCCCCAATCGCAAAACCCCAACCACAACCCCAATCGCGTCGCCACCCCCGTCGCCTTCCCCGAAGACTAGCCCAACAATTCCAGCCAATAGTTTATTGGGACACTTAGCTTATCCTGAAGCACCAGCCAAAGATTTGCAACCGATTACAGCCAATGGGCAACTTAAACTGCGGAAAGCCGCCGCGCAGAAATTTATGGCAATGTCAGCAGCAGCGCGATCGCAAGGAGTGATTCTAGTTCCCATTTCCGGATTTCGTTCCGTATCCGAACAACAGCATTTATTTTTCGACGTCAAAGCGCAGCGCAACCAAGTTGCCACCGAACGCGCCACCGTTAGCGCCCCGCCAGGATACAGCGAACACCATACAGGATACGCCGTCGATATTGGTGATGGCAGGACACCCGCCACCAATCTGAGTCAGAGTTTTGAGAAAACCGCCGCCTACAAGTGGCTAGCTGCCAACGCCGCCCGCTATAGTTTTGAGTTGTCCTTCCCCAAAAACAATCCCCAAGGCGTCACTTACGAACCTTGGCATTGGCGCTTTGTCGGCGATCGCCACAGCTTAGAAACATTTTATAAGGCCAGACAGTTAACCAAGTAAGCAGGGGAAGACAAGGGAGACAAGGGAGACAAGGAAGACAAGGGAGACAAGGGAGACAAGGGAGACAAGGGAGACAAGGAAGACAAGGGAGACAAGGGAGACAAGGAAGTAGAACTAATTTCTTCACTAGCTCCCTCAGCTCCCTCAGCTCCCTCAGCTCCCTCAGCTCCCCCATCTCCCTCA
>ERZ1066128.860-NODE-860-length-10024-cov-7.950446_pt1 | contig 10024 bp, 2 predicted proteins | sample MGYA00382775_ERZ1066128 | MGnify/ENA primary metagenome ERZ1066128 (study PRJEB33369, sample SAMEA5778358) | biofilm metagenome | biome: Industrial cooling water; feature: Water cooling tower basin; material: Biofilm | place: United Arab Emirates | collected...
CCCTTCAAGCGTGCGCGGGCACCGGCCCGCTACGGACAGAACAGTTCGTTGTACGCTCCCGCGAAGAGCACGAAGTCCGCATCGTCCACCACCGTGTCCAGGTTGAGATCGCAGAAGCTATCGGCGGCGGGCGTGGTGAACAGGTTGTACGCGTCGGCGAACAGAACAAAGTCGGCGTCATCGACGAAGCCGTCCTGGTTGAAATCCGCACCGCACTCGGGCCGATCGTCGTAGGTCGCCGTGAAGGCGCCGGGCAGGCCGGAGAAGACCGCGTAGCGCTGTCCCTTGAAGATGCGCCGGGTGAACGCCACGGGCTCGGCGTCCCGCGTGACGCCGCGGAGCGTGCCGCCGATGGCGTACAACGGGAGCATGACGCGGAGGTTGCGGGCCCCGGCGGCGGGAGCGAGCACGAACGACACGGTGCGCCCGCTGCGCTCGAGGTCCTCGAAGACCGTGCCGCCACGACCGTCGATCCAGGCGAGAACCTGCCGGGCGGTGACGACCGGAACGCCCCGTGACCGGGCCGATGCGATGATGGCGTCGGACCCGGCGGAGAAGGGGCTGTCGGTGTGCATGTTTGCGCAGAAGAAACCGATGAACTGGTCGGGGCCCAACGCTCCGTCGAGCAGGGCGTCGGCGTGCAGCGGGTAGCTCTGCGCGGATTCGTCGGTCATCTGCGTGGTGACCTGGTACACGTCGATCATCGTGCCGTCGAGATCCGCGAAGCGCATCGGGATCGCCGAGCCGGTGAAGACGCCCGGGCGGTCCTGCACCCACGCGGGCGGCCAGTAGTAGTAATTCGTGTCGAGTCGGATGCCGTTCGCCAGCGAGACCTTCGGCATCGTCGCCCAGTCGGCCCAGGCGATGCAATGGTTCCTGTTGGTGGTCGGAGACGGCAGGCTCGGGAACAGGGCGCGGAACTGCGTCAACTCGTTGCTCAGATCCGCGGTGACGGAGGCTGGGGTCCACACGTTGCACCCGGGCAACGGGTGCAGAGCGATCTCGAACCCCAGTTGATCGAACGCGGCCGCGGCGGCGTCGGCGATCGGCGTGTTGAGATAGATGTACGAGGTCGAGCGGATGCACTCCCAGTCATCGACCGAGCATCCCGGCTCGCTCAGGGCAATCTGCTGCTGGAAACGCGGCACGGTGCCGTTGTTCGCGTGATCGTCGCCGGTCATCACGACGGCCGCGTTGAGATCGCGTGGCAGGTACCACAGGCGCGGCACGGGAAGCCGGTCGCGCGTCGCTTCGATGATGATGTTGGCGAGCAATCGCTGCTGCTCGTCGGCCTGCGGGATGGCGACCTTGCCGAGATTGACCCAATCGGTCTGGGGGTCGCCGGCGGCCGCACCGTAGAAGAGATCGCTGGAGCGCAGCGGGGAGATCCCGTCGCGTTCCTGCCCGGCCCAGTCGGGATTGCCCTGGCGGGTGTAGACCACCGAGCGGGCGAGGTCGAACGCGAAGGAGACGACCGCGCCGGCGCCGACATGGCGCAGCGTCACGGCGGGCGCTCCGGCGGGCGTATCGGCGTCGAGGTAGAGCGACGCCAGGCTCAGCGCATCGACGACGCTCCAGCGATCGGCGCTCGAGTGATACTGGATGGTCTCGCCGGTCAGGCCGCGGGCCGGCGTCTGCGAGCGATCAAACGCGAGGTAGCCGTTGGCGTGTACCGTGCCGGCCGCGGCAAGCCCCGCGACGCTCAGCAGCGGGCCCCGGGGCCGCATGATGATGAGCGTCCCGCCCTGCTGCGTGACCCAGTCCACCAGCATCGACTCCTGCGCCGGGGTGGTCGCGAAGTCTCCGAGGATCGCGACGGCGTGATCGGCGAGCGCAGCGGCGGTGACCGTCGCGATATCCCGAACAAGGAACGTGTTGAGCCCCTCGGCGCGGAGAATCTCCGCGTAGTAGCGGCTGACCGGGTTGGAGCCGCTCGCCAGCACCAGGATCGGTCCGCCCGGTCCCTCGTCGGGCGGCGCCGGCGCCGTGGTGAACGACCACACGTCGTCGGCGGCCAACGGATTGCCCGCGGCGTCGGTGACCCCGCCCGAGCCGCCACGGACGCGGCCGGTATAGGTTCCGAGATAGGACAGCGAACCCGTCGGCGTGAAAACGACGCGGCGGGCCGGCGCGGCGTAGCTGACGACGCCGGGGATCAGCGCGTCCTGATCATCGCGGAGTTCGAAGGTCGCCGCGGAAACCGTCGCGGGATCCAGGGCCTCGTTGAAGTCGGCGCTGATCACCGTTGCAACTGGGACGCCCGATGCGCCGGCCAGCGGGTTCCTGGCGACGACCCGAGGCGGCGTCGTGTCCGGACCGGTCTGCGTCTCGAAACGGACATCCACCCAGTAGTTCGAGGCGTTGAAGGTGCTGCTGGGGAACCCCGGCGCGGACCCATAGCGGAAGACACCGTTGCCGCCGACCAGACCGGACGCGGGGGCCGCGAGGGGCGGGCTGGAGTGGGTTGTCGCGAAGAAACCGGGCGAGAAGGCGTAGTGACCCGAGGGCGTGAAATAGGACGCGACGAGCAGCGTTCCGGCGCCGACCGGCACCGGGCTGGAGAGCGTGACCTCCTGCCAACCCGAGGCGGCGCCCGCCGCGAAGGTCTCGCGGGCGAGCAGCGTGCCGTCGGTGGTCCACAGACTGCCGACGTGCGGGCCGGTGTTGAGCGGGTGCTTGTAGAAGCGCAGAGCGGTGATGAAACCGTCCTGCGCGGACTGGAACTTGACCCCCAGTTCGACACTGGCGTTGTCGGTCAGCGGATCGGGACCGACCTCTGGGGTGAGATCGAACAGGGAGAACGAGCCGCCCGGTTCGGGGCCGGAGCAGTCGGCGTCGAACACGATGTCCACGAAGTAGGACGAGGCTTGGTAGCTGTCGGTCGGGAATCCCCCGCCGTACTTGTACACGCCGTTGGGTCCGTCCTCGTTGTTGGCGAGCCCGCGGAGGGGAGGGCGGACGATGGGCGACGCGAAGGCGTTGCCCTGGAAGGCGTACCAGCCGGCGGGGGAGAAGTAGGACACGACGTAGGTTGTGTCGGCCTCGATCGCGACTGGCACATCGAAGAGCACCTGCTGCCAACCCGAGGGCGTCGGATTCGAGAAGGCCTTGGACGCCAGCAGGACGCCGGCGCGTGAGTACAAGCGACCGACGTGGGCGCCGGTGTTCTGCGATCCCTTGTAGAAGCGGACACCCTTGACGACACCGGCCACCGAGCTGCGGAACTTCACGCCCACCTCGATCGGCGTGCCGTCGTTGGCGTTGGCGTTCGCGGGAACGACCGAGGCGTCGTAGAGCGTCGTCAGGCACGGCTCGCCTTCGACGCTGACCGCGATGGGATCGGTCGGTGGTGAGAGGTTGGCGCTGTCGTCGGCGGCCCGGGCACGGATCCGGGCGGTTCCGGCGGCCATCGGAGCGAACGCGAACGACCAGGACGCGCGGCCCTCGGCCGGCCTCCAGGTCAGGCCGTCATCGACCGACACTTCGACGGCGCCGACCACTCCATCGGCGTCGGTGGCGGTTCCGGTGATGACGGTGGTCGCACCAACGGGGATGGTGGCGCCGTCGGCGGGAAAGGTGACGACGATCGTCGGCGGCGCGGTGTCGGTGCTCTCGGTCGCGGGGATCAGGTCGCCCGCGAGGGTGCCCGCGTGCACCCCCATATCGGCGAGGAGGTTCACGGTCGCCTGCTGCATGCGCAGGTCGGGCGGATCGTTCCCGCGGTCGTGTGTGGAGTCGAGGCCCCAGGACCATTGCACGGTGCCGGCGCTGAACACCAGGGCGCCGCTCGGGGCGCGGTAGAGCGTGAGGTTGTGCGTGGCGACTCCCGGCCCGTAGTTGGAGCCGTAGTCCAGGATCCGCTGCGGCACGCCGACGGTGGTCGAGGACAGGCGGACCAAGCCGGGCGGCGCGCTGGCGTCGCCGGGCGCCTCGTTCCATTCGTATCCGAGCACGCCCCCGGGAAGGGTGGCAGAGGTTGCGGGTGCGAGCGACGCGACGGTGGTGTGGCGCCAGAACCGCAGCGCCCCGAACTCGGCGCCGACCGTCATCGGATAGGTGCAGCAGTTGACCGTGAAGATGGTTCCGGTGAGGGCGTTCTCGGGGCGTCCGGCGTCGGAGGGCGGGCTGAAGCGGGGATCGCGCCACGTGCCGGTCCACTCGGGCGAGGGATCGATCTTCGACCCGGCGTGTGTTTCCTTGTAGCAGACCAGCGTGCGATGCGGGGCGGCCTCGGCGTCGATGCCGGGCTCGAATCGGGTTTTCCAGAACACGTCGTTGCCGGCGAAGAACGCGAGGTTGACGCCGGCGTCGCGCGCGGCTTCGACGTGCGCCCGCTGCGGGCCCGACCAGTACTCGTCGTGACCGACCGAGAGCAGCACGCGATGGCCGAGCAGTGCGGATCCGTCGGCGTGGGCGTCCACGCCGCTGGCGTAGGCGACGTCGTAGCCGTTGGCCTCGAGCCAGCGGATCATCGGGTACTCGGCGTTGAAGATCCAGTCTTCGGGGGCGTACTGCCTGGTGGTGAAAGGACGGTTGTAGCTGACCTTGTACGCGCGTCCCGCGGGCGACCCGGTGTAGAGGCTGTTGCCGCCGTACTGGTTGTACGCCTGCCAGGTGGTGTCGGCGGTGACGAAGAGGATGTCGGCGTTGCGGGTCGTATCGCGGACGATGAAGACGGCGTGGCTCGCGCCGAGCGTGTCCTCGCGCACCAGCCGGGCGAGGTACACGCCCGAGACCGCGTCGACGGGGACGACCCACGAGGCCGAGACCGACCAGTTGCCGCAGTCCACGAGGCCGGTGGCCGCATCGCTGAGGCAATCGGGCTGCGCCTGCGCGATGGTGCTCGCGCTCGGCACGGTCGCGACGTGACGGGCGCCGAGCCCGGCGTAGTAGCCGAGGCGGTAGATGTCGATGCGGAAGGCGGGCGACGCGGTGGTGACCTTGAAATCAACGGTCTGTCCGGCGAGCACGCTGATCCGGGTGGCGAAGCCCTGGATGCCGGGGTCACCGGCGCCGGAGACGTCCCACTCCGAAGCGGGGGCGCCGGGCCGCGCGTTCTCGCTGGCGATCGTCGGATCGACCGAAGCCTGGGAGGGGTGTGACAACCAAATCGGGAGTCCGATGACGAGCGCGACAACACACTTGCGCAGGAGACGGATGAGCATGGCGAAACCTTCGGTCTGATCCTCCCGATCGGGCCGTGACGGCACCGAATACCCAACTGGCGTCGCGCCGCGTCGTGCGGCGTTCGTTCCCGGGGCCCGCCGCCTGCCCCGGCACGTCAGGGGCACAACAGCTCGTTGTACGCGTCGGCGAAGATGACAAAGTCGGTATCGTCGACGAGGGAATCCATGTTGAGATCGGCGGGACAGCCGGGGGGCATCATCGAGTCGGAGCACTCGAGGATGTCGTAGCTGCCGGCGAAGAAGACAAAGTCGGCATCGTCCACGAGGCCGTCGTCATTGAAGTCGGCGGGGCAGGTGGGCGCGGCGCTCGCGGCGCCCCAGTATCCGCCGGAGAGCGAGAGGAACGGCAGTCCGGTCATGCGGCCGGCATCGGGCTGGCCGATGGTCCCCGAGAGGAAGATGGTGCCGTCGGTGCTGCTGCCCCCGCCGCCGTCCACGGTGTTCCAGTCGATGTCGATCAATGGGACATCGGCGACGACATCGACCCAGTAGTTGCTGGCGTTGAAGAACTGGGTGGGGAACTGACCGGCGGCGCCGTAGATGAAGACGCCGTTGCCCCCGACGTCGGGGCTGGCGGGCGCGGTGAGGTTGCCGTTGACGAAGGGGGTGTTGAAGAAGCCGCCGGTGAAGGCGTAGTAGCCGGTGCTGGTGTGGTACGCCGCGATGTAGGTCTGATCGGGCGCGATCGAGATGGGGAACGGGAACAGGACCTGTTGCCAGCCGGAGGCGCTCTCGCCCGTGAAGGTCGCGCTGGCGAGCAGCGTGCCGCTCGACGACCAGAGATAACCGATGTGCGTGCCGGTGTTCTGCGGATACTTGTAGAAGCGGACTCCCTTGACCCAGGCGGCCCGGTCGCTGCGGAACTTCACGCCGAGGTTGACGGCGGCGGCGTCGTTGCTGTTGACACCGACGGCCGGGGTGAGGTCAAAGAGGCTGGAACTGGGCAGAACCGGCTCGGGGCACGGGCTCTCGAACACAACATCGACGAAGTAGTTGGAGGCCTGGTACGAGTTGACGGGGAAGCCGCCGCCGTAGAGATAGACGCCGTTGGTGCCGTCCTCGCCGTCGGCAAGCCCGCGGAGGGGCGTGTTCTCGACGGCGCTGGTGAAGGCGTTGTTGGTGGCGCTGTACCAGCCGCTGGGAGAATAGTTGGAGATGATGTAGGTCTGGCCGGGGTTGAGGGCGACGGGGCTGGAGAACGAGACCTGATTCCAGCCGGGGCCGGTGAAGGCGGGGAAGGAGGCGGTGGCGAGCGGCGTTCCGGAGGCGGTCCAGAGCGTGGCGACGTTGCCGCCGGGATTGGACGAACCGACGAAGAGGCGGGCGCCGACGGCGTTTCCGGCGACGACGGTTCTGAACTTGGTCCCGACTTCGATCGGCTGGCCGTCGTTGAAGTTCTCGAAGAACGGCGCGGCGCTGGGGGCGAAGATGGTGGTCTGGCACGGGGTGTCGGCCCGGGCGATGCCGGCGCCGAGGGCGACCACCAGTCCGAGGATTGTGATTGCGTGCTTCATCGAGTGGTACTCCTGGGGTGTCGCGGGGAACGCGCCGGCGGCGCCCGGGCTGGGCAGGCACCGCCGACGCGACCGCTCGATGGATTACTGATCCGCGTTGTAGTTGAAACGCACGCCGTAGATGTAGGCATTCCCGATGTTGGGATCGCTCGTGAGCCGCTGGATGTTCAGGATGACCACGTCGCCCGGGTTCCAGGTCGGCGGCGAGCCCACGGTGATGGTCGCCGTCTGGATCTGGTTGCCGGTCTGTGTCGCGGACACGCTGCCTCGGAAGGTGAGGTTCGTCGTGCTCGAGGTCAGCGCGGTCGTCGTGTCGTAGAACGCCTCGAACGTGACGTTGCCCGTGTTGCTGTCCGTGCCGTACAGAATCTGGATGTTGGGCGCGGTGCCGGCCACGAAGTCCGGTGGCACGATGAACGTCATCGCGGCGTACGGATTCTCCGGTGCGCCGTTGTTGTTGAGACCGACACCCAGCGCGCTCACCGCGCCGCTGCCGGCGCCTGTATTGATGCGCCCGATGAAGGTGTTGGAGTTGCCCGTCAGCATCGCCGCGGGCGCGATGAAGATCTGCCGGGTGCGATCCTGAATCTGAGCGGGGGTGATGCCGTTGGAGAGGATCGAAATGTTGGTCCCCGAGAGCGAGAGCGGTGCGGACGCGCTCGCGACGCCCGTCGGACCAGTCGGACCCGTCGGGCCGGTGGGTCCCGCCGGACCTTGCAGACCGGTCGCACCGGTGGGACCCGTCGGACCCTGGAGACCGTCCGCGCCCGCGGCACCCGTGGCGCCCGTCGGACCAGTCGGACCCTGGAGACCGTCCGCGCCCGCGGCACCCGTGGCACCGGTCGGACCCGTCGGACCCTGGAGACCGTCGGCGCCCGCGGCGCCGGTCGGACCGGCCGGACCTTGGAGGCCGTCGGCGCCCGCAGCGCCGGTCGCGCCCGTGGGACCAGTGGGACCTTGGAGACCATCCGCGCCCGCGGCGCCCGTCGCACCGGTCGCGCCGGTCGGACCGGCCGGACCTTGGAGGCCGTCGGCGCCCGCAGCGCCAGTGGCCCCGGTGGCACCGGCGGGGCCGACCGGACCTGTCGGTCCGGCGGGTCCCGAGCCCGGGAGGAGGATCGAGCCGGCGGGCATGCCCTGTCCGGGCAGCGTGTAGGTGAGTTGGGTGTAGTAGAGGCCGCCGACGTTGTTGGTTGTGGCGACGTTGCCGGCGAAGAGGGTGTTGAAGCCGGTGTCGGCGATCAGAATATCGGCGCTGGTGTTGTCGAGGACGCCGGGCTGATTGCCGGAGCGGATCTGCGAGTTGGCGATGCTGAAGCCCGCGTTGCCGCTGAGACTGACCTGGCCGAAGACGTCCGCGGTCTGCAGGAAGACGGAACCGCCGGTGGCGCTGATCGCGGGCGTGGCGGGATTGCTGGGCCAGAAGGTTCCGCCGCGGCCCTGGAGCGTGCCGTTCACAACGACGACGGGCGTGCCGGAACCACCGGGAAGGACCCGGAGGTTGACGTTGTCGATGATGACGCCCGACGAGCTGCCGCCGGAGGCGTTGAGCGCGAGAGCGCTGCCTGTTCCACTGGCGTATGCGACGCTGTCGGAGAGGTAGAGCTGGGTGACCGCGCCGCTGCTGACGGTGATGGCGTCGGTGTTGGCGGGAGCGCTGACATCGATCCCGTTCATGCTGACGACACCGGCGCCGGTGAGGGTCACGGTGCCGTTGACGGCGGTCGCGAAGGACTTGCCCGCCGTCGCCGACTGGAGGTGGATGCCTCCGACAAGAGTGAGGTTCTCGCTGTAGGTGCCGTTGCGGACCAGGATGGTCGTCGGGTTCGCGGCGTTGTAACCGTCGGCGACCGCCTGATTGATGGCCGCCTGGATCGTGGTGTGCGTGCCGTAGCCGCCGGCATCGACGATGTAGCGGCTGGCGTTGGCCCCGGTGGCGCCCGTCGCGCCGGTCGGACCGGTCGCGCCGTTCAGACCCGGCGCGCCGTCCGCGCCGGTGGCACCCGTCGGGCCCGCGGGTCCCGCCAGACCGGGAGCGCCGTCCGCGCCCGTGGCGCCCTGCGCACCCGTTGGTCCCTGCGGCCCGGTCGGTCCCTGTGCACCGGTCGGTCCCGCCGGTCCGGCCAGGCCCGGAGCGCCGTCCGCACCGGTGGCGCCGGTCGGTCCCTGCGCACCCGTCGGGCCCGCGGGACCCGCATCGATGCTGATCAGCGTCGAGCCTGCCGGGATCGACAGCGTGTTGGACGGGACGAACTTCACCCCGCCGTACCAGACCGTGCCGAGCCCGTTGTTCGTGAACGCGTCGCCCACGAAGGCCGCGCCGGGCGAGCCCAGCAGCGAGTCGGCCACCAGGATCCGACGGTCGGTGTTGTCGATGATGCTCGGGAAGTTCCCGGGGCGGAACTGGCTGCCGCGGGCCTCGAACACCGTCGAGGTCGCCGCGTAGCCCGTCGTTCCCACCACCGCGCGGCCGAAGAAGTCGGTGTCACGCAGCCACGAACGGCCGTTGGACCCGACGTTGATCGACACGCTGTTGTCGTTGGCGGGCTGGAGCGTGTTGCCACGGCCCTGCAACGTGCCGCTGAGCACGTTCACGGGGAAGCCGGTCGAACCCGCCTGCGCCCGGAAGACCGAGTTGTCGGCGATGACACCGGGCGTGGGCCCACCGAGGGTGGTGTTGATGCGCACGGCGTCGTTGGCGCCCGAGGCCGCCGTCACGCCCGAATCGACCAGATACAACTGCGCACCCGTGGCCGGCGAACTCACCGTGATCGTGTCGCCGCTGGTGGCCAGGAACTCCAGCCCCACCACCGTCACGTTGCCACCCGACGCGGGGGCGAAGACGGTGTTGCCGACGACCTGGGTGGCGAAGTTCTTTCCGCCGGAGGCCGAGGCAAGGTGCACGCCCGGCGCCAGCGTCAGGTTCTCCGTGTAGGTTCCGTTGCGCACGAGGATCGTCGTCGGATTCGTACCGCTGTACCCGTCCGCCACCGCCTGATTGATCGCGGCCTGAATGGTCGTGTGGGTGCCGAGGCCGCTGGGATCGACGATGTAGCGACCGGCGTTGATACCCGGGGCACCGGTGGCGCCCGTTGCTCCGGTGGCGCCCGGCGCACCGGTCGGACCGGTGGCACCTGGCGCGCCTGGGGCGCCTGGTGCGCCGTCGTTGCCGTTCAGCCCGGGTGCGCCCTGCGGCCCGGTGGGACCCGCCGGACCTTGGAGGCCATCTGCGCCGGTCGCGCCCGTGGGACCAGTGGGACCTTGGAGACCATCCGCGCCCGCGGCGCCCGTCGCACCGGTCGCGCCGGTCGGACCGGCCGGACC
>ERZ1066128.863-NODE-863-length-9994-cov-10.209880_pt1 | contig 9994 bp, 3 predicted proteins | sample MGYA00382775_ERZ1066128 | MGnify/ENA primary metagenome ERZ1066128 (study PRJEB33369, sample SAMEA5778358) | biofilm metagenome | biome: Industrial cooling water; feature: Water cooling tower basin; material: Biofilm | place: United Arab Emirates | collected...
TACGATGATGTCAAAGAAGATATAAAACACAAATCAGCGGACATCATTAAGGAATACCTCCGACTTAATCAAGAAGATTTTAACAACATTGAATTTGCGGAGAAAGATATTCAGATCGACTTAGGGGACGGAATATTGATTAATGGCCGAGTTGACTTGATTAAGAAAAAAGACATTAATGGTGATATAAAGACTACCATTATAGATTTCAAGAGTGCAGAGGATGCGCAGAAATATGATGTGTCGATGGAGCAGCTTTCACTTTATGCAATTGGCTATCAGGAATTGTCTGGTGAGAAAGCGGATTTTCTTCAAGTGTACAATATGGATAAAAACTATCCGGACACAAAAGAAATTCAGATCACCGACTTAGATGAAATGAAAAGAAAGATTGTGTTGGCTGCGGATAAAATAAGACACAACGATTTACCAAAAACTGATCAACATAAAAATTGTAAAGACTGTCGCCTTGTGAAAGTTTGTTCACAAGCTGCTTAAAATAAGATAATATGGCTAAAGTATACAAAGGTTCTCTATCTCTCGAATGGTATAATAAGCAAAAATCTATTTTGCTTCAGAGCGATCAGTCGAATAATACCAATGACATTCCTGCTCCTCTAATGAATTGGGTAAACAAAGATTACGCGCTCTATTATGAAATAGCTGAATCTGAGGGTAAAGGGGTTACGCCATTTTGGGTCGATAGGAACGACATTCGGGTCAAGGAAGCCAGACCACTGATCCTTCAAAAAACTTTTAAGGGAATTCCGAAAGATAAACCTGGCAAGATTCCCGGAACAGATATCCTTTTTGATGTGAAAGAAGGAACAAAGGAAGATGCATCAATTGAAAACTTCTTAATTAAGGGAGATAACTTGCTCGCCCTTCATTCACTTAAAAAACTATTTGACAATAAACCGGAGGAAGAGAAAATCAAGTGCATCTACATTGACCCACCTTATAATACCGGCTCTGCCTTTGAAGCCTATGATGATAATCTAGCTCATTCAGAATGGCTGACCATGACTAGAGATAGATTGCTCATCATGCGTGATTTATTGTCAGAGGATGGATCTATCTGGGTTTCAATTGATGATTCGGAGGTAGCATACATGCGAATTCTTCTCGATGAGGTTTTTGGAAGAGAGGCATTCATAGCGTGCAATGTTTGGCAAAAACGATATTCACGGGAAAATAGACAGGCAATAGGTGATGTCCATGAATACATTTTGGTATATGCAAAGAATGTAGCAGCCTTTAAGATTCTTAGAAATTTAGTGCCCCCTACGGAGGATCAGACTGAGATCTACAAAAATCCTAACAACGATCCAAAAGGAAGGTGGCGCGGAATTCCAATGACTGCGCAGGCTGGGCACGCCACGAAAGAACAATTCTATGCAATAACCTCTCCATCAGGGAAAGTTTTCTATCCTCCTGAAGGAAGATGTTGGTCGCTGTCAGAAAACACATTTAAACGATTGCTTTCGGAGGGAAGAATCTATTTTGGTAAAAATGGAGATTCACAGCCAAATGTCATTCGTTACTTATCAGAAGTTGAAGGCTTTGTCCCTTGGACGTGGTGGCCAAGTAACGAGGTAGGCCATACTGACGAATCAAAGAAGGAAATGCATACCTTATTTGGAAAGGTAGAGGCCTTTGACACGCCTAAGCCTGAGAGATTAATGGAGAGAATTATACATATAGCGACTAATGAAGGCGACTTAGTTTTCGACTGTTTTGGTGGCTCAGGGACAACCTTCGCTGTTGCACACAAAATGAAAAGAAGATGGATTGGAATCGAAGTCGGTCAAAGCGCTGAAAAATTCATTCTTAATCGACTTGTGAAAGTTATAAAAAATGAGGATGGGCTGGAAGGAAGTAAAAGGCTGAGCTGGCAAGGGGGCGGTGCTTTTAAATATTACGTGCTTGGTCCGTCAATTATCTCTCAGAGTCAAGACGGGCAACATGATTTTAACTGGAAGTTAGGACGGAAATTCATCGAAGAGTCAATGTTATTATCATACGATTATTCTCCTGATAAAGAACTCGATCTTCAAGCAAATGAGTTATTTAAATCTGATGAAAATCGGCCAACAATTGGAGTACAGCAAATTGGCTCAAAAAGTCGAGTTGCAATTGTGTCGATCAACGAGCCCAACGGGAAGCTTGGCATTATGCCTTATGATGAGATTTCAACACTCTATAATGCGGTAAAACAAAAGTTCGCCCCAGAATACATAAATATATTTACCAATCGCGGTGTTGAAATGGCGTTTGATTCGAAACCAGATGACCTAGAAATAATAAAAATTCCTCACGCAATTTTTGCTGAACTAGAGAAGTAAGATGGCTAAATCGAAACAACAATCATCCTATTTTCAGGAACACAGCAAACTGCTTCAAAGAGTAATAGAGGACTATCAGACTAATAGTTCAACTATTAATCTCTTTGCCACCAATGACTATGCGATATTCAATACGATCAAAAGTGGTGTTACAAAGTACCCATTACGTCAATATCAAATGGAGGCGCTATACATTCTCGACTACCTCCTGCGCTGCAATGACAATCGTCCAGAAAAAAAACACCTACTAGAAGAAATTGATAAGGACACTAAAGATAAAGCTCCTTTTCTCAGCTATGAAATGGCTACAGGTTCCGGAAAGACTATGCTGATGGGCGCATGTACTTATTTTCTGAACCAGAAGTTTAACATTAAGAATTTCTTAATTATTACTCCAGCGTCAACTGATATCTATCAAAAGACCGTTAGGAATTTTGGCGTTGGAAGTTATGAATCTGTCTGGGCCGATGATACCCCATTCACATTTAACCTTATCACTGGTGATAACTATACTCAAAACTTGTTCTTTGACAAATCAAAGGATGCGAATATTTTCATTTTCAACATAAGCAAATTTGGAACGAACGCCACCAACACGGAAAAGACCTGGGAAAGCGCTGTCTGGCAAGACAAGGATGGAAACAATATCAGTATACGTGAGTTCCTAAAGGGCGAGAAGCTTGTCATTATAACGGATGAGGCACACCATCATCAAACACCAGCAGCTAAACGCATCATTAATAACTTCCACCCTACCGCAGTTTTAGAATTTACCGCAACGGCAGTAGAAGCAGAGCGAGGTCAGGATAAGAAGAATCAGCAAATAGTCTACAAATACGATATTCGCAGATTTTTGGAAGATGGGCACGGGAAGCTTGTTCGTGCTGTCGCCCTGGCAAATGAAACCAAAAAGACTAAGGAGGAGATTTTACAATCGGAGAAGCTAAAGCTCGTAACGCTTTTCTTTATTCACTTACTGAAGAAGAAAGCTGTTTTACTAGACCCGAAGTGCAGAGCTTTAAAGCCCCTTGCCTTTATTAAAGTGAAAGAGGACACAACGTACACCAAGAAAGTGTTCGATTATATACGTCAAGACCTTTCAAACGATTTGACCAATATCAACATCATCATTGATAAGGTCAAAACCCAGGATCTAGAAATTACTACACTTTTAACTGACCTCTTTAAGGAAACTTATCAGGACAATATAGAAGCTCTTCGATCGGACATCCAGAAGGTAGCTTCGACTACAATCTTCTACTATGGGAACAGCGATAAGGAGACAGAACGAAAATTTCTGAACATTCGGAAGAACGAAGTGGAAGTTGTTGTGCACATGCAGCGACTTGATGAAGGTATTGACTTACCTAATATCTACACAATGGCTGTTATAAATGACACTGATACTAATTTTAAAACATCCGTAAAGCAAATTATCGGTCGTGGAGTTCGATTGAACAAAGACGTAAGAGAATTTGATGATGACGAAAACGCCTTGTTGCAGCAAGCAGAAAAGCTTCATATTGTTTGTGATCAGGGTAAGAACTTTGAAGAGGTGATTACGGCAATCCAGCAGGAGTTTGGTTTGAATAGTAAATATCTCAGCTATGATAAGCCAAAGAGACCTCACATAAATAAAGCTAAGTCCGAACTACTAAAAGGGAAATACTTACCCCATATCAAAGCGGACTTTAAAGCTAAAGATGGAGTAAACCTGATAAATCTGATTAATGATACTGATACAATTGTATCGAAGTATGCAGAAGACAACTGTTTTGCTGGAGAAAATGATGAGCACAAAACTTTCATCAAGTATAGGCCAGACTCCTTCTTCCTGGAGGTAGACATTTTTGCGGATAAAAAGGAGTATCACAAACAGCTTCAACAAAGTGGTGGAGTTGCAACAACCCTAGCCATTACCGAAAAAGAGCTTAAGGCTATTTACGGCCATGTGCAAAAGAACCTTCACTGTCTTCCGGATTCGGACACAGTTCGAAAGGCTTTCAAATCATATATTGATAAGTTCAATCAGATCGGCCTCAAGTATTACCGCATAGATGACGCGGATGATAAGTTGGCTGTTAACCTTTTCGTCAGTTCCTTCAGTTTCTTCTACCGAAATCACATCGAGAAGAATTATTTCAGATTAGACTTCAAGCAAATAAATGAAGGTGATAGTTGGAATCTAATGAAACGATTCGAGGACTATGAGCTGCGGATACCGGACGATCAAATTGAAAACAAGAAACGGCTACAAATCAAGGACAAAGCGAAGCTTATTGAGCTAATAGATTCTAATTACCATTTCTTTGGTTACGAGAAGTCCATTTATGACTATGATAAGTTCGACTCTTATCCTGAGATGCAATTGGCAGAATATGCCAACGAGGTTTTGAAGAAAGAAACTCAGGGTTCGGTTGAAAACGAATCTTCTAAAGTAACTCTACCTAAAGCCGCAGAGCCAGTGGTAACATACAGAAAGAGTATAAATTTCTGGGTGCGTAACCAGCGGAATGTCTATTTCACTTACGGTTCAAAGAAATACTATCCAGATTTTATCTTATTCAAGGACGACTTCATTTATGTAATTGAAACGAAGGGTGAAGTGTTCTCTGATACAAAAAAGAACACACTCCTTAAAAAGCTTGACGAGATACCTGGTGATGGTGTGATCAAAGGCTTTAAAGGTCTCTTAATCTTCTCTGCCCAACTCGAAGAAATGGGTTCAGACTTAATTGGGTTTGATGAATTTGTAAATGAGTCAGAGGAAATCTTACGAAGGCATCAAACAAAGGCGGATCTTATCCAAGACCCACCTGTTGAGGAGAAGTTTAGAAAGTATCTTCCAGTTTATTCCCCGTTGAAAGCACATAAGAAGTTTCTGAAGAATCAAAAGACAGCTACGCCTGACGGATGGTTAGAAGTGAAAGAAAATAAGGATGGCTACCCTGAAACACTCTTTGCTTCACAGGCGAAAGGAGACGCCCTTGCTCCAAAATACAAACACAATGATTGGATCTATTTTAACTTCAAAGAAGATGCAAGTGAGGGACTGAATCAACTAGCAATTGTGCATAACGAAAAAATCGAAGACGAATACGATAGATGTTATACTATACGTGTATTAGAAGTAGTCGAGAAGAAGAGTAAGAGCAGCTTGTTTAAGGAAAAGGAGATTCACTTGAAAGGCTACGGAGCACATGAACCAATCATTTTGACGAATATCATAACTGGAACGGAGGTTGATGTAGTCGGGGTCGAGTATTCAATAAGTTAGGGTTTAGTTTATCTGGCTTACAATCTTTCAATTTACAAGCGAATTGTAAATTGTCGGCCAGCTTTGTGAAGTATGAATTACAGGTATTAAAAATCCTTTTCCAATTTGATAATTTTCAACTCATCGCCTAAGAAATCAAATTTCTGTTGAAAGAGATTTGCCAATTTACTGTTAGCAGTCGCGAAAAATACCTGTCTATTAGTTGTTATCACTCGATCTCTTAGAAAGTCTAGGAACGATAGGGTATTTATATCGTCAACATAAGCAATTGGATCGTCAAAGAAAATTAAGGGCGGACCGTTTTGTAGGTTGTTATTTAAAGTGAGGAATAATGATAAAATAAACGCTGACTTTTGACCGGTGCTGATTTCCGATAAGTCTCGCAATTCTCCCGTATTCTTGTCTTTCAGTTTAATGGCGTCAGAGGACTCAAATTGAATATCGTCAAATTCATTAGGAAGGTGAATAACTTTAAAGATATCGAGAATTGCTTGTCTATTTTCTATAAAAAATTCTTTTAAGTAATTCTCACGGTTGTTATTATTGATAATATCTTCAATAGTATCCATTGCTTTGCTTAGTCTTGAGTTCGTTTCATCTAGACCTTGAATTGTAATTTTAAGAGAGTCAATTTTTTGTTTATACTCATTTCGCAATTTGTTCTCTGTTTCAATCTGGATGTATTTTTTGAATAAATCTTCAATTATTTTGATGTTGGTTCTTATCTCGAATAAATTCTCTGTTCTATTGATATTGACTATATCTTTAACACGAGCGTACGAATCAATTATTGCATTCACTTTATTAAGCCTATCTTTGATTTTTTCAATGAGCTTTTCTAAGTCAATCGATCCAATATTTAGTTCTTTTAAATAGTCGGAAACTGCTTTAATTAACTCATTCTCCTTCTTTTCTCTCTGTGCCTTTAATTCAACTTCCTTCTTTGATAACTCTTCAAAGGCATCTCGCTTTTGCTTTATTTTTTCTTCAAATGTATTTCGGTCAATCTCACCTATTAGGAAATCGATACCTGCTTGTTTCAATTGTAGATTGAAATCAATTAGTTCATTCTCACTTAGCTTGTTATCAATAAAGTGAATGTTAATTCGGTTTAATCTCTCTACCTGCGCGATTAATTGACCACGGTGAAGATCCAATGCATTACGAACGTGTTCAATTGACAGATTATCAAACTCAAGCTTAATAATTTTACTTTTTGAAAGTTCCGTTTCAAGTTCATTTAACCTTGCCAGAATATCTTTGATGGCTAAAATCTTTTGCTCATTTGCGGCAATTCTTGAACTTAAGGAATTAATTATCTCTGCTTCTGTAATCTGATCTTGTACGGACTCAATTACTTTCAAAACCTCTCCAGCCGGGAAATGACTATTACACAATGGACAATGCGTTGGGTCATTGCTTGTTTGGATATATTCAGTTCCAATTCTTTTTAAGTCAGTACGCAGTTTATTTAATACACCAACACTCTTTTCTATTGCGTGTAATTCTGTTTTCAGTTTTTGTGTTTCGTCCTCTATCACTCTCAGGGTTTCTGTATTTGTTTTAAGAGCACCTTGAATTGAGATATTTTCGATCTCTTTTAGGCCATTGGCCACAGCACGTAACCTTTCTAGCAATGCAATATCCCTATTGAGTTGGTCTATCTTAGTTTGCAGACCAGTGATTTCGTTAATGTCTGCTACTGAAAAATATTTAGCACTTTTATCAAGAACTTTAATTTGTCTATCAGCAGTGTTTTTAGATTTGATAATGTCATCAATGAGATCATAAGCATCTTGAAATGAAAGTTTGAAAGCATCTGAATGGCTTATTAACCGCCCTAATATTTTCAGCTCAGACTCGAGAATAGTTATGGAAGGAGAATTGATCCAAGGAATATCATCTAGCATTCCGAAGAACGATGTCACTTTCGAAAGCTGTGTTTGAAACTCGATTCTATTACTCCCGTCACTGAGTAATAAATCTGCTCCAGTCCATTTAACCTTATCTAGATTTTCAATTATTTCTCCAAGGGTAGAAATTATAACAGAACTTGAATCAAACTCATTAAGTCGACCTTGATACATCAACTTTTCGTCTGACTTCTCCTTAATTTGTGCTTTTAATTGCTTAAGTTCTGAATTAAGTTTTTCGTAAAATCTTTCAATTCGATCAAACACCAAATTTGTTTGCTCGCCTAAAACTATTCGAGAAAAGATTTGCTGAACTGCCTCTCCAGTATTTGATTCGTGGGTAAATCGAAAAGCGGCATCCGAGTCAAAGAAATTGTAAATATGATATCCAACACTTAGCGTATTTCCTCTTAGGGTGTTGTTTCCATACCACGCGCGATCTCTTGCCTGGAATTTTTTATTGTCCTCTGGGCTGTATTTGTCTTTAGCGCCATTTTGATAAGTAATTTCAAGTTTTGTAAAAGGTTCTTTTTTCGAACCGTTTTCGATAGTTTGTCCACATATGCATAACTCAATTCCTTCGAGAAGAGATGTCTTTCCGGTTCCATTCACACCTCGGACTAAATTTACTCTCTTGAATTCAAAACTCTTATTTCGTTTGAAAGATCTGAAATCCTCCATCTCGATAGAGGAAATTGTGCTGGTTTGTGTTTCTAGTTGGGAAACTGGCCTGTCTTCTTCTAGCGGCTCACGAAAAACTTGGTTGTCAAGAAAAAGTTGGAATACTTCATTTATTTTAGGATAATCTTTTTGCAAATAAATTCCAGTCAATCCAGCAGTCTTCAATTTACTCTTCCAGACGGAAAGTAATGCTGTGTCTAATTTTGTTTTGGGCTGAGCCTTTAATTTCGTTTGTATCTCAAAGAGTTTTATAAGTTCTTCCTCCGTTGTTACAAGCTTTCTTGTAAATGCTTTATCTGACTCTATTGATATTTTTTTCTCAACAGAGAGATCTTTTGAATCAGTAACAAAATAGAGATAAAAATTCCATTGCAATGGCCCTGTGCTTCGATAGTAGTCATCAGAAAGCAGCTTCCTTTGATAATCGAGAAGATCGAAATCATCGCTCAGTAGATTGTTGGAACAATCAAAGTAATATGTTGCGAAATTTTTCTGATTAAACTTTCCCTCGACTTTAAAAACATTTGGTTCTATATCGGTGACATCCTCTCCGAATCTCTTTGAGATAATAGTTTTTAGGCTTGTAGTATTCATTATTAAGCTTCTTTACTTATTGATATTCCGCTGTCATCTAAATCAGCATCTATGGATACATTGTCCCTGAAATACTTCTTGACACCATTATTGTAATACCATACGATAATTTTTGGTTTCTCGCGGTTTCTGTCACTAATTGGATGAGTTCGACATAGTTCATCTAAATTGTCGTATTCCCTCCTTGCTAAGGTTTCAATACTGCTACCTAAAAAGGTGATCGTTCCAAGCGGCTTGTCCCCTAGAACGCTGTAAACATTAATAAACGGATTAATCCGCAAATTATAGTAAATCTTGCTATCAACTGTTAGTGAATTTAAAGCAGGTGGAAATTCATTCTTGCGTTGATTAAAGATTATCACCAATTCCTTTAAGTTCATTAAGTAGTTATTTCTGGTCGTTTGTGTGGCGTCATTGGGTTCATCTGTAAAGGTCATTCGATTAACAATCTCTGAATCATCAATACCAAAAAAATCAAATGACAAAACATCAAACCACCTCCTTGCCAGATTAGCACCATTGGATAGCTTAACTAGCCTTTCTTTATCCACGTGGGGAAGATTGCTTAGTGGACTTAGGTCGCAATTCAAAGTGGCACAATGAGACATAAAGCTATCCGGCAATGGATTTAAAACTTTATACTGATTCTCAGCCCAATGATATACTCCTTTACTTTCAGGCCCCTCTCTTCGCCTTAACGGTGCCGAAACTAATGCCTGAGATGTTTTCGAAGTAGAAAAAGCTATTAGGTAGTCACCAGATGTAAAGAAGAATACATGGCATCTCTTTTTGATCCAATAAGAATAAAATAGTCCGTTGTCTTGGTTAGTGTTTAATCTCTTATCTTCTAAAATTGGCTTTTCAGGCTTAAGAAAATATGAAGTCGCGGAGTACGAAATGGATGCATTCAAAATTTCCGATCCTTTTGCCCAATTCAAGCATATTATTTCTATGCTATGTGACTCTCCGTTAAAAATCGTATTTCTGTAGTCTTTGAAAATATGATGTCGGGGATCAAGATTCATTTGAATATGAATCATTAGTAATTTATCTAGGTTAGCATTGAGCAAACTATTATTATCAAATTTTAGGCTATCAGAGCAAATCATAGTAAGGAGATTAACGGTGTTCCCTTCATTGCGGAGCACGTAAATGAACCTACCTTCGATTAAATAATCCTCTTC
>ERZ1066128.870-NODE-870-length-9913-cov-10.881518_pt1 | contig 9913 bp, 10 predicted proteins | sample MGYA00382775_ERZ1066128 | MGnify/ENA primary metagenome ERZ1066128 (study PRJEB33369, sample SAMEA5778358) | biofilm metagenome | biome: Industrial cooling water; feature: Water cooling tower basin; material: Biofilm | place: United Arab Emirates | collected...
CACGTAGATGGCCGCCATCCACAGACCGGTAATCACTTGCACGAGCAGCGCGGGCAACCCGATGCGTTCGTAGCGGGATTCAAAAAACGTAATGACCGAAAGATCACGCTCGCGCAACGCCTTGGGCAGAAAACCCACACTGAGCACCAGGTGGCCGCCAGCCCAAATGGCTGCACCCAAAACATGGATCAGCACGAGCCACTTCATAAATCCTTCTTTTGAAAAATGCGTGTCGCGGCCCACAGGGGCAACAGCACCCAAAGCAGTAGCGTGAGAGACGAAAACAACATGCCGGCCGCACTACCAAAAAATTTCTGATAAAACGCTCCGGTGTAGCCCATCAGGGCCGAGATATCAAGCTGCAGCAACAAGATGATCCGGGCCAGGTCAACGGGGTTAAGGGCTACCAGCCCCAACGTGATTTTTTCCAGCGGATAGTCACTGAAGGTATAGACGACCCACAGCAGGATGCCATCGTAAATGAGCGAAAAGTAAAACCAGAACAATAACGCCACGCCAATGGCTTTGGCTTTGTCCTGCGTGAGCACGGAAGAGAGGAACGCCAGCGATACAAACACCAGTGTGAGCATTGTGCCCGAGAACACCAGCGCCAACCCGGCCGTACCGGCACCGAAAAGCGCCACTGGCATACCCACCCCGAGAAGAAACGCCATCACCAGGGATGATGCCACTCCCAAATACTCGCTTAAAAAAACGGCCCTGCGATGGATCGGTTGGGCGAGCATCAATTCGATAAACTCGTAGGAGTTGAAGTAATGAATGGTGGTGAAAACAACACTGACGAGCGGCACCACCAGCAGCGCTACATTCATCAGGCTGAGTACCACTTTGCCCGCGTCACTGTCGAACTGAAACAGGGCAAAGGTGAGAAACCATAAAAAGAGCGTGTACACCAGAATGAACCGCGTGCGCAGCAGGTCGTAAAAGACATATTTCAATACGCGGGTCATGGGGTGGGGGTTACCGAGTGAATTAATTCCCGCTGGCGGATGAGGGTGGCGATGGCTTTGGTGAGGCGGGCTTCGCGCGTTTCGCGCTTCAGCTCGTCAACCGTGTTCTGGTACTGCACCTGCCCCTCGTGCAGGTACACCAGGTCGGTGGTGAGTTCGTCCAGATCACTGAGGATGTGGCTGGTGATTACGATGAGTCTCCCTTTGCGCTTTTCGTTCAGGATTTTTTCTTTCAGGACTTCAGAGGCCACGGGATCCAGGCCCGCTGTGGGTTCGTCCAAAATCAAAATGGGCGGATGGAACAGAAAGGCCAACGCTGCGCTCACCTTTTGGCGCGTGCCACCCGAGAGGGTGCGCATGCGCTTGTCGAACAACTTATACAGCTTGAACGCATCCAGCAGGTCTTCATCGGTTTCCGCTACATCCGGGCGAATACTCTTCATCATCTCCACTAGCTGGCCGATGGTCATGTTGTCCGGATACCGGCCGATTTGCGGCATGTACCCGATCTTGGTGCGGTACCGACCGCGGGCATCCACCGGTACGCCATCCACGCGAATAACGCCCGTATCCGGAATCACCAGGCCGAGGATCGCCTTAATCAACGTAGTCTTTCCCGATCCATTCGGGCCAATGAGCGCATAACTCTTCCCCGCCTGCCACGCGATGCTGACTTCGTTCAGCACGCGCAGCTTCCCAAACGATTTATTCAATTGATCAACGGAAATCATAGGGTCGCATAGCAGGTTTTTCATCTTTCAAATTCTCGGGTGTCATCACGGGCACGGCCCGCTCGGTGCGGTCGAGCAGGAAAACCAAAAAGCTTCGCCACAGCAGCACAGCCACGGGCATGCGCTCAACCAGTGTACCATAAAGGCTCACCGGCCGGTAGGGCACATCCCCCACGCGGTCGCGGTCGAGATCATAGCCATCGTACCGGTCCCAGTAGTTGCGGGCGATCCGGTTGAGCACCAGGCTGCCGTTGGTCACCACATCAAAAGTGTTTTGTCTAAAATTGTTTTCTTCAAACGCATTATCATCACAACTCGCCTGCAGACGGACGGCATACCCGTTAGCCTGAAACTCGTTCTGTGAGAATTGATTCCGGCTGCTGCCCTCCATGAAAATACCAACCGAATTTTCGGCAAAGCGATTGTTGCTGATCTCGCTGTCGCGGATGTCTTTCAGCAGCAGACCATAAGCCGAGGAGCCCCAGTTGTGAATAAAGGTATTGCCCGTCATCTTCACACCCTTGGTGTACATCACGGCAACCCCCGCTCCGTTATTCAGGAAGGTATTGCCGTGGTATTCATCATCGTGTGAGAACATGAAGTGGAGACCGTAGCGCATGTTGCGCTCGCTGTGATTATTAAGAATCAGTGATTGGGTTACAAACTCAAAGTAGATGCCATCGCGGTGCCCGGCCACGCGGTTGTTTTGAATGGTCGCGTGGTGGCATTTCCACAAATGAATACCATTACCGATTTGGTGCTCGGCCTCTGCATTTGAAGTTAACACGTTATCCTCAATCCAGATATGCGAACTGTTGGCCAGGTAAATACCAAAGAAGCAGTTATCGAACCGGTTGCCCGAGATTCGCCACCGGGTGGACTCCAGCATTTTGATAGCTGCCAGATCTTCGATGCTGGCAATGCCGGTATCGCGGAATTGAAAACCGGAAATGCTGCCGCCCGGAGCGTGGACGGTGAAAATTTCATACTTGTTCTCGCCATCGAGTACGGGCCAGCCCTCACCCAAAAAATGGAGTTGCTTCTCCACAATCAGATTTCCTTCGCGGTAGGTGCCCGGCCGCACGCGAATGGTGTCCCCATTGCTGGCCAGGTCAATCGCGGCCCGAATGGAACGCACCGGCTGATTGGCTCCCACCACCCACACCCGCGCTTCCGCAAATGTGGTCATCGTCAGGAGGCCGATGAAAAAGGCGATTCGTTTCACGGTATTACTTGTACTGCGTTAACACTTCCTGCCAGCTCAGGTAAATGCCCTTCCATTCCGGCTTGAATTTCTTCATCACGGCCTCATCGCCAAAGGCTGCCACTTCGCTGGCCATGGGGCTGCGAATCTGGTCGGACTTGAGGTAATGGGCAAACTCCGCTTCAATGAGGGTACCGGGCTGAGGGTAATCCACCACCAGTTTGAACTGAAAATCAGCAACAGGCTCGGAGCCCGAATTATAGAAATTGACCAGGCAATTGACATCGTCAAACTTGTACACCTTGCCGCGCCTGGTGACCAATTCACCCCCGAACTTATTGTCCATGATCGTCATCTTACAGAAATGGCAGGCATCGGTGCCAAACTGAATGGGTTCCGGTTTTACGGCACAACCCAACAGGCCCAACAGCCACAAACAAAAGATAATCCGTTTCATTTCGTTCGGTTTATATAGATCTCGTATACCAACGCCCCGATGGCCATAACAGCCGACACCATGAAAATCCAGCCGCCAATATCCGGCCCGGAGAAAGCCGTAAAGTTCAGCAACTGCTTCGTACCTATGAGTGGCGGCTGATAGGACATACCCGGAATACTGATGGCTGCCGTGGGATCGAGGTTATGGCCGTAGTCATAGCCCCACAAATAGAAATCGACTAAGGCCGCAATTCCCGTAGCGACCAAAAGCCCGGCAAAAATCCAAAGGCCGAGGCGTTTGCCCCAGAGCGCGGCCAGCAGCCCCACACCGATCAGCACGGCCACGATGTAGATCATGTAGCCAAATTCCGGAAACATCTCCACTTCGATGTGCTTCATCCCAATGTAGTGGTTGAGCGCACTGATGATCTTGACATCGCCCGAAAGCGTATCGATCCAGATCTTCATCTCCAGCCCTTCCGGGTATTGTGGCGCCCACATGAGAATTTGCCAAAGCGGCACGAAGTAGGCACTGATCATCAGCAAGGCGGCCACCGCTACTACTCCTCTCGAAATGCGTTTGATCGGTTTCATGACGTAACGTGTTTTCAGAAGTGGCCCCGACCAGCTCACGCTCGATCGGGGCCTTCAACCTGTAAGCGACTATGAAAAAACCAGATTAGCGACCGGCCCCTGCAGCCGTGTCGTCTGTCTTACCGGTTGAATACTTCAGCGGAACATTACTTCCGGCAGGGGAAATCCGGATGTAGCCCTGCATCTCCTGGTGAAGTGCAGAACAGAAGTCGGTGCAATAGAACGGATACACTCCGACACTGAGCGGCTTCCACTTCAAGGTGGCCGTTTCGCCCGGCATAATCAACAACTCGGCATTGGCCGCACCTTTGATGGCAAAGCCGTGCGGCACATCCCAGTCTTGCTCCAGATTGGTCACGTGGAAGTAGACTTCATCACCCACCCGCACGCCTTCGATGTTGTCCGGGGTGAGGTGCGAGCGAATGGCAGTCATATAAACGTGTACTTCGTTGCCTTTGCGTTCTACCTTGGCCTGACCCTCGCCTTTTGCCACGTAGGGGTGATTATTCTCCTCAATCTTGAAAATCTTGGTCGACTGCGGCATAATCAACGAGGCGGGTATTGCTTCCGCATAGTGAGGCTCGCCAATGGTCGGGAAATCCAGAATCAGTTTCATTTTTTCGCCTGTGATGTCATAGATCTGTGCCGACTGCGTCAACTCAGGGCCTGTAGGCAGGTAACGATCTTTTGTAATCTTGTTATAGGCAATCACGTATTTGCCGTGCGGCTTGCGCGTGGGGCCACCGGGCACACACAAGTGACCAATGGAGTAATACGTGGGCACCCGATCCAACACTTCGAGGCTTTTCACATTCCACTTCACAATCTCGGATGAGACAAAGAACGAGGTGTAGGCGTTACCGTTGGCGTCAAACTCGGTATGTAACGGGCCGAGGCCCGGCTTTTTCACTTCACCATGCAGGGCTGATTCGTACTTGATCACCGGAATACCGGCAAACTCACCCTCAAAATCTTTGTTCGCAATGGCTTGCTGAATCTTGGTGAACGAAAACACTGGGATCAACGCAGCCAACTTGCCGCTGCCTACGATGTATTCTCCGGAAGGATCGGTATCACAACCATGCGGTGACTTCGGGCACGGAATGAAGTAAATGATATCTTTCAAAACAGCGGGATCCAATTGCAGCACTTCGGTCAGCATTTCGGACGTTGCCGTATGGGTGCTTTCATCGTACCGGTTGCGGGCATAGCGCGCTTTTACTTTTTCGCCTTTGCCTTGTGCAAGGTACTCTTCGGCCTTCTTCCAGTTTACCGCCATAATAAAGTCCTTGTCTTTCTGCGAGGCATTTACCTCGAGCAGCGTGTAGGCCTGCTCGGTGTTGTAGCATGAAAAGAAGAACCAACCATGGGAAGGACCTTTACCCGCCCGCGCCAGGTCAAAGCTGACACCAGGGGTTTTCAACTGGAAGGCAATGTTCATCTTGCCGTCTTTCGGGTCAACGGAAATAAAGCTGATGTACCCTTTAAAATTTTCTTTGAATGTACTGATGGCCACATCAGTTTTATCACCTACCGGCACACTAAAACGTGTGCCCGCCACTACGTACTCTGTGTTTTCCGTAATAAAGGGTGAGGAGTGATTTCCACCGCTGTTGGGCAACTCGATGATTTCGGATGTGCGGAAGGTTTTCAGGTCGATGCGGGCCACGCGGGGTGTGTTATTGGCATTACCAAACACCCAACGCCCATCGTGCTCGCCATTGGTGGTCGAAACGGCCGGGTGGTGAAGATCATCCCACGGCACGTAGCCGTGCGAGGTATTCAACATGGCTTTCGTCTCCTCGCTGTAGCCATAACCCGTGGTGGGGTCTTCGGAAAAAACCGGGATCACCCGAAACAAACGACCAGACGGAAGACCGTAGACACTCATTTGGCCGCTAAAGCCACCGGACACGAGGTTATAGAACTCATCGTATTGGCCCGGGGGCACATACGCTTTTACGGCAGCGTCACTACCCGAAACGGAGGCTGGCGCCTGCGGCTTACACATTTGCAACACGGTGATGCCCACCAGGGTGGCCACCACCAGAAGCGAGCGAAGGATTATTTTCTTATCCATAGATCAAATATTTACAGGGTTAGTTATTTCTTTTCCGGAGGCAGTAAAACGGCATCGATGATGTACACAATACCATTGGAGCCGCGGGCTGAGCCCAGTACGTTGGCACCGTTAATGGTCAGCTTGCCGTCTTTCTTGGTAAGCGTGGCATTATGCAGGCTGGCCATATTAATGGTCATGCCATCCTGAATCAGGTTCTCCGTGAGGCCGCCCACATACACGTGGTACTCCAGAATAGTACGCAGTTGGTCTTTGTTTTCCGGCTTGGTCAGCGTTTCGAGAGTGCCGGCCGGCAGTTTGTCGAAGGCCGCGTTGGTGGGTGCAAAAACCGTGAACGGTCCGGCATTGGAGAGCACATCTACATACTCCGCCACCTGTAGCGCAGTTACCAGGGTGGTGTGGTCGGTTGAGTTCACCGCAATCTTAACCACATCTTGCTGCGATACATCGTCTTTCACATTCGATTGCCCGCCACCCACGGGTGCGGTTAAATCCGAAGCAGCAGTTTCTGTTTTTTGTTGCCCGCAGGAGATCACCAGCAGGCAGAGCCAAAGCAAAAGCAGGGTTCTCATAGGAATCAGGGTTAGTGAAGGGATTTATTTTTCGCCATCATTCTGGCGCATGAATTCCAGGATATCGCGGGCATCGCCAATCGAAACATTCTGGTTGGGCATCCGCGTAAGGCAAAGCTCCAGCAGCTTCTGGGCTTCGGGGTCTTTCTCCAGCATCACATCCACATTGGTGATCATGTTCATGATCCACTCCGGCTTGCGGGTCTTCGTTAAGCCGGCCCAACCAGGACCCACCACGCGTTGATCGGTAAGCTTGTGGCAAGCCGAACATTTCATTTCATAAATCGCCAGACCGCGTTTGATGCGATCTTGCTCCAGAGGGGTGTGCAGGGTAACGTTCTTGACTGCTCCGATCCCTTTGGTAGGATCGGTCATGGCCTCTTCCACGGGGTTGGCCTTAGGCATTGCATCAGGGTACTCTTCCGCGTTTTTGCCTTTATCGGGGGCACAGCTCGCCAGGCTGAGCAAGGCGATGCCGCATACATACACGTATTTCATAGCGTCTTTTGTTTGACTGTTCAGGGGCCGAATAACATCACGAAAGTAGCTGCCCGGGGCAGGCGCCCTTTATGATTCGAATCATACGAAACCGGTGATCTTTATCAGCGCAGAAAGGCGCCTACAACCTGATTTTGCTGCCCTCCAGGGTCAGTTTGCCCTCGCTCTCCATCTTCTTGATGTAGCGAATGACGGTCTCCACCCGAAGGCCTGTCATGTCAGCAATAACCTGGCGCGTAAAAGGAACTTCGATGTGGCCTTGCTTCTTGGGCAGCGTTTCGCGCAAGTGACGGAACAAGGTTTGTAACCGATGCTCCGGGGTATGAAACGAAACTTCGGACAGAATCATGTTCTTGTACCGAAGGCGTTGACACAAGACTTCGTCAAAGCGCATGTGGATAGCAAAGTTTTCCTGGAGCAGCTGAAAAAACTGGTCCTTCGGAATCTTCAACACATGGCTATCCGTAATGGCGATGGCGGTGGCCGGGTAGTCGATGTGACAGAACAAGGGCGGCTCACCAAAGGATTCCCCCGCGTGAAAAACACCCTGAATGAATTCGCGGCCATCTTCGCTGGAGGTCACCATCTTTACACTCCCCTCTTCCACCTGGTAAAAAAAGAGTGCGGGCTCCCCTTCCCGGAAAACCGAATCACCTTTGCGGACACGGATGACCTGCCCGGAATACTTCAACGCAATTGACTTCGGGATAAGGCCCACGCTTATTTTTCCTTTTTCTTATCCTCAAACAGCATGCGCACCGAGGGCCCGTAGGTATCGTCAAACTGCCCGCTTTTCATACTCCACAAAAAAGCCCCCAGAAAAACCACGGCAACGGTGAGGCTTACGCAAATCAGGGCAATGATGATATTCATGATGTCAGAATTTTACGGGCGGCCCAATTCACAGCTAAGGTAGAAAAACCAACCACACTAATACTGGAAATCGGCATGAGTATCGCGGCTGTGAGGGGCGTCAGGTGGCCGCTTACAGCGAAAGAGAGAGCAATCACATTATAGAAAAAGGAAATTCCGAAGCCCACTTTCAGAATGGTGGTGGCTGCCCGGCTCAATTTTAAAAAACGATGGAGGTGCGGCAACTGCCGCCCCTCCAGAATGCCATCGCAGGCGGGTGTAAACACGCCCGTATCATCGGTAACCGCCACACCCACATCGCTTTGCTTCAGCGCACCACTGTCGTTGAGGCCATCGCCCAGCATCATCACCTTGTGGTGCTGCTCTTGCTGTTGCCGGATAAAGTTCATTTTGTCGTGCGGACTTTGGTTAAAATGCAGCCCAGCTTCCTTCGGGAATACATCGGCCATACCCTGGCGATCACCTTCCCCATCGCCCGAAAGCAAAAAGAGCCCGCGTGGCGCCATCGAGCCCAGGAGTTCCCTCATGCCAGTGCGCAGGGTAGTTTTCAAGCGGAAGTAGCCGCGCACTTCATCATCGATGGCTACGAAAACTTTGCTTGACAAATCAGACAGGTTACCGTTAAATCCGACAAAATCGGCAGAGCCAACTTTAACCGTACGGCCACTGATCAGCGCCTGCATGCCCTTGCCAGGCCGCTCGGTAAATTCACTCAACTCGCCCGAGCTGTTTATCGTGAGTGAACGCGCAATCAGGTTGCTGAGCGGGTGAGTGGATGACTCCGTCATGCGCTTCACCCACGCTAACTCGTCATCCTCCAGCACTCCGATAAACTCCGGGTGGGCAGAGCCGTGTGTAACGGTACCGGTTTTATCAAACACCACAGTATCAATCGCGGCCATGCGCTCGATCACATCGGCATTCTTGAGATAAAAACCGTTACGCCCCATAACCCGCAGCATGTTACCATAGGTAAAGGGTGCCGCCAGCGCCAACGCGCAGGGGCAGGCCACCATCAGCACGGCCGTAATAATTAGCCACATCTGGGCCGAATCGGCCCAATACCAGTACACGGCCGTGATGACGGCAATCACGAGCACCACCCAGGTAAATCTGCGGGCGGCCCGATCAATAATCTTCCGGTAACGGCTCTCGTCCGGTTTTTGAAATACTTCATTGTTCCACAGGCTGGTGAGGTGGCTTTGCGAGGTCTTCTTCTCGACCACCATGTCCACGGGCTGGCCAATCAGGCGGCCCCCCGCATACACCCACTCCCCGGCCTTTGCCAACACCGGCTTTGATTCACCTGTGACAAAACTGTAATCCAAAAGCGCCTCGGCTGATAGCAACATACAATCGGCCGGCACCACCTCCCAGTTTCGCACGCGAATCGTATCGCCTTTTTCAAGTTCATAAATGACTACCGGCTTCCAATCGGTTCCGGCTTTGCGCTGAACGGCCAACGGGAAATAGGATTTGAAATCCCGATCAAACGCCAGGCTCTCGTACGTCTTTCCTTGAAACCACCGGCCGATCAGCAGAAAGAAAACCAAACCTGCCAATGAATCCAGATAACCTGGCCCGGTCTGCGAAAGAATATCGTACGCACTGCGAAAGAACAAGGCGGCCAGGCCCACGGCAATCGGAACATCAATGTTGATTTGCCGTTGCCGGAAACTATGCCAGGCATTGGTGAAATACTCCTGCCCGCTGTAAAACGTAACGGGTACGGCCAACGCCAGGTTGAGATAGGAGAACAAAAGCTTCAACTCACTCTCCGTGCCCTCCAGTCCGAGGTACTCCGGAAAACTCAACAACATGATGTTCCCGAAGGTGAAGCCGGCCACGGCCAACTTCATTACCAGCGCGGGTGATGAGCGCGTCTGCTTTTTTTCTTCGCTGAGACTAATCTGGGGTGAATAACCCACTGAGTCCAGCAGGGCTGCCAGTTC
>ERZ1066128.872-NODE-872-length-9899-cov-15.505079_pt1 | contig 9899 bp, 8 predicted proteins | sample MGYA00382775_ERZ1066128 | MGnify/ENA primary metagenome ERZ1066128 (study PRJEB33369, sample SAMEA5778358) | biofilm metagenome | biome: Industrial cooling water; feature: Water cooling tower basin; material: Biofilm | place: United Arab Emirates | collected...
GCCTACTCTTCATCGGATTTTCGGCTTCCTCCGTTTGTATTACATTTTCATTCGTTTAGTTTTTCGCCTGGCCGCCAAAATCGGGTTTGGCTACGCGCAGCAGGCGCAGCTCGCGCAGCGGCCCTTCGTAATAGCGCGGCAGTTCTAAAATGCGGTTGAACTCTTCGGGCTCGCTGCGGCTCAAAAAACAATACGGCTCGGCACTGCTCGTGTAAAATTCCAGTTGCAGGCCGTAGCGGTGGGCGCGCTCCAGCGCAAACAGGCTTCGTTGCAAGTCACTTTTCCGGTCGTTGTTCATCTGGTACACCAGCCCGTCATTTTCGCCCAGTGTGCTCCACGCCCAGGGGTTGAGCGAGTCAATGGCCAGCACCTCGCGCACATACTGGTAGCTCATGTCCAGGTTGTGGAAGAACTCGCTCTCGGGCGGTATCCGCGCCAGGCAGGTATCGCGCGGCAGGCCGGCTGCCACCAGCGCTTTTTGCTGGTACACGTACGCAATGGCGTTGTTGTATTCCGAAATCTTTTTCACGCTCATGTTGCGCCCTTCTACTTCGCGGCTTACAGCCTGCTGGTACAGCAACACGGCCGAATCGAGGTAGGCGGGGTCGGCACTGCCCAGCCGCTCCAGCTTTTTGCCGAGCGACCAATACACCACGGGTGGCGCCTGTGGATTGCGGGCCAGCTGGTGCGCCACTTCGCGGAACCTGGGTGTTACGGCAGCGATGAAACTGCTGTCGGGTGTGTCAAACTCGGGGTCGAGGGCATACAACCAGTTGAGCCAGTAGAGCGCATCCTGCGGCTGCTCGCGCACCAGCGCCTGAATGCGGGGCAGAAAAACGCTGTCGGTGTAGTCGGTCTCTACTGACATAAACTCGGCCACGTGATTGCTTCGGTCCAGCGCCAACGCGGTTTTAATTTTGGTTTGGGTTTCTTCCGAAAAGGAATAGCTGGTGGACAATCCCCACAGCAGGTAGGCGCGGCTTTTTTCTTCGTTGGTGGTGGCGCGGTTGATGGCCGTGAGGCACTCGCGGGCGCAGTCCTGGTAATGACCGATGTCGTAGTAGTACTCCACCAGGTGAATGGGGTCGGTTTCGTGCAGCAGAAAAACAGACGCCCGGTAGCAGAGCAGCAACACGGTGTTGTCGAGGTTATCGGTAAGGGGCACGGTAAACGTTTCGCGGTGCCCTTTAAAGTGCACGGCCACCTGTGCCTTGTCGTCTTTCAGCGAAAACTCCAGCGAGGCATAATTGTCGGTGTCAAATCCTACCATGCCCACAATGCGATCGGCAATGCGGATGAAGGTTTTGAGCGGGATGCCCTGCAGGCTCATGGTGCTGAGGCTGGCATACTCATGGCCGGAGATGGAGGATTCCTTAACCACCTGGCCCATCTGGCGCTGGTTGGTGGCGGAGGTGGAGAGGTTGCGCAGGTCGGCCTCGTGGTTGGCAATGCGCACCATGATGTCGTTGACGGCATTGACGATGCTCTCTTCCGACATGCCCTGGTCTTTCCAGGCCTTGGGCAGTTGCGTGTATTCGAAGAGGCAACGCTGCCGCTTCATTTGCAGGTAGATGATGGCGAAGAAGAAGATGGAGACGTAGGCGGCAAACTTCAAATTGATGCTGCCCAGCACCGCGATGGCTTTGCGCAGGTAGTACATGACGGTTTTCTTCGCAGGGGGCGGGGTGCCGCTTTCTTTCGGAGGCGGTGGTGCGGCTGTCTCGCTCGCGTTTTTCAGGTTTTCGTCCATGGGGGTTTGGAAAGGGTGTAGGTAAAATCTAGGTAAAATGAATGTGCAAGAACCGCATAATATTGTTCATGCACAGATCGCGCGCGATTTCGGCTGCCGGTTTGGTCATCAGGTATTGGGCCTGCTGCCCCTGTTGCTCCCACATCTGCAAGCGTGCGGTTACATCGCGCTCCAGTTCATCGAACTGCAAAAGGGTGGCATAGTCATCGGCCGGGTCAATGTACCCTTCGAAGTCGGTGCCCAGGCACAACACGTCCCAAACCTGAGGTTTCACGGCCTCCGGAATTTGGGGTGATTGCCTGACGTCTTCCACCAGGCGCTGCACATTATGCCACAGCAACTCGAGGCTCGGTTTTTCTTCTTTTTTGCGCAAGCCCAGAATGCGCTGATCCAGGCATAAGCCGAGCAGGCCGCCCGAGAGGATAATCTCCTCCACATCTTCGCGACACGCGTTGATGTTCCAGGGATTAAGTCCGGGTACGTGCTGCCACTGTTCATCTGCTTCGCGGGCATTCTCAAAATTTGCTTCCAGATCGGCAAGCTGTGCGATGCCGGTGTAGCCTACGTGGCTGGCCAGAACGGGTATGCGGTCGCCTTGCTGGCGGCACGGGCGCACGACCTGTTCATAGTATTGTCTGCGCGCGGTAGCGCCCATGTGTTTTACGTCAATGAGAATACGCCTGCCGAGCTCGGTGGTATTTTTCACATTATCGGGAGTCAGGCTGAGCAAGTAGCGCAGGGCAGCCCATCCGATCTCGGTAAAAGGTGCCTGCATCATGTCGCGCTGGTCGGCAAACAGGGTGGCTTCCTTCGGCAGGCTGTGGGCGTGGCCGCACAGATAATTGTTGAAATGATGGGCGAAGGTGATGAAGAAGACCGGATGAGCCCATTCTTTAATGGCCTGGATGCGTTGCATCAGTTCGGGCAAATGGGTGTCGGTGCCCAGGGCGTGCATGCCCTCAATGGTAAGGACCAACGCCAGTTGCTGTTGTTGCACGGCCTGCTGTACCTCCTGCGCGTTGCGGGCCAGCACGTACGTGCCAGTGGCCTCGGTGGAGTCTTTGGCACTCTTTTTTGGAAATAGTTTCCACCGCAGACGCTGCAGCCACGTGCCGTGCACGTGTGTGGAGGTAGCGATGCCATTGCGGAGTTGCAGGAAGCGGTACTCCTCCAGCAGTTCGTCATAATAATCGTAGTGGCTGCTTTGAATATAGTTGACGCGGGCCAGCGGCATGCGCATGAGCAGGGATTGAAAATGATCTTTGGCGCTGGTGATTCCCTCCTCGCTGGATAACACGGTGCGCACCGCCCGGCTAAACAACCATTGACTGAGGTTGTCATAGGCCGGCACGCGGTCGAGGGCATCCATCACGCGGGTCACGCCCTGGCGGTCGAGCCGGCCACCGCCTTTGAAAAATCCTCGCTCAAAAGGATAAAGTGAAGCAAAGATGACGGCTCCGTTGCCGTTCCAGCATTTGGCCAAATCGCATTGGGCATAGCTGAAGGCGCGTTTGCCCTTGCGCTGGTGGGCAAAGTTGGAGAGAATGACCGTCCACGGATGGTAGTGTTTGCCCTGATAGTCGGGGCTGTTGCGCAAGAAGTTGAATGCTTTGCCTTGCGGGTGGCAATGAAGATCGATATAGCGGGCCGTGCGGGTCATCAGGGTTGGTAGAAACGGGTGGTGAGAAAAGCGCGATTGTTGGTGATACTGATGTGGTCAAACTCAGCTGCCGTAAGACCGTATTTGTTTTTGAAATCCTCCACGAGCGTGGGCTCATCTTTCTCCCGCACGGTCATGTAGTAGTCTGTGCCGAAAAGAATCTTGTTGCGAAGCTGCGGATGGCGGATATCGTTGACCACCGGCACGCGCACGGCATCATGGGTATGATGCAGGGTGTACGATAGATCGGTGTACACCTGTGAATAGGTTTGCATCATCTGCCGGATGGATTGATACCAGTTGTGATTGGTGAGGGTCCTGGCTTTGCCCTCAATCATTTCGCTGCCACCGTAGTGGGCCAGGCAGATTTTGAGTTCTGCGAACTGCGGAAGTGTGAGCACGTCTTCGAAATTGCGCGGGTCGGAGAAGAAATCTTTGAATTTGTTGCGCTTCGCTTCGGCATGAGGCACGAAGTTTCTGCGGGGCACATGGGGATTCAGGCTGGCAGGCGCCAGGTGCTCGCCACTGAGTGGGCCACGATAGTAGATGCCGCCAATATCGCAGTGCGTGAGTATCGGCAGGTTTTTCCCGATCGCGTATTCGTACACCGGCAGCAGCGCCTGATCGAACGGAAAAAATCCGAGTGCGGGGTAGAGTTTTATTCCGGTGAAGCCGCGGTGCTCTACATACTCTTTCAACAACGCCAGCACATTAGGCCTGCGCGGGTCCACACAAAAGAAGGCAATGAGTTGATCGGGAAACTGAGCCTTGAGGTCAGCCACTTCATTGAGCTGCGTTACGTAGTTGTTGACAGCCGTGCCGGCACCCATGTAGTCCATATCGAGCGTGAGGGCTACGATTTTGGCATTGGGGTAGGCCTGGTAGTACTCAAGCAGCTGCACAAAAATGTTGCGCTGGGTTTTTTCGGCACCCACTTCAATCATTTTCGCATAGCGTTCCAACATATCCTGATTGCTGAAGGGGTTGATCACGCGGAGCCAGCGGGCGAGCCTTCGGGCGGCACCCGGCACGTGGGAGAAAAAGCGCGCTACCGGAAATCCGTAGAAGCGATCGGGCGCGCACTTCACGTTGAAGATATGGGCATGTGCGTTGATCATCGGGCAGGGCTTGGGTTTGGCAATGGCTTGGCCCCGGCTCCGCGCAGGTTCACCACTTTATTGAGTGCTTCGAACCAGAAGGGCGCGCCCAGATGCACGGCAAAGGCCATGAGGAACCACCCCAGAAGTGTTGATAGGGAAAAGTAGCGGTGATAATTGAGGCGGATGAGTTCCCGGACACAGGCGACTTGATAGCGGATCTTGGCCCACACCGATCCTTTTGGCACAATCTTTTTCTTCAGCTCCTGTTGCTGAGCGACAGGTAATTCACTCACCCAGCCAATCGGCAGACCGGACAATTTGAGCGACTGGTAAAGACTGTCGGCCCGGAGTTTGCGCTGCTCAAGCGAAAGCCCTTGCTGCTGCTGTATCCACGTGCTGTCTCCGCTAATCTGTACGGCTTGCTGAAGGAGAGGTTCGCGCAGTTTTTCATCGTGCCACAAGGCCGTGCTGATGCGAAAGAGATCCGCATTCAGAAACACCACCACCACCACGGATGTCACCAGCAAGTGTCTCCGCAGCTTTCGTTTGTACCATCCGCTTACGCGATCCATGTACGCGTTGTACCAACTTTCGATTTGGATGCGTAATTCGTCCAGGTTGTTGCTGGCGTTGAGGAAAGACTGCAACAACTTCTTCACTTCACTGGTGTGCATGCTGCCCACCGCTTGACGAAAAAGCTGGAAAGCCTCGGTTGGGGCGATATCGGGCTCATGGATTTGAGGACGACCAGCCGAGGTATAGGTGACCGATAACTTGCGGGCTTCGCGCACAAACACATCGGTGAGGGTGCGCGCAACGACCGATGCTTCCAGGTAGGCCGGCAACTTGTTTTCATCGGGCTTGCTGTTCTCAATCAGCGGATGCCGGTACAAGTCATCCGTATAGTTTCGGTTGTGGCGGTCGTTAAAAACTTTCAACAAGGCCTGATAGAGCAAGACTGCGCGTGCGTTCTTGCCAATGCGGGAACTGTAGAACTCCGTTAAGCTGGAGACGATTGTGCTCAACAAGAGAAACACCAGGAGAAGGGCGATGAGGAATTCGAATATGGGTGCCATCGTTATTTCGTTAAAATGAACGGCCGGTATTTGGTCATCCCGTTTTGGTCTTTGTACGCTTCCGTAACTTTTCTGCGGTGGCGCCTGGCATCGTAGCTCACGTGCACCCAGTCGAAATTGAATTCGTTGATGATCTGATCGAACGGCAGCTTGAGCTCGATGATTTTCCGGAAGAGAAATTCGTTGCCGTGTTTGAAATCCTGAATATCGGCCGCGTGGCCGGTGAGGTGCTGGCTGCGCAGCGCACCTCCGATGAGCGCGTTGACGCGCTGGCAGCGGTAGCCGCTGCTCACCGCAATGGGTGATTTAATGGCATCGCGCAAGGGTTGCAGCACATGCTTGCACAAGGCTTCCAGGTTCCGAACCACATCGTCTGGTGGTGTAAACTGTTCGGTGAAGCCGAAGCGTGTGGCCGATTGGCTGGCGATCATTTCGTGCAGCCAAAAGTTTTTGGTGAAGGCCCGGTTGGGTAGCATAGCGTATAGGTTTAGGTTCTGTACAATCAACTCCCCCGCACCGGCAGGATTCCCTAAGCCCGCTGGTATTCACCCGCACGTTTTTATTGCCCTGTTCCGAAGGTCGCCTTTAATTTCCCGGGCCATCGCCAGGTGAGAAAAAAAAGGTACACCCGTACGATTTCAATTGTTTCTGTCTGGTTTTATCTCTCGTTCGTAACCATTTCGTTACACGCCTACCCGCCCAAGACGTGAGTGAATCTCAACAAAACAAATGAATACGGCCAGCGATTGGCCGCCCGGTGAAAGACAAAAGCCCCCTGGCCATCTCCAATCGATGTTTTGCCGATCAAAAAATCAGGGAAAATTCAGATGCGGGTATCTCAAAAAAGGTCGTGGCGGCTGGGTTTCGCGGGCGCAGGGCGTCTGGCGGGTGATCACCCCGGAACTTTCATGCCTAATAATTCCGCTTCACAAACTCCATCACGTTTTCGTAGCAGAGTTTGCGGGCGAGGCGCTCGGGCCGGTAGCTGCCGAGCCACAGGGGCTCTTCGTGATACAGGGCAGTGAGAATTTTCACGAGGTCTTCCTCCAGCGTGGCGAGCTGGTTTACTCCGGGATAGCGATCGAGCGGCACGGTGAATTGTTCGAATCCCGTGCCGATGCACAGGCGGTCCCAGATCTGCAACGGGCTCTCTAAACCATATGCAAATGGAATGGCTACAAGTTGGCGCAGGTTTCGTTTCAGGGCGTGGTCCGATACGCGCGTTTCGCTCTTCAGCGTAAGCTTCCACCAGCGCATGGGTTCTTCGGCACCCAATTGATGTTTGTCGAGCGTGAGGCCGAGCAGTCCGCGGCTGTTGAAGATTTCGATCACATCTTCATCGGTGAGGTTGAGGCTGGTGGCGACAAATCCGTTTTCGCGCGGCACCTGGCCGGGCGCTTCCTGTCGCTCGCGCACGGCCAGTTCGTCAAGGCGATCGAGGCCGCTGTAGGCCACGCGGCTGGCCACCACGGGAATCTTCATGTGCCGGTGCTGGTGGCGTTGATTGAACGGACGAATGATGTGCTTGTAGAAATCAAGGCGCGAGGCGGCACTCATGTGACTGATGTCGATGAGGATTCGTTTGCTTTGGGTGGCGTGTAGTTCGACCGAAAGCCCCAGCAATTCCTTGATTACCTCCAACCCGTGCGGGCGCTGAATGCCGTGCCCCAACTGACGCGCCTGGTGATACAGCAAATGAGCCGGTGGCCGAAACGTGGGCGCATGACCGAACAACGTGTTGCTGAAGTGCTGGGACAATGTGATGTATAACGGGCGGTGGGCCCACCACGTGCCATCATCCAGCGGTTCTTCACCTTTCAGTTGGCGAATGCGCTGCTTCAGTGTTCCCATGCGCACGTCCAGCCGTGGCTCGCCCGGGCGCGCATGTTCGTCTTCCGGATTTCCCACACCCAGCGCGTGTATGCCCCCGATGGCGAGAATGACCATTGGCGTTTTGATGTCGTCACCGGGTAGCTTCTCTTTTATCAATCGAAACGGTGGGGTACTCGCGCGCGACTGATGGAGGTAAAAGCGATATTCGTTCAGCAGCTCTTCAAAATAGTCGTACCGGTTGCTTTGAAAATGCTGAATGCGCGGCAGAGCCGTGCGCAACGGGCGCAGGAAAGAATCATCGCGTTGCACGCGCTGACCAAAATGTTTTTCCACCCAATCCAGCGCAGCTTCGGTGCCGGCATGGTGCAGCACGCGGCTGAGCTCAAGAATTTGTGTGCGGTCAAGTTTGCCGTGCGGCACGCCCGCGAAGAAACCCTTTTCCGGTGGTGAGAGCGTCACCACCATCAAACGTAAACCAGCCGATGCTCCAAAATCCGATGCGGCTCCCGGGGAAGTTCCGCTCTCCTGTCCCTCATACACTTCGCGCCCGGGCCGGCAACTCACATCCGCATACATACGAATTGGCCGTCAGGCCGGCTTTAGACGGGTTTGGGGAAACAATTGGTCGAGGCCCTTGTCAATTTCTTCGGAGTGAAACCCAACCAATGAACAATGCCCGAGACGCTCGGCCAGGTTCAAATGCCGTTGATCGAATTGCTCACCCAGCAACAAGGCCGGTGTCGCTTTGTTGGGCGACCAGATGCGCAGGGCCCGCACCAGTTCGAAACCGGTAACCACCGGCAAATCCACACTGCATAGCAACAAGTCATACGCTGACACCCGGCCCGCCTGCAAGGCGGACAAACCATCTCCCATGGTGATGAACAGCGGGCGAAATCTTCGCTCCATAACCTGCTGCACGGCATCGGTTTGGTGGAAATGCCGGTGAGCTACCAGAACCTTCAAAGAATAAACCATTAACCAAAACACTCTATGTTGGCGGGCTTTCCCGCCCGGATGAAAGATCAGCAACCCCGAATCAGCAAATCGGAGTTGGGCCACCCCTCAAAAATGAAAACTGCGAATTCAGGCCAAAAAGAAGGTTTTGGCCCTTGAAAAATCAGGGAAAATTCAGACGGAGAGCGGGCTAAAATCCGCTCACCAGCCCGGTTTGATAAGCCCAGCGCACCATAGCGATGGTGCTCTTCAAATTCAGTTTGGTACGGATGGCCGACTTGTGGCTGTGCACGGTTTTCTCTGAAATACTCAGTCGTTCGGCAATCTCTTTTACCGGCACATCGTTGCAGATCAGAATCAGAATTTCCCGCTCACGCTCCGTCAGGGCGTGTTGTTGAAGCAACGTCTCGCGCTTCGGGCGATTGCTGGTGATTTTTTTCAACATGGCTTGCACGGGTGCCGTGTGGAAGAAGCCGTTGTCGGCAATGGCACTGATGGCTCGCTCCAGCTCGTGCGGATCGGCCGACTTGAACAGGAAGGAGTGCACCCCGAGGTCTAACAAATACTCCATGTACGATTCACTGTCGTGCATGGTGAGGATGATGATTTTTACATCCGGAAATTTTTTGAGCACGAGTTCAGCGGTATCAATCCCATTCATCACGGGCATCTCGATATCCAGCAGCAGCAGGTGGATGTCGGGTGTGCGGCTCAATACTTCAAGGCATTGCTTCCCGTTTTCCGCCTCCGTTAGCGTACCCACGCGCGGGAACGTGCTGAGCAGACGGGTCATTGCTTTTCGGAACAAGCGATGATCGTCCACCAGGCAAATGTTGACTTTATCCATGGGTAGCGAGTTGAACGTGTACACCGGTGCCCGAAGGCTGAAGATGGGTAAACTCAAGCGTAGCCCCCAGCACTTCGGCCCGGGTGCGCAAGTTGAACAGGCCTAAACCGCTGCTCTGTTTCTGCACCTCGGGCGGAATGCCGCGCCCATTGTCGCTCACGCGAAGCGTAAGGTGACCCTGACTTTGCCTCACCTCGACCGTAATTTCGGTGGCTTGGGAATGTCGCCAGGCGTTGTTCACGGCTTCCTGGGCAATCCGGTACAGCAGCACTTGTTGCTCTCCCGAAACACCCGACAGGGAATCATCACCGGTGTAGACCAGGCGCACCGAACCACGTTTGCCAAGTCGCGTGCATAATTCTTTGAGGGCATGGATGAGTCCAAAACGCTCCAGCGAAGCGGGCATGAGATCGAACGAAATTTCGCGAAGGGTTTGGTGGGTGTGCGTTACCGCTTCGGTGATGTCGTGCCGCACGTCTGCTTCTACGCGGTCGCCCAGCGCCTGCACGTTGGTGAGCACCGACTGGATCATGACGCCTATGCCATCGTGCAGTTCTTTGGAAATGCGGCTGCGCTCATTCTCCTGCGACTCGAGCGTAGCCAGCAGCATCTTGCGCTGATAAGCCGTCTCCATTTCCTGCCGGTGGATTTGCTCCTGCAGCATCTTTTTTTGATA